>Ga0182093_1322675_pt1 | contig 31854 bp, 32 predicted proteins | sample 041ome_21_FD_127776 | JGI IMG/M metagenome (GOLD analysis project Ga0182093, IMG submission 127776) | Metatranscriptome of coastal salt marsh microbial communities from the Groves Creek Marsh, Georgia, USA - 041411BS metaT (Metagenome... | ecosystem: Environmental > Aquatic > Marine > Intertidal...
CCGCGAGGTCCAGTCCGGCAAACACGGCGCGTTCGCCGCGGATGCAAGCAAGCTTGTGTGTGGTCAGTCCCTGCACGAGATTCCGTTTCGTTCTTCCAAGCACATTGAAACGCGAACCTAGAGCAAGCTTTCGGGAAAGAGAATCAATTCCGGATTCCTTCTGTCGTCCCGGAAAAGGAAAAGACCGCCGACTGGGGGGTGTCGACGGTCTTTAAGGGCCTTGATCAACTTTGATCCAAGGGGATCGGATCAAAGCTTCGGAGGCTGTCCAGGAACGTTGATGGGGGACGTTCCCGGTCAGCCTCTAATATTGGGAGCCACTTTGGCGACATCTGGTTCGCAATGCGGCGGAAATGTGGATTCTCGCATTTCCCGCCATTTCCGCTGTTGCGCAGCTGCAGCGCGGTTCTCTGCGGCATCACATATCTCCGCGATTATCAGCTGATTGACGCCGATATCACGCAGTATACGACTGTCGAGGACCTGGAGTTCGCGGCGCCATTTTGCTGTCGCGCGGCGTGCCAGCCATACGTCATGGGCAAGCGCGAGCAGCCGCAGGGCGGGGTTGGAGCGCGCGAGCGACGAGGTTGGCACCGGGCGCACGCGTCGTGGCGATATTCTGTGTTCTACAACCATGTTCCGATCCTTCCATTGGTTCGCTCTCGAGCTTCGATGAAGCGCTTGGCCGGGACACATGCTGGTGTCGCGCGTTGTGTCGGACGGAGTGCGTTTCGAAACCTGAGGATTGATTGACGTGTGATGCGGGCCATCTTCTGTGTCCTTTGCGTCTTGCCCATGGACAATAGAAATGACGCAACACACCACATAAATCTAACGAATAGTATTTATTGTATAGATCAAAATATTTGATATATTGGCTGCATGAACGAAACCCTAGATCTCGCCCATTTGCGTACCCTGCTGGCTGTTGTTGATGAGGGCAGCTTTTCCCGTGCCGCCGAACAGGTGCACCGCACCCAGTCGGCAGTCAGCATGCAGATCAAGCGTTTGGAGGAGACCGTGGGGAAGGATCTTTTCCAGCGGATCGGGCGGCGTTCAGAACTAACGCGCGAGGGTACAGCGCTGACCGATTACGCGCGGCGCATCCTGCGTTTGCATGATGAAGCTCTGACGGCGATTGCGCGCCCGGATATTGCCGGTGCCGTGCGGTTGGGGGTGCCCGACGACTATATGAGCGGTTTTCTGCCGGAAGCGCTTTCGGAGTTTGCAGAGACCTATCCCCATGTTGAGGTCGAATTGCGTTGCGAAACCAGTGGCAAGATCTCGAAAGCGCATGAAGCTGGCGAAATTGATATTGGCCTGGTCACAATCGCCATGGTCAGCCAGCAATGTCGGTTGGTGCGGCGCGAGCCGGTCATCTGGGCGACATCAGGTCGTCACGTCGTGCATGAGCGCGATCCGGTGCCCCTTGCCGTGTTTGAAACGGGCTGTATTTTCCGCAAATGGGCCGGTGATATGCTTGATGAGGCGGGACGGGCTTTCAGAATTGCCTACTCCAGTGAGAGTCTTGCCGGGCTTGTTACGGCTGTGGAGGCCGGACTGGCGGTCACCCTGCTGCCCAAGAGCAGTATGCCTCCCGGATTTCGTGAACTGACGCCAGATGAAGGCTTTCCGCGGCTGCCGGTCGTGGATATTGGATTGATTCCGCCGCGTGCTGATGCCGGTGGGGCGGTTCATGCTTTGGCGGATCACATCTCCGAACATGTGACCCGGGACATCACGTCTTAGGATTTGTGCGCGTTCGCGCCTTGGAGTCCCGGGGCGTTTGTCCTATAACCCGGGCGCATTTGATGCCGGTCGGGTCACCACCCTCGCATCAGCCTTTGAGCAACAATTTTACCCCCGTGATCGGGGAAGGAGATGTGTCGATGAGCATGATTGGCCAGGACACCCTGAAAACCCGGCGGACTCTTGAAGTCGGCGGGCAGAGCTATGACTATTTCAGCCTCAAGGCTGCCAGCGATCAGATCGGCGATATTTCGCGCCTGCCTTATTCGATGAAGGTGCTTTTGGAGAACCTGTTGCGCCATGAAGACGGGCGCAGCGTCTCCACCGATGACATTAAGGCGCTGGCCCAATGGGTTCAGGACCGTCGTTCGGATCGTGAGATCGCCTATCGTCCCGCGCGCATCCTGCTGCAGGACTTCACCGGGGTTCCGGCCGTCGTCGATCTGGCTGCCATGCGTGATGCGGTAAATGGCTTTGATGCCGATCCGCAGCTGATTAATCCTCTCTCGCCCGTTGACCTCGTCATTGATCACTCGGTCATGGTTGATCACTTCGGAACCGAGAATGCGTTCGAAAAGAACGTGGAACTCGAGTATGAGCGCAATGGCGAACGCTATGAATTCCTGCGCTGGGGTCAGACCGCATTCGACAACTTCCGTGTTGTCCCGCCGGGAACCGGCATCTGCCATCAGGTGAACCTTGAGTATCTCGCCCAGACTGTCTGGACGTCGGAAGTTGATGGAAAGACCATCGCCTATCCCGATACGCTTGTCGGCACGGACAGCCACACCACCATGGTCAATGGCCTTGGTGTTCTGGGCTGGGGTGTCGGTGGCATTGAGGCCGAAGCCGCCATGCTTGGCCAGCCGATCTCGATGATGCTGCCCGAAGTTGTCGGTTTCAAACTGACCGGTCAGCTGCGTGAGGGTATGACCGCGACGGATCTCGTGCTGACGGTCACGCAGATGCTGCGCGCCAAGGGTGTTGTCGGCAAGTTCGTTGAATTCTATGGCGACGGACTGGACCATCTGACCCTTGCCGATCAGGCAACGATTGCGAATATGGCCCCCGAATATGGCGCAACCTGCGGTATCTTCCCGGTTGATTCCGAGACGCTTCGTTACCTGCGCTTCACGGGTCGCGCCGAAGACCGGATCGCACTCGTCGAAGCCTATGCCAAGGAGCAGGGCATGTGGCGTGACGCGAACACCCCGGATCCGGTGTTCACAGATACGCTCGAACTCGACCTCACGCAGGTCGTGCCGTCACTGGCCGGCCCGAAGCGTCCGCAGGACCGGATCGCACTTTCGGATGCGGCTTCGGCTTTCCGGGATCTTCTCGGCGTGTCTGCGGCTCCGCAGAAGGCTGATGATGCCCCGCTCGCCGATGGTGATGTTGTGATCGCGGCCATCACGAGCTGCACCAACACCTCCAACCCGTCCGTGTTGATCGGTGCGGGCCTCGTCGCCCGCAAGGCGCGCGCTCTGGGCATGACCGTCAAGCCATGGGTGAAGACCTCACTTGCACCAGGCTCACAGGTTGTGACCGAGTATCTTGAGAAGGCAGGTCTCCAGGAAGATCTGGACGCCATGGGCTTCAACCTTGTCGGTTATGGTTGCACGACCTGCATCGGCAACTCGGGCCCGTTGCCCACAGAGATTTCCGAGGCGATCCACACCAATGATCTCAATGTCTGTGCGGTCCTTTCGGGCAACCGGAACTTTGAGGGACGTATCAGCCCGGACATCAAGTCCAACTATCTGGCCTCACCGCCATTGGTCGTGGCTTATGCCCTTTCAGGCAGCATGCTCAATGATATCTATGAAGATCCGATCGGGCAGGACCGGGACGGCAATGATGTCTTCCTGAAAGATGTCTGGCCGACCAATAAGGAAATCAACGACCTTATCGAATCATCGCTGTCGCGCGAGATGTTCGAAAGTCGCTATGGCAACGTGTTTGCTGGTGACGAGATGTGGCAGAACATCCCTGTTACGACGGGTCAGACCTACAAGTGGAACGACGGTTCGACCTATGTCCGCCATCCCAGCTTCTTTGAGGATATGCCGCCCGAGCCCATCGCGCCGACGAATATCTCAGGCGCTCGGGTGCTTGCTATGTTGGCGGACAGCGTCACAACCGATCACATTTCACCGGCCGGTTCGATCAAGGAAGACGGCCCGGCAGGCGACTACCTGAAGGAACATCAGGTCCGTCCGCTGGACTTCAACTCCTATGGCTCACGTCGTGGCAATCACGAAGTCATGATGCGCGGCACCTTCGCCAATGTGCGGATTCGCAATGAAATGGCACCGGGCACAGAAGGTGGTGTCACGATCCATCATCCGTCTGGTGAGCAGATGTCGATCTATGAGGCCGCCATGCGGTATGCCGCAGAGGAGGTGCCTCTGGTGATTCTGGGTGGCAAGGAATATGGCACCGGATCCTCACGTGACTGGGCCGCCAAGGGCACCCGTCTTTTGGGTGCGCGTGCGGTGATCGTTGAGAGTTTCGAGCGTATTCACCGTTCCAATCTCGTTGGAATGGGCGTTCTGCCGCTGCAGTTCCTTGAAGGCATGGATCGCAAGACGCTGGAGCTGACCGGCACGGAAATCTTCGACATTGTCGGTATTGAGGATGGCCTTGCACCGCGGTCCAATCTGGGGTGCACCATTACCTATGACGATGGATCGAAGAAGGATATCGAACTGCTCTGCCGGATCGATACCCTCGATGAGATCGACTACTATCAGAATGGCGGTATTCTCCAGTATGTGCTCCGCAACATGCTGGCTGCGGCCTAGTCGGGTCTCACTGTCAATTGATTGGTACGTGACGGACAGCATGCCCATAGTCTTGCGCATGTTGTCCGCCACCAATCATTTCAAGCAATCGCATATCGCGTTGCGCCGTATTTTCGGCGCGGCGCTGATTCTTGTGACGTTCTCCTTTGGTGTTGTGCCCCCTGCCGGTGCGCAGGATCCGGTTACCGTGGTGGAGTTGTTCACCTCACAGGGTTGCCCGGCCTGTCCACGTGCTGACGAGTTGCTTGGCGAGTTGGCGGAACGCGAAGATATTCTCGCGCTGAGTTTCCATGTTGATTACTGGGACTATTACGGCTGGGCGGATCCGTTTGCCCGTGAGGTCAACTCCCAGCGTCAGCAAAGGTATTTGGACCAGCGCGGCCTGCCTTATGTTTACACGCCCCAGATCGTGGTGGACGGAAAGTGGCAGGCCTCGGGCAACAAACCCAAGGAAGTCATTGCAAATATACTCGCAGCCCGCAGTCAGCAGGACGGCCATGTCTCCGTCGGGCTCGAGCGCTTATCTGAGGGCCTGGTCAGAATCCGTGTCCCGGAAACAGATGCCCGATATCGCGGTGAAGCCGATATCATGATTGTGCGATTTGATGACAAGCATGTCACTGAAGTGACACGCGGCGAAAACCGGGGCAAGACGATTGTAAATCATCATGTGGTCCGCTTGATGCGACCGGTGTCGCGCTGGAATGGCGAGCCCGTAGACCTCGTGATTTCGTTGCAGGAACTCGACGGCGCCGATCCTGCCTATTGTGCGATATTCATCCAGGAGCGTGGGCAGGGCCGTATCCTTGGCGCAACCTCGATCGACATGCGCGCGGTTTTGCCGCGCGGGTGACCGCCTCTAGTCCGCGCTTTCTCTAAGGCTGATAATTCCCAGCTTGGCGAGCCAGAGTATCGCGCGCAGCGCGGGGGTCCGCGGTGCATCGGAGCTGTCCAGCAAGGTGCCAACCGTTGTCGTTGTGCCCGGCTTGGGCAAATTGTTCAGCAGTTCCCGCATTTTCGGTGCGTCAGGAACCAGGCCCGCAACCGCGCTATTGATGTCGAAGCGAATGAGGGCCTCGAGCTCGGCATCTGTGCCCCATCGTTCGATGACATGGTCGTCGGTAATTGTGGATGTCGGATAGCCGGCAAATGTTCGGAATGGATCATCGCGCAATGGGTCGTTGGACTGACCGCCTTGGCGTGGCGCCGTCTCGCTGTCCTTGACCCGGCGTTCGGCAAGTTCGCGCCACAGGGCCTCGTATTCCGGAATAATGATCGACCAGTCATACTTCTCGACAGCATGTTTTCGGCCAGCTGCGCCCATTTTCTTGCGAAGGGCATCATCGCCAATCAGACGGGTATAGGCTTCGCCCACTTTCGTTGCATCGACATAGGTAAATTGGGCTGTGCGGCCGATATAGCCGCCATAGCTGTAGCGCGTGCTGCGATATCGTGCCGCGATGTCATCGCCGCTGCCGGATGGCGGGGCGAGGGTCAGGATTGCCATCCCCTGTACGCCGTCGTCAAGCGTGTCTCGGTAGCCGTTCCAGTCCGTGATCACGACCGGCAACCCGGCGGCCATGGCTTCCACCGGCGTCAGGCCGAAAGTCTCCGGAATATTGTCGGAGAGCGATGTGAAAATATCGGCTGCCGACCAACACTTCTTGCGGATTGTGGGGTCTCTGCCATCAACAAAATGCATGCGCACGTCCGGGCAGAGCGTTTTGGCGAGGCGTTCGATCTGGTCGCGCTCGGTGTCGCTCTCGAACCAGCCCGCCATTATGAGATGGACCTTGCGACCGGTTCGTTCCTGGGCAATCTGAAGGCCCCGGAACATCGGAAGAGGGTGTGCTTTGGCCGTGGCTGAAAGACGTCCCAGAAACAGGGCGGCAACAGCATCAGCATCGATGCCCTGATCCCGCCGGAAGTCGCCGCGTGCGTGTTCGTCATGCGTAAAAGTGTCGGGGTCAACACCCAGAGGTATCACGGGCAACTGCAGACGGGCTGGTGGCGGGCCATCATATCCGATCCGGGACTGGAGATATTCCTGCCAATTTTCCAGAACGGTCTGGACCATGTCGCGGACCGCAATGGATGTGCAGATCACCGCGTCCCAGCTCTGCAATGGAGCTGTTGCGAAAGTTCCGATGGCATCCATGACCGTGTCGCTGGCTGTGGTGTGAGTAATTCCACAAATGCTCCATGCCCGCTGATCGTGTCGACGGCGTAGCCAGGCCTGATCGCTGATGGTGGGGCTGGGGTAGTAGAGGCACCCGGTTTGAGCGATGCGTTCGGGATTGTCGAGAGGGATCCAGCGTGCACTTGTTATGGGCCGGTTGTTTTCGAGCGCCGAAGCGCGGACCGATTCTGCAAAAGTCTCTGCAGCCTTTCGATCCGGCGCCATGCAAACAAGATCACGTTCTCCAGCGTAGCGCGCATAACCAGCGAGAAAACTGGCGCCGGCAGATTGTCGACCCATCAATCTCCGCCCGGCCATGCTGTAGCCATCGGGCATGTAATAGATGACGGCAGATGGGTCGTTATTCGTATCGTCCACGCTCAAGTTCCGGCTCCATCTCGTCCACTGCAATGATACCGCGACTAAGCCATCGGGGGGCGTGGACAGCAACCCCATTTTCAATCTAATTCATCCACGGGGTGGTGGTTGCAATCCCCTGCGGGAGTAGGGATGCTGGGGTATGTCGTTTCATCAGAAGCCTCCCGTCAAAGCTGTCCTGGGACCTACCAACACGGGGAAAACCTATCTCGCAATTGACCGGATGTTGGGTCATGAAAGCGGGATGATCGGGTTTCCGCTGCGCTTGCTGGCACGGGAAAACTATGACCGTGTTGTCGCCCTCAAGGGGGCGGGTGCTGTCGCGCTGATCACAGGTGAGGAGCGCATCGTACCAGCGAATCCACGCTATTTCCTTTGTACGGTCGAGGCGATGCCGCGGGACCGCACAGTTGCGTTTCTTGCGATTGATGAAGTTCAGCTTTGTGCAGATCCCGAACGCGGACATGTCTTCACCGATCGCTTGCTCCACGCCCGCGGAACACAGGAAACCATGTTTCTGGGCGCTGAAACCATGGCCCCGATCATTCGTCGATTGGTCCCGGATGCGGTGTTTGAGCGCCGCGAGCGTTTCTCCAGATTGAGCTATAGCGGTTTCAAGAAACTGACACGGCTGGCACCCCGAACGGCGATCGTGGCGTTCTCGGCGGCCAACGTATACGCGGTGGCAGAACTGCTTCGCCGCCAGCGTGGCGGCGCAGCAGTCGTACTGGGGGCGCTCAGTCCCCGCACGCGAAACGCGCAAGTGGCTATGTATGAGGCCGGCGAAGTTGAATATCTGGTTGCAACGGATGCGATCGGAATGGGCCTCAATATGAACATCGCCCATGTCGGGTTCTCGTCACTGACCAAATATGACGGCCAGGGTTTTCGTCGTCTATCCGCCGCCGAGATCGCACAAATTTCCGGCCGTGCTGGCCGCTATATGCAGGACGGAACTTTTGGTCCGACAGCCGAACTGGACCCTTTTGAGCCCGAGCTCGTCGAGGCGATCCAAAATCATGAATTCGAGGCCATTCGCGGACTGTATTGGCGCTCAAGCGCACTCGATTTCAATTCGACAGATGCGCTGCGGCGCAGTCTGGACACCCGCCCTCCTGCTCCGGAACTGCGCCGAGCCCGTGCTGCGGATGACTACAATGCGCTGCTGGCGGCCAGCGCTCATGCCGATATACAAGACACAGCATCGAACCCCGAACTGGTTCGCCTGCTTTGGGAGGTTTGTCAGATTCCTGACTTCAGTGGCGACCTGTCAGGCAACCACCATCGTCTAGTCGGGCGCATCTATCGGTTTCTGACCAACTCAAAGGCCGTCATTCCAGCGGAATGGATCGAGCGATCCATTGGACAGTTTGATCGCACCGATGGCGATATAGACACGTTGATGGCGCGTATTTCGGGTGTTCGCACGTGGTCTTACATAACGCATCGCCGAAATTGGCTGGATGATCACGAGGGATGGCAGTCCCGGACGCGAGCGCTTGAGGACAAGCTTTCTGATGCCTTGCATGATCGACTGACTCAGCGTTTTGTGGACCGGAAAGCGGCGGTGCTGACACGTCGTCTGCGCGAGAACAAGGAATTGCTTGCGGGCGTCGCCGAAGATGGCAAGGTTACGGTTGAAAGCGAAGAAGTGGGAAGACTTGATGGTTTTAGATTTGTACCAACCGATGAAGACGTTGCCGCGAGTGCACGTCTGATGGCGGCGGCCAACAACGCTGTACGCGAATCCATTGGAGCACGGATAGCGGCGCTGGCAGGGTCGGATGACGCTGCGTTTGTGCTTGACCATGCCGCAGCCCAGATCAAGTGGCAGGGCGCGCCGGTTGCGCGGATTGCAGCGGGGGCGGATATCCTTCACCCGGCGGTTGAGGTTCTGCCCAGCGAATTGCTTGATGCGCCGTTGCGCGAAGAAGTGCGCAAGCGTCTGCAAGGGTGGCTGGATGCACATCTGGGCACCGAACTGGCGCCGCTCTTTGTGCTTGCGCAGGGGGAGTTTTCCGGCGCGGCACGCGGATTGGCGTTTCGTCTTGGTGAAGGCCTGGGGTGTGCTCTTCGGGCGCGCGGCGATGATCCGAGCGCGCATTTGGGGGAGGATGACAAGAAGGCCATTGCCAAAGCCGGTGTGCGAATTGGCGTTGCGACGGCTTATCTGCCCGCGATGCTGAAGGGGCGAGTCATGGCGCTCAAGGCAATGTTGTTCCGCATTTGCCATGGAAATGATCAGCCACTTCCCGATGGTGGTGCGACGGCGATGCCATGTTCGGAACTTGTCGATACCAACTGGTATCTGTCGTTAGGGTTTTGCCCGGCAGGTCCCATTGCCATCCGGGCGGATGAACTCGAGCGTATGCTGGCTGTGCTCCGGCGCGGGACGAAGGAAGGTGAGTTCGCGGTTAATCCGGACATTCTTTCCCGGATCGATGCGCCCGCCGATGTTTTTGCCCGCATGTTGCGCAGTCAGGGTTATGACGTGCGTGAGGCGGAAGACGGGATCAAGGTTACGCGCCGCCCACGGGCCAAACGCAAGCCGCCCCGCGCAAAAGACGGGCCAAGACAGGCGGGTGCGAAGCCCGTCCGAGGCAAGACGAAGCCCAAGAAGTCCGAACCTGTTTTTGACCCGGACTCGCCTTTTGCCAAACTGCAGGAGCTCAAGGAGCGCATGCGTTGACGCCGGAGAGTGCGCCGATTGAAACTCTGCGTCTCGACAAGTGGCTCTGGTACGCACGCTTTTGCAAAACCCGTAGCCTCGCCACGGCAATGTGCCGGAATGGTCAGGTGCGGGTGAACAAGGAACCAGTGCGAAAGTCCAATCAGCCGGTGCGGGTCGGGGATGTCCTCACCTTTGCGCAGGGGCCCTGGATCCGGGTAATCCGGATTGCGGTGCTTGGCGAACGACGTGGTCCGGCACCCGAAGCACAAAGCCTATACGAAGATATTTCACCCCCAATGCCGCCCCGTGAAAAACGGGTCCCGGTCAGTGGTCTGCGGGAGGCGGGTGCGGGCCGTCCGACCAAACGTGAACGTCGGGCCATCGACCGCTTGCGCGACAACTAGACGTGGTTTTTTGATCACACCTCCGTGGTTGTTTGTGCGCGTCCTCGTCGTGTAGATAGGTTTCATGTTTGATCGATTGAAAGAAATATTCGGCGGAGATACCGAATCGTCTGATGGCCCGCGTGAGCGCGCTGGTGATGATCTGCAACTCGCATCGGCGGCACTTCTTGTTGAAGCCGCCCGGATGGATGATGACTTTGGGCAGGATGAGCACGCCGTCATTGAGCGACTCCTGCGCGAGCGGTTTTCACTCAGCGTTGAGGATGCCGACCGGCTTGTCGGGGCCGCGAACAAGGTGTCTGCGGATTCCGTTGAGTTGTTCGGGTTTACGAGCAAGATCAAGGATGCGTTCGATGAAGAAGAACGCATTCAGATGATCGAGATGCTTTGGGAGGTTGTTTTTGCCGATGGGAAGTTGGACGATCTTGAGGCAAACCTGTTGCGAAGGGTCGCGGGCCTCCTTTACGTTACGGATCGGGACAGTGGGGATGCCCGCAAACGGGTGCTTGACCGCGTAAGCTCAGCTTCGTAAGTCGATCTCCAAGAAGAAGGCCAAAAGGATTAAAGAATATGCCGTACGTCGTTACCGAAGCCTGCATCAAGTGCAAGTACACCGACTGTGTTGAAGTCTGCCCGGTTGATTGTTTCTACGAGGGTGAGAACATGCTGGTCATTCATCCTGACGAGTGCATCGATTGTGGCGTCTGTGAGCCGGAATGCCCCGCTGAGGCAATTATTCCTGATGTTGAGCCCGAGGCCGAGAAGTGGCTGGAGCTGAACCGGGATTATTCAGAGAAATGGCCGAACATCACCTCCAAGAAGGACGAAGCGCCCGAAGCAGACAGCTTCAAGGGTGAAGACGGCAAGTTCGACAAGTTCTTTAGTGCGAATCCAGGCAGCGGCGACTAGTTGCTGAGTCTCCGTTGTGTCGGGGACCTACCAAAACGCCTGATTTTCTGTTATACTAGAGTATCGGTAGGGACGGCTTCGGCCGTCCCTCGTTTTGTAATATGCGCAATTGATGGACGTAGAGGGCCTGTTTTCTGGTGAAACTGCAGGTTCTTCGACGGGTCCGGTAGATGCGAGACACTTTTTGACGGATTTGAATATGGCGAAAGCAGCAACGGCGAAGAAAAAACCGGATAGCAAGACAAAGACCGCGGCAAAGAAACCTGCTGCGAAGGCGGCAGCAGCAAAGAAAGCGGCCCCGAAGGCGGCCGCGAAGAAACCTGCAGCCCCCAAGGCGGCCGCGAAGAAAGCTGCAGACCCCAAGGCGGCCGCGAAGAAACCTGCAGCCCCCAAGGCAGCAAAAGCAGCAGCACCCAAATCCAGCGCGGCAAAGCCAGCTGCGAAGGCCGAGGCGAAAGCACCGGCCAAGCGGGCGCCTGCAAAGCGGGAAAAGCTCGAGTTTTCAGAAGGCGATTTCGTGGTTTATCCGACCCATGGCGTTGGTCAGGTGACCGGTGTGCAGAATTTCGAGATCGCTGGTGAGAAATTGAAGCTCTTTGTGATCAGTTTCGAACGCGAGCGGATGACCCTCAAGGTGCCGATCACCAAAGTGAAGGAATCCGGGCTCCGGAAATTGGCGAGCCGAAAGGTGATCGACAATGCGCTGAAGGCACTCAAGGGGCGTGTGCGTGTGAAGCGGACAATGTGGAGCCGACGCGCGCAGGAGTATGAGGCCAAGATCAACTCCGGCGATCCGGTCCAGATTGCCGAGGTTGTTCGCGACCTTCATCGAAATGAAGATCAGCCAGACCAGTCCTACTCTGAGCGCCAGATGTACCAGGCAGCACTTGACCGGTTCTCGCGTGAACTGGCCGCGGTCGAAAGCACCTCGCCCGAAGAGGCTGTCGAGAAACTGGAGAACATCCTTTCATCATAGTCCGCTCGAGCGGGACGAACGAAAAGGCCAGTCCCCAGCGGAACTGGCCTTTTTCTTTGCCGTGGTCCTGACTTCGCAGCTTGCTCCGACGCGAAACGCTAATTCATCCTGCGCGGACAAGGAGCTTTGATTGTCTCAGATGATTGCTAATGGCGAGAAACTCGCTCTGCTGCGCGGCGCGCAGCGGGTTTGGGCGATTTCATCTGTTCACGGAGAAGCGGAAAGATTGCGCGCTTTGCACGAGGCAATCTCCAGACAGTTTCAGCCCGGTGACCGTCTCGTCTATCTGGGAAACATCCTCGGCCATGGCCCCGATGTGACCGATGCCGTGGATGAAGTGCTGGCATTTCGTCGCGCGGTTATTTCGGCACATGGCATGTTTGCCGCTGACGTTGTTGTCTTGCGCGGTGCGCAGGAAGAGATGTGGCAAAAATTGCTGCAACTTCAGCTGGCTCTCAATTCCGGTGAGGTTTTCGACTGGATGATGGAACAGGGTGTGGGGGCCACGCTCAAAAGTTATGGGGGGGATGTTTCCGCCGGCCGTGTTGCGGCGCGTGCTGGTGCGGCTATGTGTGCACGGTGGACGGCGAGCCTTCGGGATCAAATTCACGGCCGTTCCGGACACACGCAACTCATGTCGGCGTTGCGGCGTGCGGCGGTGAACCTGTCCCCAGACGGGCAGCCACAGTTGCTCTTTGTCAATGCCGGGATTGATCCCCAGCGCCCGTTGGAAGCGCAAAAAGACAGTTTCTGGTGGCCTCCGGATCAACTGGAAACAATGGAAGGCCCTTACGGTGAGTATGCACGGATCGTCGCCGGGTATGACCGGCAGATGCGCGGCGTTACCGAAACCCCGTTCACAGTATCGGTGGATGCCGGTGCGGGTCGCGGGGGCGCGCTTCTGGCGACATGTGTTGAGAGTACAGGCGCGTTGGTAAAAACCCTCGAAGCCTGACGTCTCTCTTATTCGACGATCACTTTGACAGTCTGGCCCGGGAATGGCTGGCTACCCGGCTGCAGACCGTTGAGAATGCGAAACCACTCTTCTTTTGGGCCGGGCGTTGGCATGTTGCGGGACAAGCTGCTGACAGTGTCCCGACGCCCGACCACTTTCGTGGCAACCCGCCACGGCTTGTACCGATTGCGATCCGCCCGGTTCAGTTTCCGGAAGCTGAACGTGGTCCGGCGGAAGTCTTCGGTCAGCGCAGCTGTTTGTGCGGCAGGTGAGAGAAACACAAAACGATAGACCTTGTTCGCGCTGTGCCGGATCGCCACGAGTTGGGCGTTGAACGTGCCGCTGCGATTTCGGATGACCGCTCCCCCGGTGGCCCCCTCCATGCCATTCACATCGATCCGCTGAACGTTGCTGAGGCTGGTGTTCTTGGCCCAGACATTTGTGAGATAGGCCGACATGCTTCTCCCGGCAGGTGCCTGGGCGCCGCTGAAAATAATATTGGCATCATTTGGTCCCTTGGCGACGACCTGCTGCGTTCCGTTGAACAGTCTGAAATCCCTTGGAACCTCAAACAGAAAGTCGAGAGGCTGGTGAACAAAAACCTGCCCGCGGATCAATCCTTCTTCAGGTGAATCCCCAAAAACGATGCCGTTGATAGCGTTTAGATAATCACGGTTTCCAATTTGGGGATTCGGGACTTTCTGGATGTTGGCGGCGCGTGTCGCGGCGACGACGCGGTCCTGGGTGCGCGGATGGGTCGACATGATGTTGTATCGCGACGCGGGGTCCGGGAGGCCACTGACCTTTGCCTCGAGTGCACTATAGGCCTGCAGCGAAGCCAGAAAGGACGCCATGGCATCAGTCGAATACCCCGCGCGCGCGAGATAACGCACGCCCAGCGTATCGGCTTCGAACTCGTGTTCACGCGAGAAAGACTGCAGATAGACAGATGAGCCTTGCCCCACGGCTTGCCCGATTTCTGATGTCCCGAGGAAGACCGAGCCCAGAATGCCAGCGCCCACAGACAATCCCTGTGCCAAGACCGAAGTGCTGTAGCGCTGCGCAGAATGACGCCCGGTCACATGACCGATTTCATGGCCAAGAACGCCGGCGAGTTCGGCTTCTGTGTTGGCCAGACCAAGCAATCCACGCGAAATATAGACAAAGCCGCCAGGCAGCGCGAAGGCGTTTACGATGTCATCGTTGAGGACCGTAAAGGTGAACTGAAGGTCCGGCAGCTCGGAGACTCTCGCCAGGCTTTGTCCCACACGATTGACGTAGGCGGTGACCTTCGGGTCGTCGTAAACCCCACCAAATTGCTCGATGATTTTTGGGTGTTGTTCCCGCCCGACCTCGACCTCTTTCTCGGGAGACATGAAGGCTGTGAAGTCACGTTCACCCGTCGCCGGATTGACCGAGCAGGCCGTGAGAAGAAGTGCAAATGCACTGAGCACCGCTGGAAGGCGCCGGTACCTGGAGCTTGGAAGATGGGTCATGGCGATAAAACCTCGATTTGCTCGGGATGTGTAACATCAATCATGGGGCCGTTGCGTGACTTGAGCCAACCGCGCACGCGTATGCGTCGGCCTTTATAGTCTTGCGGTGTGATGCCGTCAGTTTGGAATCGCTTGAGGTGCTTGCCGGCGATGGAAACTGTGAAATCTGTTTTCCAGTCGGGGCCGAAATTCAGAAATACTCGCCCCCTGACCTGCGCGACGTTGCGTACGCGACCTTCTACCAAGGCAAACCGATCAATCTGGGATTCCGCAGCCCGGGTGTCGAGAACCAGATAGTAAGGAACGCGCCAGATGCCGTTTTTCTGCACACGCGAAGAATTTTCATGGAGAAGCATTTTGTCCACAAGGGCTCTGTTGTCGGGAAAGCTATAGACCCGTGCGAGACCCTCTTTCAGCATCTCCCTTTGGATCCACGTTCCGTCTTCGGTGAAAAGATGGGCGAGCAGGCGGTTGTGGCGATCGACGTGCTGACCGCCGAAAGCAAGGGTGACCGAACGGCCGAGCACCAGACTTTCAAGGGTTTGCTTTGCTTCATCGGCAAGTGGCCATTTTTCGAACCCGGCGCGTCCCAGAGGTAGTTTTGGGGCCTGAATACCCACAAGGCGGACCTGTCGACCGGTCTCAAGGACAACGGTGTCCCCGTCGACAACCGCGGTCACCTTTGCGGTCTGACCGGGTTCCAGCTGATCGCGCAATGCATCGGGCAGGCCTGCTTGGACCGACCCAAGGCCACCGAGGACGATCAGCAGAATCAGGGTTGTACGAAGGAGCATCATCATATTGGCCAGTATAACGGTTCTGTGTTCTGAAGGTTGCAATGAGAGATGGCAACATCATGGCGACGTCGGTTGACAAGCCGGACACGTCGCGTCCACATGCGGCTTGGTTTGTAAGGAGTTCAGGCATTGCGTACGGCTCTGTTTGCCGATATCGAGCTGCGGGATCGTGGTCGGATTTCACTCGATAACGGACATGAAATGTATTGGGAGGAATCCGGCCGTTCTGATGGTGTGCCGATTGTGTTTCTGCATGGCGGTCCCGGCGCCGGCACGATGCCTGTTCATCGTCGTTTTTTCGACCCGGACTACTTCCGGATCATTCTGTTCGATCAGCGTGGTGCTGGACGTTCAACGCCGCAGGCCAGTATTTCGGCAAACACCACAGCAGATCTGGTGAGCGATCTTGAAATACTGCGGACTCATTTGTCTGTCGAGCGCTGGCATCTTTTTGGAGGATCCTGGGGCTCCACACTTGGTCTGACTTACGCACAGACGTTCCCCGAACGTTGCCTTGGATTGATCTTGCGTGGAATTTTCACCTGTTCGCCGCGCGAGGTTGACTGGTTTCTCTACGGGATGGGGCGGTTTTTCCCTGATGCCTGGCGAGATTTTGCGAACGCGATTCCTCCTGAAGAACGCGATGATTTGCTGGTCGCCTATTCCACGCGCCTCAACGATCCGGACCCGCAGGTTCATATGGTGGCGGCCCGGGCCTGGGCAACCTACGAAGCGCGTTGTTCGACCCTGAAGCCCAATCCGGATGCTGTACGCTCGATTTCGGCATCCGAAGGGACACTCGCGCTGGCTCGTATCGAGGCCCATTACCTTGCGAATGGCGCCTTTTTGAAACCTGAGCAACTGATCTCAGGGGCGGCGCGTTTGCGTGAAATCCCCGGAACCATTGTTCATGGCCGCTATGACATGGTTTGTCCCATTGAAACGGCGGATCGTTTGGCTCGGGCCTGGCCGGAGGCGGAATTTACGATTGTTCCCGAGGCGGGTCATTCAGCGTTGGAGCCCGGGACACGCGCAGCCCTTCTAGATGCTGTGGAGCGACTTAAGGGGCTCGAATAGTCCACCGAAGAATGGTTTTCGTTGTCACCTTGATCCCTTATGATGGATTGAAAGAGAATCGGCAGATGCCGAACAAAGGGGGAAAAGGTGCGTAATTGGACCAAAATTGCAGCATGTGCTGCGGTAATCGGAATGACGTTCACTGCACCCGCTCTGGCGGATGATCCGGACTTTTTCGTCATCGGCGGCGGCTGGTACGATTTCAACGATGACAAGGACGCATTCGACTTCCGTGCCGAGTATCGTTCCGGATACAAGATGCTCGGCTTCCTCAAGCCCTGGGCAGGTATTGAAGCCACATCAGATGAGGCCATTTATGGCGTCGTCGGCGTGCTCACCGATATCTATTTCGGGCGTCGCTGGGTTTTGACCCCCAGTTTCGGGGCCGGCGCCTATGGAGATGGCAATGGCAAAGATCTCGGGCACATGATTGAATTTCGATCGCAGCTTGAATTCGGTTATCGGTTCGATGATCGCTCCCGCATCTCTCTGGCGGTTGGCCATATCTCGAATGCCAGCCTGGGCGACAGCAATCCCGGTACCGAAATTGCAACGATCTACTATCACATTCCGATTCAGGGCACTGGTGACTGACCCCCGGGAGTGCTCTGTATGAAAGGAGCACTCGTTACGGGTGCCGCACAACGGATTGGCCGCAGCATTGCGTTGAGGCTGGCCGCGGATGGCTGGCATGTGATTGTGCACCATCGCGATTCAAACGACGCGGCGGCCTCTGCAGTTCAGGAGATTGCGGATGCCGGTGGCGTTGCAACGGCGTTGCATGCCGATCTTTCTGATTCTGCGGCCTGTGTTGCGCTGATTGAAGACGCATCAGCTGCAACGAAAGGCCTGACCTGTCTGATTAACAACGCCTCGATGTTTGTTGAAGACCGGATTGATAATGTTTCGGCATCCCTGTTTGATCAGGTCATGGCAGTGAATCTGCGCGCGCCGGCACTACTGTCTCGCCACTTTGCAGCGCAGCTGCCCGAGGAGGCGAACGGGGTGATCGTAAATATCCTCGATCAGAAACTTGCCAATACAAATCCTGATTTTCTGAGTTATTCGCTCTCCAAGTATGGTCTTGCCGGAATGACCGATATGCTGGCGATGGCACTTGGGCCGAGGGTCCGGGTCTGTGGGGTTGCGCCGGGGCTGACCTTGCAGAGTGGTGATCAAACGCAATCACAGTTCGATGCGGTTCACGCACGTACGCCGCTCGCGCGGGGCTCTTCTCCCGAGGATGTGGCGGGGGCAGTCCAATATCTGGTTGGTGCAGAAGCAATCACAGGCGAAACGATCCTCGTTGATGGGGGACAGCATTTGGTGCGCAGCGAACGGGACGTTATGTTCCTCGACCATTCCGCGAATCAGGATGAACCCTCATGAATGCGCTTGTGGCAGATATGGCCATAACTGATCCGGTTGAACAGCGTTTGCTCGAACGTTCATCGGATGTGCGAAAGATTTTCTTTCGGAACCTAATGGTTGATATCCACATGGGGGTCCATGCGCATGAGCAGGGGCGCACCCAGCCTTTGCGCATCAATATCGCGCTTTATATGCGTGCAGACACGGCCCCGGAGACGGATGCCTTTGCAGAGGTCTTTGACTACGACCAGATTCGCACCGGCGTGCTGGCGCTGGCCGGTGCGCGCCATATCAATTTGCAGGAAACTCTCGTCGAGCAGATCGCTGATTATGCGTTGGGGTTTGAGCAGGTGCTTGCCATTCGCGTGTCGACAGAGAAAACCGACGTGTACCCTGATTGTGACGGAGTGGGCTACGAACTGACGCGTATTCGCGCGGACTAGTTGAGCCACCCGACATTGCGGATATACCGCTGACTGGAGAGGAACAAACCATGAGTCTGGACTGGCCAACTGACCGTATCGACTACAGCCCGATCCATGGCCGCAAGCCATTGCCACTGCCTGAGGGGCGCAAGGTTATTGTCTGGCCGTGCATCAATGTTGAAAACTGGGTGATCGATGCTCCGATGCCGCGCACAGTCGTCAATCCGCCAGGCGGTGTCGATAAGTCTGTGCCGGACATCCCCAACTGGGCCTGGCACGAATATGGTCAGCGCGTTGGCTTCTGGCGACTCAAGCGAATTTTTGATGACTTTGGCGCAAAGGCGACACTGGTCCTCAATGGCACCGTATGTGATGTCTATCCACAGATTGTCGACGCATCACTGAAGGCTGGTTGGGATTTGTGCGGTCATGGCTGGATTCAGCGGGCACTTCCTGCTGTTGAAGATCAGGAAGATATGATCCACCGGGTTTTTGCCAAGCTGAAGGAATACTCCGGCAAGCCACCCAAGGGCTGGCTGGGGCCGGCGTTGGCTGAAACCCATGACACGGTCGACTGGCTTGATGACGCGGGTTTTGAATATGTCGCTGATTGGGTGATGGATGATCAGCCCATCGATCTGCGCACGAAGAACGGATCTATCGTGGGGCTGCCCTATACACAGGAACTCAATGATCTGGCCATGCAACTGATTCAGGGGCATCGCGCGCAGGAATATGGTGATCGGGCGATTCGGGAGTTCGATCAGTTGATTGAAGACGCCACCGCGGAACCGGGCTCGACCCGCATCATGTGCTTTACGCTGCATCCCTACATTATGGGCGTCCCCCATCGCGCGCGCGAAATCCGCCGTATTCTCGAGCATGTCTGCAACCGGGACGACACATTCGTGTGGACGGGTGAGGAAATCCTCGACTGGTATAAATCGGTGCGTTCGTAGTTTGAGGCGAAATCGGGCCGGATCAGTCTATCGGGGAACAGTTCTGATCCGGCCCTTTCGCGTGTTGACCTTGGGGAGAGAACGAATCTCGAGTTGAGGCCGACTACGATCACCCCGGCGGACATACTGTTCCGGAGTTGTTGTTGTTACGGACATAAACCGGGCGCGGATCACCGACCTGACAGAAATTGATCTTTTCAGCTCTGTTCCGCGTAAAAACCCCTGAGACCGCAGTTTTACCGGGATAACGCGATGACCGTTGTGGTACCAAAACAGAAACTTGCCTGGATCACAGGCGCGAGCCAGGGCATTGGATCTGCGGTTGCCCTGCGTCTGGCCGCGGAGGGCTGGACCGTTGCGGTCAGCGCGCGGCAGGCTGACAAACTGTCGGAGTTGTCCCGCGCAAGTGAGGCTCTGACAGGAAGCATTGTTCCCTTCGAACTGGATGTTACCGATGCTGAGGCCTGTACGCAGGCTTTTGAAGCCATTGAAGAACAGCAAGGTGCCATTGACCTCGTGATCCTGAATGCGGGGACCCACGAACCGATTGATGGCAAGAGATTTTCAGTTGCGCCCGTGCGGAAGCTTGTCGAGATCAACCTGATGGGGACGGTGAACTGTCTTGCTCCGGTCATTGAGCGGTTTGTCGAGCGACAGGCTGGCCGGATTGGGGTCGTGGCGTCGCTAGCCGGGTATCGTGGATTGCCAACCTCAAGCGGATACGGAGCATCCAAGGCCGGGCTTATCAATATGTGTGAAGCCCTGCGACCCGAACTCATGGAACAGAATGTTGTGCTGTCCTGTATTACACCGGGGTTTGTCAGAACGCCGCTGACGGATAGAAACCCGTTTCCGATGCCCTTCCTGATCGATGTTGATACCGCCGCGACCCGGATTGTGAAGGGGTTGGAGAGCAACCGGTTTGAGATCACCTTCCCGAGTCGGTTCGCCTATATCATGAAGTTCATGCGGATTTTGCCGTACTGGGCTTACTTTGCAATTACCCAACGCACTGTACCGCATGACCAATAGAGGTATGCGCGATCAGGCCGGTGACAGTCGGAACTGGCCGACGGAGATCGTCTGTGCGCGGAACCCGGCCTCGCAGTAGCAGAGATAGTATCGCCATAGCCGTCGGAAGCGTTCATCAAAACCCAATGGGACGATACCCGGCCAGGCAGCTTCGAAGGATTCGCGCCAACGCTTGAGTGTTTCGGCGTAGTCGCCACCGAACATTTTTGCATCATCGAGCTTGAGGCCCACCTTGCGTGCAGACTGTGTAAACGCCTCGACCGAGGGCAGCATCCCGCCGGGGAAAACCCGCATCTGGATGAAATCCGGGTTGCGCCGGTAGGCGTCAAAACGGTCATGCTCAATCGTGATGACCTGCAGGCCTGCGAGCCCACCCGGACGCAAGCGATTGGACAGGCTTTGGAAAAAGACCGGCCAGTACTCTTCGCCGACCGCTTCGAACATCTCGATGGATGCGATTTTGTCGAATTGGCCGGTCACATCGCGATAGTCCTGCAACCGGATTTCAATACGATCGGAAAGGCCGGCTTCTGCAACTTTCTCGCGTGCCCATTCAGCCTGAGACGGTGAAACGGTCAGGGCCGTAACGCGACAGCCGTATCGGGAGGCGATATGCATCGCAAACGCCCCCCAGCCGCATCCGATCTCAAGGACATGGTCTCCAGGTTGCAGGTCGAGCATGCGTGCCAGACTGTCGAATTTATTGCCTTGTGCAGCGGTCAGGCTTTCGTCCGAACCTTCAAAACATGCTGAAGAATAGGTCATGCTCGGATCGAGCCACTGCGCATAGAAGCTGTTTCCCAAATCATAATGGGCGGCGATATTTCGACGGCTGCCTGCCCGGGAGTTGGCCCGTCGCTTGTGGCGAAAGCGCGTCAGAGCGCGAAAGACGCTCATGGGTGTGATCCCGCGATCAAAGTCGTCCAGATCCACGTTGAGAGCGCAAAGCTCGATGACGGAGGTCAAGTCGTCAGAGTCCCAATCCCCGTCGACATAGGAATCAGCCAGCCCGAGAGATCCGCCGAGCATCGCCCGACGGGCCGCGCGGGTGTGTTTGACGAGAACATGCCCATCGGGTCCCGGTTGCGAGCCGGCAGCTTCCACAATTGTGCCGCCGGGGAGTTCGATGGCCAGTTCTCCATGTTCGAGACTGGCGGTCAGTCGGTTCACCAGAGTGCGCACCGCGCGGTGCGAGATTGTCTCTGAAGTGGCCAATTTTCGGGATGACGTATCAGTCTGTGCGAACTCGGACATCGGGCAGCGTTCCGGGGTTTCTTATTATCGATACAGGGTGCGCCGGTTTGGGCGGGTGACGAAATACAGGTGTACCTTTGACCCAGAGTTTAAGGGCGTCCCAGTGGATTCCAACCATAACTTTCATTGTCAGCAGTGGAAAACGGGCAAAAGTTCCGGCCAGAAATCTGTCTGTGAGCGCTGTTTGCGTACCATGGAATGTTGCGGCCAGAAGGTCTCCGTCCGAGTCACTCTCACGGATTGCGATGCTGGCATGTGCGTCGGGACTGCGCAGTGCGATGGTGTAACGACAATTCATCGGGATGAAGGGCGAAACATAAAGCTCTTTGTCAAACTCGTGATGCACCATCTCGGTGTTTTCGCCGTCTACGGGCAGCAAATAGGTGTGGGTTTCCCGGAACGTGTTGGAAACCTCATACAGCGCGGCCTTAAAATAACCCTCGCGATCATAGCAGTAGAAAACCGAAATCGGGTTGAACACATAGCCCAGAATGCGGGGCAGGCAGAGTAGCTTCACCCGTCCGCCGGGGATCGTGATCCCGGCATCGGCGAGTTGGGTGTCCACCCAGTCGCGCAGGCTCGTTCCATCGCGGGGGCCATGGTCGCGCTCATGAAAGGAAAAGACGCCCCGGCGATTGTATCCAAACAGCCTGAGTTTTTGACCGAGAGAGGCGAGCTCTTCCAAATCGAACAAAAGATAAAAGACGCTGTACTTCAGGCGATGCGCGCGCGGGCGTTTGCGGGCGTGGACGACGCGTCCGACATATGCCGCTGAGTGAAGGGTCACTGGGCTGCCAGCATGGGTTCGTCTGTGGTCAAAGACGGGATGGAAAGGCGGCTGGACGGGTCGGGCAATGACCAGGGACGCAATTCGCCGCCAAGCGCTTCACCGACGGCCAGACCTGCCTGCAAGGCATCCTCGTGAAACCCATAGCCAAAATAACTCCCGCAGAACCATGTGTTGCGGACACCCTGTAGCGACCAGAGTTCAGGTTGAGCGCTCAGGGCTGCCGTGTCGAAGAGCGGATGCTCGTAATCGAACGTCGTTACGCAGGTTTCGGCGCGAGGCGGTTTCAGGGGGTTGAGGGTCAGGAACACATCTTCGGTGGTCGACAGGTTTTGGAGCCGGTTGAGCCAATAGCTCACTTCGGGCGCATTGTTATCTGTTGAAGTGTCCGCGAGGTAATTCCAGCTTGCCCAGACGGACTTCCGCTTGGGCATCAGGTCGGGATCGTGGTGCAGATATGCCTTGTTGTGCGTGTAATCAATCGCGCCAAGCAGGCTGCGTTCATCGGGCGAGGGGTCTGAGAGCATTTCAAGCGCATCATTGGCGTGTGTGGCGATCACAACGTGATCAAACCTGCGGAGCGCACCCTGTTCGTCTTCGAGTGTGACGCCCCGAGCGTCGCGCCGAATTCCGGTGATCGCGGTTTCCCGGTGAATATTGTCCCGAAATGATTCGGTCAGTTTCTCGACATAGGCACGGCTGCCCCCGGTCACGGTGCGCCAATGTGGTCGTGCTTGCAGTTCGAGCAGGTTGTGGCTTTCAAAGAACCGGACAAAGGATTCCGCCGGATATTTCGCCATATCTTCGGCCTGCGCCGACCATATGGCGGCGCCCATCGGGAGAAGGTGATCTCGCACAAAGTCGGGACTGTAGTGCTCGCGCTCGAGATACTGACCGAGGGTCAGGCCGAGAAGTGCACCTGCAGCAAGATCGCGCGGCGCATCGCGATAAAAACGTCTAATGTCGCGCAGCATGGACCAGAAAGACGGGCGGAAAAGATTGCTTCGCTGACCGAACAGGCCGTTGGGGAAGTCGCTTGAATACTCCCGGCGTCCGTTGTCGAGAGACACGGCAAACGACATATCGCCGGGCTGGGTATCGACACCGAAATGGTCAAATAGCGCAACGAGATTGGGGTAGTTATCCTCATTGTAGACAATAAATCCCGTGTCTACGGGGGTTTTTTGCCCGTCGAGTGCGACGTCCACAGTGTTGGAATGGCCGCCGGTCCAATGCGCGCGTTCGAATACAGTCACCGTGTGGTTACGGGACAACAACCAGGCTGCGGAAAGCCCGGAAATTCCGGTTCCGACAATCGCTATGTGGAGCGCGCTTTGGGTCATGTGGGTCAATGCTTCAATAAGGGAGGAAGTACGGAATTGGTACGTCTTATTGCGCAGGATGGATCACGCAGGCCGTATTCGGTTGGACTGAAAATAATTGAGGACTTGAACAAAAGTGGTGATCCGTGTTGCTTGTAGGTGCGTAGCAATCACAAATGATTTCTACGTTGGCCATACCCCGTGTATCTGTGACCCCGGCGCGCCGGGATTCGTCGCGTGCCGGGCGTCCATATCACCGTAAGCGGTTGGAAGTATTGCAGAACGAAGAGCCGTCCTCCCAGAACGATAAACAGCCGGACTGGAGTGCGGTCCTTTGTGCTGTGGCAGAACAGGATCGCGCGGCGTTTTCCGCACTGTTTGCCCATTTTGCACCGCGCGTGAAGTCTTACATGCTGCGCCTCGGTTCTGACAACACGCACGCTGAGGAGCTCGCTCAGGAAGCGCTGGCAACGGTTTGGCGGAAAGCCGACAGATATGACCCCAGCCGTGCGGCTGCTTCCACCTGGATTTTCACTATTGCTCGTAACTTGCGGATCGATGCATTTCGACGCCGCAATCATCCCGAGCTCGACCCCAATGATCCTGCGCTTGTGCCCGATCAGCCGGTGAGCGCTGACACGGTCGTAGAGCAGAAACAGGACGCCGTTCGGATTCGCGAGGCACTTGCCGAGTTGCCTGAAGAGCAGCGTGAGGTCCTGAAGCTGTCCTTCTTTGATGACCAGACCCATACCGAAATTTCAGAAACCCTGGGGATTCCCCTGGGCACCGTCAAATCACGTATCCGGCTTGGCTTCGGGCGTATCCGGACAACGCTTGAAGATGAAGAGTGAGTTATTGATCATGAGCATCCAGCATCATCCAGACGACGAACTTCTTGTGTCCTACGCCTCCGGCGAACTTCCGGAAGCCTGGTCCGTTCTCGTGGCGACCCATACGGCCCTTTGTACCGATTGCCGAGGCAAGGTTCGCGCGGCTGAAGCTGTCGGTGGTGCCCTTGTTTCCGATGCGGCACCGGTCGAAATGGATGCCGGTGCCTTCGAGGCCACGATGGCGCGTGTGGCCGCACAACCTGATGAACCTGCTGTCACGCCCGTCACCACGGTGGGGGTCGCCAAGCCGGTTCTGCCGCAGCCTCTGCGCGACTACGCCGGGGGTGACCTCAACAGCCTGAAATGGCGTCGTCTGGGACATGGGGCTTATCACGTCCCACTTGTGACGGGCCGTGGTGCCCCGACGGCACGTCTGATCCGAATCCCGGCAGGGCGTCCCGTGCCTGAACACGGCCATAACGGGCTTGAGCTGACCATGGTGCTGCAGGGCAGTTTTGTGGATGGCGGCACGCGATTTGGTGCCGGGGACGTCGAAACCGCGGATTCTGATCTCGAGCATCAGCCGATGGCAGAGCCCGGGCAGGATTGCATCTGTCTGGCCGTCACCGACGCGCCGCTGCGGTTCCGCGGCGCGTTCGCCCGGATGGTGCAGCCGTTTATCGGCATCTGAGAAGGTTTCATCTTTTCCCGTATATGACGTGCACGCTGGCGCTCGGAGGAACTGGGCGCTAATTAGAAGCAGTTGCTTCGTGTGCGCGCTCGTAGCTCAGTAGGATAGAGCGCGGGATTCCTAATCCCGAGGTCGCAGGTTCGAATCCTGCCGGGCGCACCACGGATTTTTCGTCAGATGGTTGCGTCCCCGTCACGCGGGTATCGCCAGATGATCGCAATCGCGACCAGCTTGAAGACCACCGGCAGCAGGCCGTAAAGCGCGGCGAGGACCAGCAGGGAATCGGCGCTGTTGGTTTCTGTGCCCGCCTCAAATCCTGAAAACTGGAGGAGCGGAAAGGCGATCCCGACGCCGACCGCCAAGGGCACTTTTGTGGCCACGCCCCAAAGCCCGAACAGGGTTCCCGCGCGCCCGGTCTCCGCGCCACGTGCCTGGGCATCCATATCGACCACATCGGCCTGCATGGAGGGCGGCATCACCAGCTCTGCACCGAGCGGCAACCCGGTAAACACGCAGATCGCAATGAACCATCCCAGATCACCATTGCCGAGAAGCACCGTCGGCCAGAAGCCGGCGGCGGCCATGGCCATGGCGATGATCCATGTTTTGCGTTTGCCGATACGGCGGCTGATCGCGAGCCAGACCGGCAAGCCAAGAATGGCGCTCGCGAAATAGATGATCAGCAGGATCCACGTCCAGTCGGCGCGCCCCAGAATGTGTTCGGCATAGAGCAGGAACAGCGTGGCGGGCAGGCCGTAGGCGATGCCGTTGATGAAATACGCGGAAACGAGCAGTCGGAACGGACGATTTTGGAAGAGTGTGGCATAGGCCTGCCATCCACCCCCGGACTGTTTCTGACGAACCGGTGGATCGGGAAGCCGTATGACAGCCAGCGCGACGGTTAGCGGGATTAGCAAAAGCAAGGCCCAGGCCGTGCCGCTCACGATCCCGGCGCGCGACAGGCCAACCCCAGCGGGCAGGGCGATCGCGATAAGCGTGCCGACAACAATGGCGACTTCGCGCGCGGCGGCGATGCCGCTGCGTTCATGGGAATGCGGAGAGAGTTCAGCCGCCCACGCCGTATAGGGCAGCATGATCATGGTGCCGCCGAGATAAAGCGCGATTGTCGCCACAAGGAGATAGCTCGCGGAGACCTGCTCGGGCGGCAGGAACAGCGCCCAGGCGCCAATTACGGCGACCGGGGTTCCGAGCACAAGCCAGGGCCGACGGCGACCGAAACGCGAGGTGGTTCGGTCCGAAAGCACGCCGACCAGCGGGTCGGTGACCACATCCCAGATGCGTGCAAAAAACAGGATGCCGCCGACGGTTGCCAATCCCAGACCCAGGTCATCGGCGTAGAACGTGGGGATGATGACGAAGAGCGGCAGCAGCAGCACTGCCAGTGGCAGGCCCGGCAGGCCATAGGCGATCAGCTGACCTGTCGTCAGCGCGCGTTCGGGCCGTGCGGTCATGATGTTGTTCTGTGCCGTTAGTTTCGCGTTGTCAGGTTCGGCATGACTGCTGCCACCGGCAGCAGGCCGTTTCGCTCGATCAGGCGATAGGTGACATCTGAGCCCCGGGCGTCAAAGGCCAGACTCACCAGAATACCGGCATCGTCATACCAGAGTTCGATTTCGAGATCGCCGTCCATCCGGTAGCGGGTTGCGGCAATCGGACCATCGGGTCCGGGGACGGTTTCGCGCCCGACTTCCTGGACAGAGACCTCCAGCATTTCGCCGGTCTGGGAGTTGATCAGGCGGTTTTGCGTGACCGTGGAGACCATCCAGTAGGTCGTGGGCATGAGATTGCGTGCTGCGGTGTAGCTTTCAACGCTGTCTGTCACCACCTGCAGCTGCTCGATTGTGAGATCAATGGCAACGTCATGGCGTTCACCATTGTCGTCAGTTGTGCTGCGCATGCGCTGGAGAACGCCGTCGCGCCAAATACTCGCATTGCGGTGGGTGTAATCAAAAACCGTGAACGGTCCGAATTTGACCGCGAGATCAATGGCGATCCCGATTTCAAGCGCCGCATCGGGTGTGCGATTGAAGGTCAGGGTGTGTTCGCCGATGGGCTTGTCGTCCAGTGCAACTTCAAATTTCAGGAGGCCGGGTGTGTTCCCGGAGGCGATCGCACCCTGCGTGAAGGCCATACAGAAGAAAGCGGCGGCGATTGCGCCTGCGCGAAACTGAATCATGACGTGAACCGTCCCCGGTGCTTTTCAGACGTTTATACGGTCTCTGGATTGCGCCAGATCACACCCAAACATCAGAAAACCCAGCTATTCGGGCGTGCCCGTCCAGCGCTTCGACAGGCTGTGATCGATGGCATAGAGGTCCAGCACCCGGCCGATCGTGTGGTCCACCATGTCTTCGATCGATTCAGGTTTTGGGTAGAAGGCCGGCATGGGTGGCATCACGATGGCACCGATCTCAGATGCCTGAGTCAGGGTGCGCAGATGGCCGGTGTGAAGAGGGCTTTCACGGACCATCAACACCAGTCGTCGGCGTTCCTTAAGGGTGACATCAGCTGCACGTGTAAGGAGGGTCTGCGTGGCGCCGTAGGCGATCTCTGCAGCGGATTTCACGGCACAGGGCGCCACCACCATGCCCAGTGTCAGCATGGAACCAGAAGATATGGCGGCTCCCACATCGCTGGGGTTGTAGACATGGTCGGCCAGCGCATAGAGGTCGTCGCGGGACAGATTGGTTTCGTAGTTGAGTGTCATCAAACCCGGGCGGCTGACCACAAGATGGGTTTCGACATCCGTGTCTTGCAATACTTCGAGCAAGCGAATCCCATATGTGATTCCGGTGGCCCCGGAAATGCCGACGATCAGGCGTTTGGGTTCGCCGGGTGGGTAGTATGGGTTTTCATTCATGTCGTTGCGGTTCTAACCGATGCCGGTGTCAGTCGCCACGCGCCAAAGCGCGCACTTCGTTGTCTTCGGGGAACCGATGGGTTTCGAGCTTTGAATAAAGCACCGCACCCCCACGAGTGATCTCGAACGAACCGGTTCGGCCCGGAGCGATCTCAACGGTTTCACCTTTTTCTACAAGCAGGTCTCTCGCACGGAGCGCACGCGGCTCGTAGTTTCAAATTTTGCAGAATTCGATGTGTATGGTCATGTTCGGGAATACCAATTGTCGGTGTGCGTCCATCTCATATGGTTGCAGATTGATCTAAAGCAACGCGCAAGAAGCGCGTCTTGGCTAACATGACACGCATGAAGAACATTGGACATATTCTCTTTGGCTCTTTGATAATCGCGGGAGTTTTGTTTCCTGAGCTGGCTCTGGCGCAGGATGACAGGCAGCGCCTGCAGGGCCTCGATCTCGCCCGTGACCTGTGTTCGGGTTGCCATGTGGTGACAGAAAACCAGCGTGGTACGGCCATCGATGGGGCGCCGTCTTTCCCAATGCTCGGCCGCTCAGGGCGTTCGAATGATCATCTGCGCGTCTGGTTAAGTGAACCGCATCCGGTCATGCCACAGATGCCGCTTTCCGAAGAACAGATTGCGGCTGTGATTGCGTATATCCGGTCATTCGCGGATTAGAGATTGACCCCGGGTGTGTCGAGGCCGTGGGCGGTCAATTCGCTGGTGATATAGGCAAACGCGTCCTCCACGGAATCTGTTCTGTAGAATAGGTCGAGATCGCCGGGGCTGATGGTTCCGAATTCGACCAGCGCATCCATGTCGATAACCCGATCCCAGAATTCATGCCCGAACAGAATGATCGGCACGCGTTTCTTGATCTTCTGGGTCTGGATCAGGGTCAGGATTTCAAACAGCTCATCGAGGGTTCCAAATCCACCGGGAAACAGGACCACGGCCTTCGCTGGATAGGTGAACCAGAATTTCCGCATGAAGAAATAATGGAACATCAGGTCGAGTTCACGGGTGATGTAGGGGTTGTCGAACTCTTCGGTTGGTATCGAAATCGTAAGCCCGATATTGATGCCTTTGGCCTCAGAAGCACCCCGGTTGGCGGCTTCCATGATGCCCGGACCGCCGCCGGTGCAGACGACAAATCGGCGGTTGCCTTCTTGCAGCCCTTTTGACCACTCGGTCATCTTGAATGCCAATGTGCGGGCAGCTTCATAATAAACGGACATGCGTTCGGCGCGTCGCGCGGCTTCGAGATCACCGTCACCGGCTTCTGCTGCCTTTATCATGGCCGCCGCGTCTTCGGCAGAATTCAGGCGTGCCGACCCCATAAAGACGACGGTGTCGTCGATTTCATGGTGTTCAAACCGGCTGAGCGGCTCGAGATACTCAGAGAGGATGCGTAATCCTCGGGCTTCGCGGCTGTGCAGAAAATCGGGGTTCTCGTAGGATTTCAGACCCGCTGATGTGGGGCCGCGTGGTGTGTCGTCGTCACTCATGGGAGGTCCAGATCAGTCGTTTGAAAATTCGGGAATGTTGGGGACGGCGCCCCACATGCAGAAAGACTCGTTCTTGAACGGAAGCTGTCGCGGGCGCCAGTCGGCGTCCACGTTGCGCACGCCCGAGGAATACTCATAGGTCATGCCATCGGGCCCCTCATAGTAGAGGAACATTGCGCCGGATGTCGGATGTCGCCCCGGGCCGAACCGAATCTGAACCTGCCGTTCCATCAGGAAATAGTAGGACCGCATGATGTCGTCGATGCTCTCCACCTGAAAATTGATGTGCTGGATCCCGGCGTGGTCGGTCGGGAAGAGCGCAATGCGGTGGTGCACCTCATCAAATGACATCAGCGCGGCATCACCAATACGGTCATTGGCGCGGATGTTGAACAGGCCGGACCAGAACTTTTCGTCACGTGGGGCATCGCTTGTCTTCAGGCCGACATGGCTGAACTCTGTGATGCCGGCGTCGCGCGCGGGGAAATACCGACGCCCCGAATGAAAGGGGCGCACCACCAGATCGATGGAATTGCCGGTGGGATCTGCGAAGTTGATGAAGCCCATCACGTGTCGTGCGGCGGCTTCTGCATCGGTGCCGCGGTGCACGATTATGCCGGAATCAGACAAGCTTTGCGCGGCGGCATCCAGCGCATCGAAAGTACGAACCTCAAGGCCAAGTGTGTGATTTGAGGGGTCACCCTGAAAATAGCAGATGTTGTGATCCCGATGGTCGCCGCGCAGATAGACGGCACCGTTTTCGCGGGCAACTTCTTCCAGACCGATTGTGTTCCGGGCGTATTCAATGGTGGATGGGAGATCGGCTGTTCCCAGTCGACAGTATCGAATACCGACAATCTCAATCATTGAATGACCCTGTCTGCTCAATCTGCAGCGCTTGAACCTTCGAGAACGACGCTCAAATCCGGGCTGCAACCCCATGCGCAAAATGAGGCGTCTGCAACAGGGAACTGACGCGCGCGCCATGTCTCATCCACCATGCGGACGCCGCAGGAATATTCGTAGATCATGTTGTCGGGCCCATAGAAATAGAGGAACCGGGCGCCTGAGAGCGAGTGTCGGCCGGGGCCCGCCTGAATGCGAACCTGGTGTTCTTTCAGGAAGTAATCCGACTTCATGATATCGTCGGTTTCCTTGACCTGGAAATTGATATGCTGGATTCCCGGGCGTGCCGATGGGAACAACGCAAATCGATGATGGACGGCGTCAAAGGTCATCAGCGCGGACCAGCCGATCCAGTCGCTGGTCTTGAAGTTGAAAACTGTCGACCAGAACTTTTCCGCCTCGCGCGGGTTGGTCACGCAAAGGCCGATATGACTGAACTCGTCGATGCCAGCGTCCCGGGACGGGAAATAGCGACGACCGGACGCAAACGGACGGACCGTGAGATCGATCGAGTTGCCGCTGGGGTCCTTGAAGTTGATGTAGCCCATGCAGCGTCGGGCTGCGGCCTCTTCCTCAGTGCCGCGGTGCACCGCAAGGCCGAGCGCCTTCAGGGCGCTTTCCGCACCATCGAGTTCCTCGAAAGTATCAAGCTCGAGACCCATGGTCTGATCGGCCGGGTCGCCCTGAAAATAGCAAATATTGTGATCTCGGTCATCGCCACGGGTGTAAACGAACCCGTTTTCGCGCCCCACGACTTCCAGGCCAATGATGTCCTGAGCGAAGGTGACTGTATCCTCAAGATTGGCGGTGCCAAGGCGGCAATATCGAAATCCGGTTACATTGATCATCGCAGTTCTCCCCTGTTTGGATCCACTCTAGACCGATTGAATGTGTCTGACGACACCGTCGCTGATGGCCGTGCTGCAGCTTTGGGTCCAACATCTCGCCGTCTTTCTATCGTGAGTTGAAGAACGGGCGAAGTTTTAAGGGTCTGTTAATCTCAAAGAAGCACTCTGGCCTGTGTAATGTCTCGCGCCATGACACCGGGTTTTTGGCAGCTAGTCTGCGAATGGAGTTTTGCTATGTCCCCAGCACAAACCGAGCCCATTGTAGAGAGTATGAACGAGAGCTCCGCACCGGGTGATCCATTTGCGCCGCTTGCGGCGGCGTTTTTGCATATTGAAGACTCTGCGATTGTATTCTCGGCCGAAGGTGAGCTGGTTGTCTGGAATCCGGGCGCAGAAAGGCTTTATGGTTACACCTTCGAGGAAGCCCGCCGGAAAGACATCTCGTTTCTTGCGGCCCCTGAAGAATCCGGCGCCACGATCAGTTTGATTGCTCGTATTGTCCTTCCCCCCTAAAACTGGGCCACTATTTTCAGAGACTGAAGGGTGATGTGATGGCTCGGAAACGTTATTCGGATGAGGACATACTCAAGCTGCTGCGTGAGATTGAGGTGAAGCTGTCGACTGGCAGTGACGTGCCGTCGGCCTGTC
>Ga0182093_1520132_pt1 | contig 31166 bp, 9 predicted proteins | sample 041ome_21_FD_127776 | JGI IMG/M metagenome (GOLD analysis project Ga0182093, IMG submission 127776) | Metatranscriptome of coastal salt marsh microbial communities from the Groves Creek Marsh, Georgia, USA - 041411BS metaT (Metagenome... | ecosystem: Environmental > Aquatic > Marine > Intertidal...
GTACAATCTGGTGAGCAGTTGCAAATGTTTCGCCTCTTCTCTCGTCGTAGGTTGCAAATTCATGTGTTTATTCAGCGCGCCGTATTCGCAAAGAAATGACTCTAGCGCGTGCGGCGGGAGTCTGCAGACATCGTCTAAGCGATCTAAAGCGATTAAGGTCTCCGCGGCAACTTGAATGACGTCTTCTTCTTCGGACTCGACGATTTTATCGAGAATGCGTCGAATGCCGGCTTCTCTGGCGTCCTTTGGAAGCGAAGCGCAAACGACCGCCAAGGAACCCGGGTGCAAATCTTGTTGTTGTTGCTGCTGATGCTGATGAGAACGTGTCGTTGCAGTTCCTTGATCTTCAGGCACGTACGTGTCAGAAGGTTTCCCGGTGGCTAACGATTTGATAGCCGTGGATATCAACGCGTAGCAGTGAGCCAGACTCTGTTACAATAAACGAGAAGAAAGATTGGAAGGTCAGTATACACGTACAGAGGATGGTTAGGAGAGATAGAGAGAAAGAAAAAGTTACAAAGTATCAAGATATATCGCTCGGACTTAGATGTTCTGTAATTTTTTAGTTCGCCACGGAAACGAGGCGGTAAGCCCCGCGCGTACGTTTCCAAGTTTGTGTTTCCTCACCGCGATGATATCAATAATGAAAGAAAGCGAAAAAGGAGAGTAAAAAAAGAACGAATACATACCATGTCAGGCTCGGCTTGTACTCTTCCACCGGTACTTGCGTCTGCTTTGCGTTGCTCTTCCATCCTACGCAACGTCGCCGCGGCTGCTAAACTTAACGTAACCACTCCGTGGAACGCTCTCAAATCGACCAATTCTGCGCACGCGCCGTTCAAATCACCCGCTAACGGCGCCTGAGCGAACATTCGCAATGCTTCGCCGACAAATCCATCTCTCTTTTCCACGTCGCGCAGCGCTCGAGCCTCTCTCGCGCGTTGAAGAACATCTCTCGCACGATAAAAAGTTCGAGAATCTGCGCCGAAAAAGTCGGGTGCGCCGTTTTGCAACATTTTTGAAAGTTGTTCGCTGCGCTTCTGCACTGCGCCGCCGAGCACGTCGGCGGAAGCACCTCGGGACGGCGCCGCATCACCTCGAGAGGAGGATACGACGCGCGCCATGAGCGACTCTATGAGTGCGGAAGCAATTTTGGCACCTTCAGGCGTCGAGATGAATCGTCGAATGGACATCTGCGTCAACGTCACGCGCGTTTCGTGCGGCAAAGCTGCCGCGACAGACTCGAAATCATCCGTTTCTGAACACAATTTCAGCAAACAAATAGCTTGCGAAGCTCTCGAAACGAGAGCTAAAAGCGCATCCATGGAATTCTCCTCCTCTCTCGCCGCGTTGAGAGCTAATTTTCTCCTCTTTGCCGGCGTCAACTGGCTGGATGTTCTCGGTTTTCTCGTTTGCAAATACTTTTCGATTGGACGCAACCGTTGTTCGATGGTTTCTAAAGTTTCCGGTTCCACAGAAAGTTGCAAAACTAAATCTTCACCGATAAATTGCGCCGCGGAGCGAAGTGCGTCTGAGGCGAATCGCAAAGGCGAGCGAGAAGTTTCATACCCGTATCTATTGGAAGAGGATGCGTTCACCGCTTCTGCCGTTTGTGACTCGCGAATGGCAATTGCTAACGGTCGCTCCCAGATCGCTTGTACCGCTCGCGCAACGTACAAATGTATCGCTTTGTGCGCGGAAGAGTAGTGTAAACTCGGTTGCACGATGGCGCGACCCATGTTGAACGCCGCGGACGATCGTTCCAGATTTTTGACCACTGCATCGTCATTTTGTCCATTTGCACCTTTCGCGCCATTCACATCGCTATCTTCGCTATCTACTCTCGGTTCTCCTGTGAATCGAGGATCTTCGAATGCACGTCTTGCGGCATCCCTAACGCTCGGCGGGATCGGCTCGGCGAATCCCAAATGCACCGCTGAAGCGATAGAAAGGGTCAAACACATGATTGCCGCTTCGACTGGTCCGTAGCACGAGAAGAACTCTTCGATGTGTTCGGGGACTTTGTTTTGCAACAACGTCGCCAACGTATCAATCGGTCGCGCTTTCTCAAAAGTCACCACTCCACTGTTTGTCACGAGCGCAAACTTCCTGCGTTTGCTTCGAAACAAGCTTTGCTCGACGAGTTCACTTCGCAACTTTGAGCCCGTAAACTGTTCGACAACTGAAGCTGGCGTGCCCTTCGGGAACGGTGGATCTAAATCCTTTCGAATTCTTGAGGGCATTGGCAACTCGCCGATAGCACCTACGTTTGACGCGACGCGACCTTCTAAAATTGAGGGCTTTTGAACAACCTCTCGCAAACCCCTCGCAGGTCCAGTATTCCGCGGCGCCGTCATCGGCGGTGGGAGTTGCAAATGCATGGGCAACATCGCGTCTCGCGTGGCTAGGAATAATTTACTCGATTCGTCATGCGAACTGCTATCGGATAGGAGCAAAACACCGTTGTAATAGTGCGCCGCTTCGACCTCCAGCGCGTTGGCCGAGGCGTCGAGTAAAGCTCGGGCGGAGGTTAATCCTCTCGCAGAGGAGCCACCAGATGGAGGAGGGTCTCGTGTTTCTACCACAGATAAGCGAGTTGGAGTGACGTACTTACTTCCGCTCGAGCTCGAAGACCCATTGCTACTGCGATGATACGAAGATGGGTAATAACTTCCGTAACTCGACGTCGACGGCAACGCGGTTAAATACACGCGTCGCCCGTCGGCGCACACGCCCACTAAAGTCACGCTCTCAGATTCTTGCGTGGAAACGATGGCAATGTGCACCAGTTTCCCTGCTTTTTTTCTCGCTTCTGAGCTAGACGTTGTTTGGGAACCTTGCCCGTACCTTCCACTCGAAGATGGACTCCTGTAATCGCCGTATCGAGGAGAGCCGTATCCGCCCCGAGAACCGCCGTAAGATGGTGATCGGTTTTCAAACATTGAATTTCCACCCCCATTATACATCGACCGTCTCGAACTGTTGCCGTAATAACTACTTCCGCCTGACATTCCTCTCCCGGCGAGTTGCGCGATATCTTTCACCTCTACGACGCGTCTCGGCGCGTCTAACCCCTTTGAGCCTAAATCGTACACTCGCACGGCGCCATTTTGTGAACGGGTGTATAAAATGCTCCGCTCTTCGTCGCATAAAATTTGCACCAAAGGATCTTCCACGCTGAACACGTTCAAAGAACTCGGAATGTAATTTGAAAACCCGGAGGAGGAAAATTTAACTTTCCTCACTCTCGGCGCACCTCGGCTGAAAAAACCTCCTCCGCTGCCTGACCCGTTCGCTAACGTCATGTCACCACCACCACCACCGTGATACTTCAACTCGTAGGCGTGCGAATCGTTCCCGGCTAAGAAAATCCTCCCTGTTCTCGAGCACCCGCAAATTTGATTGAATACAATCGCGTCTGTCGGGCACGAAAACGTCGTATCGCGAATCAACAAAGGCGCGTTTACATCGAAAGCAACTTTCTTCATCTTTCCTCCGCCGTTTTGTGCGTCGTTATCACTTTTCCCATTCTTCTTCTTCTCTGACTTTGACGCGACGTTACTCGCGTCCGATACTATCCCTAACATCTTAATTTCCACCGTCGTGCACACGACTAAAATCTTCGCAATCTGACTCACGAAAACCCCTTCCTTGGGATCCGCCAAGCCGACGCACACAATCGGCTGCCCGTTGAACTCATCAGTTAACTCAATCGGCACGTCGTTCTCCACGTCAAAACGCCACAAAAATAACGAATCATCCACGGTCGCCCACGCGCGAGAAATCTCCGGAAAGCACCCGCAAAAGCACACCGACTGTCGATTCTCGTATCTCTCCAACACGATTTTCGGCAACGGATTGTGCGTCAAATTCCTCAACTCCGAAGGCCATCCGGGTTGCTGCAACGAGTACGCCTCTCGAGGCGCCTCCCTCAATAACTCGAGCAAATCCGACCCGCTCGTTTCGTTCGCGAGTTTCGTGATGCGTTTCGTCGCCTCGGCGAGCGCTTCGCGTTGTTCTGCGTTTTTGCGTTTTCAAAAAGAAAGAGAGTTGTTGTTGTTGTCAGTAAACGAATACCGAAGGACGAACGAACGGGAAACCAATCAGAGAAAAGTCTTCGAAAAGAAGACATCGCGCGTTCCCACGAGAGAGAGAGAGAGAGAGAGAGAGAGGAGCAGCAACGGCGCTCTCTCTCTCTCTTCTTCTTCGTTCTCTTTTCCCGCCGTAGTCCCTTTTTTCTCCGCGATCGAGAGTAAAAAAAAAATCCAAATCGTCGTCGCCTTCGTCGTCGTCCTCGGTTTTATCGTAATCGCTGTCGTCTCCGTGCGACGAGAGAACGTCACACTCGGGCAGTTTTATCGGTATTTGCGTTTGTACTCATCACCGGACGACGCGAAAGACGACAAGGACGAGACAGAAAGAGAGCGTTGTAGGGAAAAACATTCAAATTCCAAAAACGACGACGCTTGCGAACCTTCCGTTTCCGCCAATCTCGCCGCGAAAAGCGCGTCGTCGCTACTATTCGCTCCTCCTCTTCGTATTAAAGGCGTAGCACCGGACGATGACAGCGGCGGTGCCATTTTTTTCACGCGCGTCTCGAAAGAGAGAGAGACGGAGACTTTGTTGCGCTTTCTCGAGCGCTTTTTCTTCTTCTTTTGCCCGTTTAGGGTTTCGAAAAAGCGCTCTTGAACGCGCTCTTCGACGGCCGCTTGCGTGATACTACTCGAACCGCAACGCGCAGACACACATATTCAGAGAGAGAGAGAGAGACGATGTCATCAGAAACACCACCGCCAGAACTGACGGAAGCGCAGCGAAGAGCGAAGCTCGACGCGGAAGAAACCGCGATGCGATTGGATTCGCTCGCCGCAACGAAAAACGCCGACGAGGACGGCGCCGAGGAGGAGAACGCGAACGACGAACGCGATCGCACGGAGAAAGAAAAAGAAGAAGAATCAGACTCGTCGGACGACGAAGAAAACGACGAGTTAGAGTGGGATTTGGGTTTTCTGGAACCGATATCGTCCAAGAAACGAATGCACGCGATATATTTCCCGTCTAAAGTTGGAGGGACGCCGGAGTGGTTGGACCCGAGAGTGACGCCGAAAGCCATTCCGGACGTCGTCGAAGGCGAAAGCGGTGGCAACGATAAAGGAGAACAAGGCGCGAAGAAGACGATGGATTTTCTGTTGCAAATATACGCGGTGAACGACGATAACGAGGACGAGGAAGTGAACGCGAACGCGTTTCATCGAACGCTGTACGTGTTCGCGAGCGCGAGAGGCGACAAGTTACACGAGAAAGGGAGAGTGCGAGCGTTTCGATCGCAGTTGCCGAGGGAGAATGGTTTTTACGGGATGAATCCGGCGCCGGCGGAGAACGTGGAGGAGAATCCAAGAGTGGATGAGTTGATACGGGAACACGAGGCGAAGAAGTTAGCGATTGAGACGGCGGCAAAGGCCAGAGTGGATGGCGGTAGCGAGGGGACGAAAACGAAAGCGAACGCGAACGACAACACCGTGTACCCGGAGTTTGAAATCGTCGTCGAACCGGAAAGCGACGACGACGCCGCGAGTTGCTCTTCGATGGACTCGGACGCCGTCACGGACGCGAAGAAGAACAACAACGATACGGAAAGTGCTAATAAAAAGAAGATGTTTCAAAGCATCGGAGACGAGGCAATCACCGAGAGTGATTTGAAAGAAATCGCGTCGGGGGTCATCGATGCGGACGCGCAACGATTGGCGACATTTTCGGTGAAACTCTCAAAATTCCCCGATCAAGTGTTGCGGTATTGCCCCGCGCCGAACGCAAAGGCGATGTGGCCGTCGAAATCGCTCGCGCCGGACGATCGATCCATTCCAGATTGCCCGAGATGCAACAGTAAGCGCAGATTTGAGTTCCAGATTTTACCGACGATTGTTTCCTTTCTCGTTCCGAAAGAGTCCGTGGAGTTGAACGATACGAGTTTAGACTTCGGATCCATCGCGGTGTACACGTGTAGCAAATCGTGCGCGTTGGACGGCGAGTACGCGGAAGAGTACGTTCTCGTCCATCCACCGATGAACTCGTAATGCGCAGATGAATGATAGTAATGTAAAAAGTAGTAATAGCAAATAGTATTAGCTTAATAAAGAATAGTACTAGGAAAAACAACATTTTGATGGGCGAGAGGAGACTTTCGAGAGCGCGACACACAGTAATACACGCGTGCTCACGTCAAAGCATTTCTCCATCGCCAAACATATTATTATAAATCATATCATACATGTTGTAACAGTAAAAAAACAATAATTGGACAAACATTGACGCGGATTCTCAGATTAGACATCCTTTAAAAACTCTGTAGCGCACCGCACGCCTTTCATCGCGTTCGCGAAATGGTCGGCGGCAATCGAAACGACGAAACAGTTCCCACCGACGCGTTTTTGTTGTGCCACGGTGCCACTTTTTGTCGTCAGCGCCACTCCAGATATACCTTGCACCGTGCCTCGGACTTTATCGACTAACTCTTTCAAAGTTTGTTGAATGTCTTTCGATTTCTCTTTTGGCAACGGCGTCGGCGAGGCGTAGGAGGCGGTTTCGAGCGCATCGGATCGAGTTTCAAATTCAGCGCACTGATCGTGAATGCCAACAATTTGTGCAAAATCTACGCTGTTATTTGGCAACGTTACGATCACAGAGCTTGGTCGTGTTACGCCACTACTGCGCGTGTTCGTGGCGACGCCGTTTTGTGCCTCGTTCGGAATGGCAAAGCCGAGAAGCGTTTGCACCGAGGTTGCGGTTGAACGAGTTTGTCGCCTTCCTCCTTCAAGCGTTGCGTTCAAAGCAGCCTGTCGACGAAGCGGATTCTTCGTCGTTCTGGGCGCTCCATTACCTTTTGATGATGGTTTAATCGTATCCACATGGTCATCTTCGCCAATGCAATCTTCCTTGGTGTTCTCCACCGAGCGCGTCGCTTCGCTGACGCCGCCAAAGGCGGTCATGGTCGTCGCGTACCCACTCGCATACTCTGCCGTCCAATCATCTTCCGATAACGCCACGAGTTGCTCGTCGTCGATTGGGTCCGTTTGTGTCTCTGCTTCGCGCGTTTGTTCGGACAAGGATTTTTCACCGGATGTCACGTCGTCGTGTTCGTTCACCACGTTCGCGACGTTGATGTCGACGTCGCTCGTGATGAAGTCGTTGTCATCGTTGTATTTTTCAAAGACGTTGTTGAGCTCTTCTTCGTCGTTCAAAACGTGCTCTAACAATGACTGCGATTTGTTTGTCGTCGCGTTGCCGAACGCAACGAACGATCCTTCGTTGCTTGTTGGCGAGACGCCAAGCGCCGCCGCGCCGCTCTCGTCGATATTTCCCGCGTCCTTACTCTTCGTCATCTCTTGAATGCTCTCAGACAAAATTTTCTCCTTCATGGCCTCTCGCTCGTCATCGCCTGGTCGTTTATTCCGACTTCTCGGCCGCCCAATCGGTCCTCTTCCTTTCGTTTGCGTCGTCGCGTATACTCTCAATTCGCTCGGCGTTCCGTCTTTCCTTCTCAACGTCGCGTTCCAGTGGTTCTTCACCGCGTTTTCTGTCCGTCCGGGCAAACCTTTCGCGATATCCGCCCACTTGTTTCCCAATACTTTATGCAACTCAATCAACTTCGATTCTTCTTTCGCAGACCACGACCCGCGTCGAATGTCCGGTCGCAAATGATTGTTCCACCGTTCGCGGCACTGTTTGCCTACTCGACCGTTGAGCCCTCTCGATACGGCGGACCATTTGCGAGTGCCGAGTTCCGTGACCAAACGAATCAACTCCTCGTCTTCCTCTTTCGACCACTGCCCTTTGATTTTCTCCACCGGAGGCGGTTTTGGTTTCTTTTCGCGGGGTTTTGAAGGTGGCGAAGATGGGGCGTTTGCTTCTTTCTTCAGAAGTCGTTGTTCTTGCCTAGCTTTTTTCACCTCCGGATCGAGCGGTTTGCGACCGCGTTTTTTCTTCGCCGGCGGCGTCTCTGCTTCGTCCAACAGAGCGCTCTTGAGGAAGTTTTCTTCCAGATCGTAGTGAATTTCGGAATCCGTGCTCTCCTCGTCCGTCGTGTCACCGGTCGGCGGCACAACTATCGTCGGCTCAGATTTTCTCTTGCGACCTCTCTTGTTCTTCGTCGATGGCGATTCACCTTTATCCTCTCGCATAGGTATCGTCTTGACGCCCTCGCGAAGAGTGGTTCTCGCCAACCCATCGCCGCCGAGAATGAACGATAACGACTCTAACGATCGTTTCGTCGTTTTCAATCGGCATTTTGTCGCTTTGATGATTCCATTCGATCCTTCATCACCGGTATTGACAGCATCTATCCGGGGAGCTTTTGTCCTCCGCTTCGTTACCGGTGGCTTCTTCGTCGCCTTCGACGACGTCTTCATCTTCTTCGTTTTCCCGATCTCCTCTTTCACTCGCACCGCGATCTCTTCACTCCCCAACCCAAACAATACCTCGTCCAGCGCGTCGAGAAAATCATCCTCGCTCAAATCTACGTCGCCGCCGTCTGCACCTTCCATTCTTCTTTCCACAGAGAAACCGCCGTCGCCTTCACTCTCGGTCATCGGCACGCCTCCGCCTATCCGCGGTTCCGGCGCGACGATCGCGTCCAAACTCGCTCGAAAGTGGTCGTCCGCGATGGAAAAGACGTTATCGCGCCAATAATCCATCTCGTTCGCGTCGTCGTCGAGATTACCCTGATAGAATGATGTGAATTTCAAATAAATGACGCGTGTTGTCAGCGCTTCTTCTTTTTCAATCTCGCCGCCAGAGAAAAGTCAAGAGGGAAAACAACAACAAAAGGTAGTTGAAAGGACATTCGGAATGGCAAATTGGAGGCGAAAATTTTGTACCCCCGCGTCGAGTGAGAGCGTCTCTCTTTCTCGATCGAACGCGCGAAGAAAAAAAGAAAGCAAACGACGATTTTACCTTCGCGACGCGTCGCATGACCGCTTCTCGCGCCATTCTTATCTCGCGCCGTCGTCGAGGTCGTCCCCTAAATTTGAATTTAGATGACGCGACTTTTGGAAAAACCAAAATCGAGCGCGCTCCCTTTTTCGCGCGAGCACGCGCTCCGTTTCGTGTGCGTGCGCGCGCGTGCAAAAAAACGAGAAGGAAACGCGAGACGTCGAGCTCCTCGTATTTGTTTTCCTCCTCGTTTCTGATGGATTCGAAGCGTTATTGCGCGCTCAATCAAAGCTTCGGGTGCGTTTGTAAATGCGTGCAAATGTGCCGCATTTCCCCAAATATCTCTCGAGATATTTGTAACTTTTTTTTTTAATTGAACGAAAAGACGTTACTTTTCTCTCCCACACTTCTGAAGCCCCCTTTTCCTCAAAAACCCCGCCTCAAACGCGAGAATTGAGGCGGATCGCGACGCGCGAAAAGCGCGAAGAAACGAATCGTTTGAGAAATCGTCGTTTGTTTGACTCGAGCGCGGAGTTTTGGCGCGTTTGGTGGCGTTTTTGAGGGGAGTTTTGTGCGTTTAAAAACGACTATTTAGGGCGACCCTTCGACTTCCCCTTTTTTTTTCAGCTCGTAGAGATTTTTTTGTCGTGTGCCTTTTGGACTTCCGGAGGGAGATTTTCGGTAGAGGCGAGAAGAGACGCGCGGGACCGATGAGGAAATAGAGACGAAAAAGATGAAGAAGAAGATGTAAAACATGCCTCACTTATGCGTGCCGTTGGATTGTTGAAGTGATATAAATATGTGTATAAAGTAATAAAATGCGATGATAATTAAAATTTTAGTTATTCCTCGTCCGTTTCGGATTGGATTTCTCGCAGTTGTTGTTGTTGCTGTTTTCCTCCCTTCACCTTTTTGATGACTTGTTGTTGATGTTGTTTCAACTCTGAGGCACCTTTTTGCGCCGCCATGGCAACGACCGCCGCCGCTCGTTCGTACTCGGCCAATTTAAGCTTCAACGCTTCTGTTTCCCTTCTGAGTTGGTCGACGTTGTCGTCCTCGTCAGCAGTCGCGCCCGGAGCGGCTAACGTTCGCTGTCCGAACGCGCCTCGATCTCTCACCGGCGCACCTAGCAACATACGGTTGCCGCGCTGGTTAGAAGTAACGAGTTCGCTCATCAACGCCAACGTCTCCGCCTCCGGACGCATCTTACTTTGGTCCGCGTCTGTGACGTTTGGTGAGACGTGGATAACTCTCGGCCAACCGACGACAGCTTGGCCGCCAACCGTAACCCATACGACGTAACTCCCAGCTTTCGAGAACATCGAACGGAATTGACCTCGGATGTGACTACCCCCACTGGATGATTTCGACTGGATCTCTTCAAATCGCACGTCTCTTGGCCCAGACGCGCGAACTTCAAGCGTTTGCCATTCCTTCCAAACGGTTGCGTTGCCAAATCGGTCTCGAGCGTGCATTTTGATGGTGATCAAATCACCAGCACGAGCGTTGATTTGACCAACGTTCGGAGTAATACCACCGCTGATGTTGGAGGAAATAAACCCTTGATCGTCGTGCGCGCCTTCAACGGTGGCAATGCAATGCGCCGCCGCCGCCTGGCCGGGCGAAACGCGAACCTCGATCGGTGCGCCTTTGACCGGGTCTCGTTTGTACCCGGACCAGACGTACAAGGTGTATCTCCCCGCCACTCTCGCTTCGAATCGAACGTCGCAAGATCCGTCTCCAGCTTCGACGGTTTCAATTTCTGCCGGTCCTGCTCCAGAAGCTTCCACACGGAACGGTAAAGAGTCCGGATACGCTTTCAAAACGTTGCCAAACTTGTCGCATCGTAAAATTCTAGCAATACCAACCATTCCAGCTTCCAAGTTGCGCAAGCCAGAGGCATCGATTTGACATCTGTTCGGATCCGCTTCTGCGGCTTCGCAGATGCCAAGCAGTGATCTTCTCGAGTCGTCGGCAACTAACTCAATCTCGTATTTACCGGCGATGTCGACAAAATACGAAACGACGTACGAGCCGTCGCCTTGGTCGAGGACGGAGCCTTCCGTTTTGACAATCGTATCCTCGCGCCTTTCCACGCGCTTGTCCTCAGCTTTGATGATGGAAGTGACGACGCACTCGATTGGAGAGCCGCCCATGCGCAAGCGATTACCTCTGTGATCGCGCGCACGTATGATAAAGGAGGATCGTTTTCCAGCGACACATTCGGTTCGACCGGAACCGATGATCTCAGAGAGCGGTAAACAGATTTCAGCCGGTTTGACGTCGCACGTAAACGGAGAGCCGACTAACGGTTCACCGTCGAGATTGGCGAATAGCGTGTGTCGACCTACTTCGGGCCATCGAACGATGGCGCGGTAACGGATTTTATCCTTGGTTAGTTTCAATGGAATAATTGAAGACACACCAGATGGAGATAACAATCGCGCGCAGACAGCTTCTTTGCCGCCAACTTCTCGGTGCGAAGCATCAAAGTCAGTCGATTGCAAAGTAAATGCGGTTTCCGCGCCAACGAAAAACATCGGTTTGGATTCTAAACATTTTAGCGTCAGCGCGTTGACTTTACCGCGAAGGCACTCGATGACACCGGTGTTGGAGACATCTTGCGATTTCGTACCCGTCTCGCCGGTTACGAAGGAATTAAATGACATTTGAACGTATTGTTCTGGTTTTTCACCTTTTTCCGGCCAGCATTTCAAGTGCACGGTCCACTTACCACTCTTTGGCAACGTGAATCGTACGGAGTATGTCCCATCCGCGTGATCTTCGACAATTGCATCAACCTCCAAACCTTCGTCAATGAAATCGTTCGATTTCAAAACGATTTCTACGTTGTCGCCACCTTCCAATCGAGCGTTACCAAAGGAATCGTTCGCTAAGAAGATTGCGTGAGCTGGGATGCCCGCACGAACTTGCTTCTCGGCCAACGCATCGCCTTTTAAGACGGATGTTTTTGCATCGATTTCGTTCGCAATGACTTGTAATACTTTCGGGAAGCCAGCGCAGATCTTTCCATCCACCGTCGCGCGCATAGAGTACGAGCCCGCTTTGGTGAGCGTACCCGAGAAGGCTCTTTCATTAACGTTGATAGCGTTCTTTTTCTTCAATTCCTTCTTTGAAGCTTCTCGCAGGAGTAAATCGCTCGCGCCAGCGCAATCAACGCGAACCTTTTGGTCCGCGTCGAACGAGCACGCGTTGCCGTGGGCATCAAAGGCGTCCAAGTAGGCGTCAATTTCTCGACCGGCGACAGCGATCAATACCGCGCCGGCGCGTTCTTTTACGCCTTCAACTCTGGCTGAACATTTCGAACCATCCGCGGCGCCAGCGACTAAATCGAGTTTAATCGGCGCACCTCGGATTGGTGATTCGGCTTTACCGCCTCGCTCCCACCATTTCTTTTGGTTGTCGGCAGTAAAGACAAGCAAAGTGTACGACCCGCATGTGGTTGCACGGAATCGAGCCACTGCCGTTGGACCGTTCTTGTCATTCTTGTCAAAGTTTTCGATTCTTCCAATATCTGCTTCAACCGTCCCTGGTCCGTCGCCGTCGGCGACGATGGCAAACGTAGAGGTTAAATCTTCGTGTTTCGGCGGCGGCACGATGTTTCCGTGCTTGTCCGCACAAATCATTGGGATTTCGACGACATCACCAGATCTCCAGATGTATTTCTTCAACGGCGTTTTGATGATCTCGTACTTCTTATCGTCGTCCGCGGACGCTTTTAATTTTTTCTTGCCGTCGCTGGCAGTGACGATTTCCTTCCTAGTTATCGCGTAATCGAGGACGACGCATGATTTGGGATCAACTTCACCCGGGACCACAATAATGCGCGCTTTTCGTTCTTGACCGGCGCACGTGATTGATAATTCATGCGGCGATGCTTTCAAGCACGTGTATCGAATGGCATACGATCCATCGCGCAAATCTTCAACTTTCGCTTGGATGGGAATTTTCGAAGTTCTTTTGTTCGCGATATCCAACTCGTATACCGCGCAGTTGATTTTCGCGCCACCTTTAAAGATGCGTTTGCCAGCTGGGTTCGTTGAGAGCATGATAAACTCAGCTTCAATCCCCGCCTTGGCTTTTTGCCACCCATCACCTTCCAGTTTGGAGGACGCCAAGACGACGATAGCGCGATCTGCTGCGCGGTTGCGCAGATCGTCATCCATGACCAAATTGCAAATTTGATCCGCATTGGCAGGTGGTAATGCGGCGATGATACCATCTGCGGTGTCCACGTCGAGACCGTCAAGATTTTTTGCCGCAACGTCTGGTTCCACGGCACCGGCAGCAAAGACGTTCGCCACTGCCGAGGGAGGCATATTCTTAATAGCCGTACGCGCCGTCTCCATGTTGCTCGAAATGCTCGAGAGAATTTCGCCAGCTCTGAATGGGTCCGCAGCGGCTAAGATTTCTGATACGCGTTTTATGGCGTCCTCGTCATCAGTTTCCAAGATGGCTCGAATCGCAGCCGATGCATCGTCTAAAGATAAATGTTTCAAGCACGCCGCAGCCGCTTCCGGGGTCAACTTCAGCAACATCGCGGCTCTTTTTGCTTCCGACATGTTCGTCAAGATATCCGCTGCAGTTTCGGGCGTTAAAACGGAAACGATCTCTGCTGCGTCTTTTGGCGTCATGTTCCCAATCGCTTGCGCGGCAATCTTCGCGTCCATAGTTTCGAGACAGTCGATACATGCTTTCCTCGACGTTGCTTTTTGCTCGGCATCTTTTTGCTTGTGAACATTGTTACCTTCGTGCCATAACTTGAGCAAACAATCTGCGACGACGCCTCTCGACTTCGTCGTTTCGTGTTCGGCTTGTTTCTGATTCGCCCAGTTTGGACCGTATTTCGATAAACTTTCCAACGATGACGAAAGTGTTTTTGGCGTCGCTTCTTTCACGGATGCATTGGCTAAGATTTCTGTCCCTCGCTTTGGCGATAAGTTGTGCAAAATCTTCCCTGAATCTTTCGATTCCATGCGCGAGTAGACTTTCGACCTCGTAGGCTCTGGCATCGAATAAAGCAACTCACTCGCCGCGCGTGGGTCTAACGGTAAAAGTGCTTGTAAACGCAGAGCTACTTCGTCTGGTTTCATGAGCGCCAACGCAGCGTTCAACTTCCTTGCACCTTCTGGAGACGAGGCAAACATTGAGGACATCGCACTCGCGGATTGTTGCGGTGTCAATTTCGAGAAGATTTCTGCAGTTTTATCCGCAGTATATTGTGAAAGAATTGCAGCTAAAGCCGACGGAGGTTTTACGCGTCGTAAAATGTCCATGACTTTATTTTCATCTTCAATCATCTTCAGCGCTTCCACCGCAGATTGTGGGTCTAAAGCGCCAACTAAGGAGCCCGAGGCTTCCAAAGACAAATTTTCCAAAATATTCGCGCGATCACCTCGTTTACATGACGCGAAAACTCTCTTGGCATCTTCCAATTCCATTTGTGAAATAGCTTCAGCGAGTTTCTTCGGATTCATGTTGGCTATGATTTGCGCAGCGCGTTCAGCGTCCATTGTCGCCAAGACAGCACCAGCCGCTGCTGCCCGCATGTCAGCGAGAGCTTGTGAGGCAACCTTAGGCGGTACACCTTCCAAAGATTTAGCTGCTCGAAGAGTAGCTGACTTGGAGGGTTTTACGCCGTTTGCACCCCACCTGTGTTCTTTAATCTCACCAGATGAAGACGCATTTCCACCGAGTTGTTCGCCACTCAAGTTCACTGGCGGCGGGGTAACCGCCCCAGTTGCGACGAAATTCTCCGCCAAGTCAGCGATTTTCGTCCCAATACTTGTGGCTCGCAAAGCTTCGTCCAATCGTTCTGATTTCGGCTTCCCCGAAACTAACAAGGTTGCGTAATGCTTCGCAGCCAAGTCAATATCAGTCAAAGCCATGACGCACAATGCCGCAGCTGCGACTTCCGCGTTAGGCAGCGTCGATTGCAGTTTCCACAGCAAGTTCGATGCGACATCCGAATCCACTCGAGATAACACCAAAGCAACTACCTCTGGGTCCACATCGGCTACGTTTGGCATAGACGCCAAAAGCTTTGCTGCGTGATTGGCATCCAATGGACCAAAGGTCTCGCGCATCAAGTGCGGGTACTCCTCGGCGAATGGAAGCATGATCTCAGCCGCTTTCTTTGGAGACATCGAACGTAAAATATTCGCTCTGGCCTCCGCAGATGCGTCGGACAAGATATTTGCTGCATCTTCCGGTGTCATTCGCGCGAGTAACGTTGCCGCAGCCATAGGTGAGATTGCATTCAAAATCTTTTCTCTTTCTTCAGCAGTCCCGGCATATAAAGCCGCCGATGCGTTTTCTTCCTCCGTCGAGACAAACGCCGCCGCCAAGGCACGCTCATCCTGCATGTCGGCTAACACACTCGCCGCTTCTTCTGGTTCCATCATATCTAAGCACGCACCGGCCAAGTTTGGTTTCATTCCACATAGCATCTCCGCGGCTGCTTCCAACGAAGGTTGATTGCGCAACGCGTGTAATGCCGCTTCGGCTTGTTGCGCAGTAATTCTTGGTTCATTGCTGTTCGCACTACCAAAGATTACTTGGTGTTCTGTGGAGCTCATCTCGTCGTCATCATTGTCATCGGCCCAATCGAAGTAATCCGGAAATGGTCCGTGCGTATCTGTACCGTAGACGTAGCCAAAAGCGTTATTTGCACGCACCGCAGAGGACGGCGCTCGTTCACGAGCGTCTAGCATAAACTCATCGTACGCTTCCTGGTTCGGGTCGCGCACGCGAACAACAAAAGGACAGCCGGGTAAGATGTCACCATCTAGAGTAACGCAAACAGAGTGGTTCCCGAGTTCTACCCAAAACAACTTAGACCAAAAGTGTCTCGATTCCGGATTAAACACCACAGGCGTATTGAATGCCAAGCCTGAGGGCGTATGCACAGTGCACACAATAGCCTCGCGTCCAGACATGACTCGAGACGGATTTGCCGGTTGAACGAATAACGTCTGCGTGTCGTGTAACTCTGGACGTTCTCCACCTACACCGCGCACGACACATTCGCCAGCGATTAACACACCTAAAGAGGGCGAGAGAGAATATCTAGAAATTTTTTCCTTGACACCGTTGACGCTTAAATGCACGTCATGTCGAATTGGCTCGTCCATTTCAAATCGCAAAATGTACGTACCATCGCCGACATCTTCGACGTAACAATCAACGTATCCGTCTTGTTCAGTTTTGATCGTAGCTTCAACTAAATCACCACCCATAGATCGCATGTTGCCAAACACATCTGCAGCTTGGAGCATGAGAGTTGTTTCCGTGGCGGTCGTGGAGCGCGACAAAGCTTCACCGGAAATGATGCACGCGTTGGCGTCAGCCGGACCAGCGACAACTTGGACAGTTCGAGGCCATCCAGCGCAGGAACTGTCACTAACTAACGCAGAAACGCAGTAAGTACCGGCGTCTGTGAAGGTGGCTGAAAACACACCGACATCATCACCAGGCGCAAATGCAATGTCCGTCGGTCCTTTGCCGTGAACCGCGATGCGTTCGCCGCCACTCCATTGCGTTTTGTTCCCGTGCGCGTCTCGAGGTAAAACGTAGACGTTCACTTTATCGCCGGCAATGATCGTGGCCGGTAAGGAAGCATCAGAGTCGTGCTCACCCAAGCGCTCTTCACCAGCTGATTCGTCGAGAGGATCGATTTGAAGCGCCATTCTCGCGACACACGCTGCTGGGAAGGTCTGGGTAGACTCGCACTCCGCAACGAATGTCGCCACGAGTTCGGGATCAGCTTCTCCTAAGATGGCACCACCACCGATAATATCGTCTGCAATGTTCGTAGCATCGATGGCAACCGCAAGAACGTCGATTTCGTACACGCCAGATGCCGCCGCTCGCAAGCGCAACTCACATGTGCCGTCACCCAACTCCAATGCTTCGCAATCCACGACAGCTGGCCCAACGACTTCCGCGGCGAATCGATTCAACCCATTTTTCGCACTTCGTCTCGTCGGGTTTCCGAACCGATCACGTCGTTGAACTCGAACTATGCCGGGTTCACCGGCGAGCCATTGCACGAGCATTTTGGAAGCGTCCACGCGACACTCGGAAGGCTCACACCACGACGCTTCGCACACGCAACTTAAAGTGCGACTGCTTGGATTCTTTGTTTGTAAGGCGAAGAATAAATCGACCTTCCCCGCTTTCGTGCACACGTACTCAAAGTCATACGTCCCGTCTTGATTATTCACGACAGAGGCGACAATCGGACTTTCTCCCGGGCACCTCGCTTCAGCGTGAATCTTCTCTGCTGCGCCAAAGTTAATTGGGTTACCGCCATAATCTCTTGCGTGGAGTCGAAACTTAGCCGGTTCGCCGGCGATACATCTCGTTGCACCTTCACCTGAGATGACGCAGGCAGACAAAGAAATTTCCCGACCTTCAGCAATGACGCGAATGGGAGTTTTGGGGACGCGAATCCCATTGATCAAAACCGCGATATGGTGTACACCTGGGTGAAGCCATCGAATTTTGGCTACGTATCGAGTCATATCTTTTGCTAGCGTGCATCGAAGTGACTCAGAAACGCCCGACGGTAAAGTTAAGACGACTGAAATCGCTTCTAAACCAGTCATTAATCGTTTATTAACATCAAAACCGGCGCCAACAATGATTAAATCTGTTGTCGTCCCACATTCTGCCGCACCTCGGGCGTCAAGCGCTGGATTCAACGTGATATCAGCCTCTTCCGCGGTTAATGTACCAAAAGCGACGTGAAAAGCGATGCCGCCTTCAATCAACGGTTGACCGTTGATACGGACGGATAAAATCCAACGACCGGCGACGGTGACACCGAATTCAAGCGCATATGTGCCATCGCCGTGGTCTACCACAGAAGCACCTCGAGCGTATGCCCCGTTCGGACCTTCGAGTGCCAATTGCACATCATCTCCGCCTCGTACTCGCAAGTTAGCGTATTGATCCACCGCTCTCAAAGTAAGTCGAACTAAATCACCCGTTTTTACGTCCTTCAGACCTTCCATAGATAAGAAACATCGATCTGGATGCGTTGGTCCGGCGATAATTTGGACGACTCTCCAACAAACCGGTAAACCATCGCACAAGACTCTCAATTCAAACGTCCCAGCTCGAGTCATTTTTGAAGTAAAATCTGTCTGACGCGACGTTGCGCCAGTAACATCAAAGGCGAAGAATTCTGGACCTTGCGCTTGCACTTGAATCGCTTGACCTTCTTCCCAGGATGTTTCGTTCCCGAATCGATCTCTCGCGGTGACGCTAACGAGGACGTTTTCACCCGCTGGTGCAACCCAGGATGCTTTAGAGCCGCTGTTTTCGTCGTAATCGTCGCCGATACGCTGACGAGCGCCGACAACGATCAAGTCGCAATTTTGAGGTTCCGCAATTGCGGCGACCAACGGAATTTCGAATACACCTCTCGGTAAAGGAAAGAGCATCGTACCATCTGCAGCGTTGACCTTTTGCAAGGATTTTGGTAACTCACTGATGGATTGGCCGCCAGCAATAGCTACCGCCGTGCGCTCTTCGAAGGTAATTTGTGAGTTGCGCTCATCGTAGCCCTTCTTTTGCGCCGATTTTACCGCTCCGGCTAACGCATCGTCTCTCTCTAGACCTTTGTTCGCGACTAGAATGCGCCTCGTTTTACCTTTATCATCGATAATTGTTTTCGCGTGTTCGTCATACTCTGTCGTTTTTGCTTCAATACGCTTCTGTCTTTCGGCTTTGGAATAGATATCCTCACCCTCATGACTTTCAACGCTTGGTAGCGCTTTCGTTTTGCCTTCTGTGCGACCGTAATGCATCAATTCTTCAGCTTCTTCATTCATGAATGGCAATAAAGGTGCGTCAGCAACGTAGACACCCAAGTTGTACGTCCCAGCAACCGTCGCCGTGTACCTGATTTCACACGTACCATTACCAAGTTCTAAAGATTCCACTGCCACTTCGGCGTTGTTTGGACCAACGCCATAGCCATACAAAGGCGCTAAACCTTCGCGTCGCGGAACTCTATTGCCAAATCGATCGACACGAGTGACCGTGAACGCGAGTTGTTGCCCAGCAATCCATCTAGTGTGCGTGGCGCCGTCCACGCGGCACTTGGCGTAATCTACTCTCCCTGGGACGCAATTCGCTCGAAACGTTGCCGCTTCTGAACCAAGGAAGAGCGACAACTCAAACGGGCCGGCGCGTTCGACGACGTAAGCGGCCTCGTAAGTCCCATCGCCTAAATCGAATACCTTACCTCTGGTGGTATCACCACCACTTCGGATGGCCAAACCCAGTAATGCACCTCCAGTAAATAATCGGTTACCTCTTGAGTCTCTCGCCTCGATCAAAATCGTTGCCTTCTCACCAGCAACTGCGCCCTGTAAACCTGGACCGGAGAGACGGCACATGGGTAAACTCAAGTTCTGCGCTTCAACATCGACAATCAACGGCGATCCAACGATGGGTTCACCATTAATTGTAGCAACGATTTCGTGACGCCCAACTTCCCACCACCTCGCAGAGGCTTTGTAGCGAGCGCCTCTCTCGGCAAAGGAGACAGCCAAAGTGTGAGACGCACCAGATGGCGCGATTAAGTGCACAGAGCACGCCTCTTTTCCGGACATGCCTCTACCAGTCGATTCAAACTCCAAAGATTGGACGTAAATGTCTCGCAATGAGCCGCACGTATCAAAAACAACGTTGTCGTTACCATTCCCAGCGGCAATTAAACCAGCGACGCGATCGACGTACTTCGTATGTTCTATTCCAGGTGCAGCGCGTAAAACACACCCGGATGCCGAAACTGGACCGTAAGTAGCAATCAACTCGACCGTGGATTCTTTAGCGACTTTACCGTTGACTACCGCAGAACACGTGTATCTCCCAGCCGTAGGGACAACAAACTCCGCGGTGTACGACCCATCACCGTGGTCGTGGACGTCCAAACATGTCGATTTGTTCCCAGACGAAGAGACAATGTTCAAATCGACACGGTCGCCACCGCCGTGGCAATTATTGCCATACTTATCTTCGGTTTGAACCGTGAGCCTGGTGACATGTCCGGCCAAGACGCCAGCTAAAGCGTCTCCACGTAACGTCGCTCTTCCGGTCACGCACGGTCCAGGAAACACATGCAATGCCAAAGGAGAAACAGCAATGGGAATGCCGTCTACGGCAACATGGACGACGTAGCTTCCAGCTCTCGGGCAAATCGTGCGCAAAATGACACGCCCGCCGCGCATGTCTGCGACTTCAAACGCTCTTTCTTGAGGTATATGCGCTGGTCCGGATGCAGACACAGTCACTGTTTCGCCTTTAAAGACAGTTGGGTTCCCGTATCGGTCGCACGCGTCGACGAGGGCAGTGACTTCTTCACCGGCCATAGCGGCGCAAACAAGCGGAGACTTTTTACTCTTGTCTCCTTTCGCTCCATTGAAACCGTTGTCTAATTTGAAGCCTTTCGTTGACGATGTCAAGGTTTGCAATGCAGCCTTGCACCCGGCGTGCGAGAGTTTCCCAGTTACCATTGCTGCTTCAAATGGAGTCGTCGGAATGATTTCATTCGTATCCACACACGAAACAGTGATGGTATACACTCCGGTGGTGTTTGTTTCGAGCTCAAACTCAACTCGACCATCCGGCATAGGCAAACGCTTGTTGGACACCTTCACCGTCCCCGGGCCAACGCATCGAACCTTGAAGTCCAACACGCAATCATTCGCGTCAATTTTGTTACCGTAGCTGTCCACGAGTTGCAGACGCAACAATCCGCCTTCTCCAGCTTTCCAGTCGTCTAAACCTGACTTATCAAGAGTAGATTTGAGCACGTCGCAGTCACCAGCATAGCACGTCGAGTCATAAATGACCTCTTCCGAGTTGCCGAGTACAACAACTTCGACTGGACCAGCCGTATTGGAAATGTAGATGATTTCATAATCGCCATTACCCCTGTCTTTAATCTCACCTTCTATTGGTTCGAGTTGGGATGCGAGCTTTGAATCCGCCGGACGCGTGAAAACCGAGAGTTGAGCGCCGCCGTGCGGGATGCGGGAACCGCCCTTTTCTCTCGCTTCGATAACGATCTTCGCCGGAATGCCCGCAATACATTCATATTCGGCAAATTTGACCGTGCATTTCGGTAAACATAATGTTGAGCGGTTCAAGATGCGATCTTTCAAGTCGCGCCTTTTTAATTGCTTCATCATGTTTTGAATCATTTGCTCTGGCATCAAAGATACAACAGAAATAGCCAAGTTTGGATCGATATCCTCAATTAAAGCTGCCGCATTTTCCGGAGATAAACCGCCCGCATACAACGCGGTGGCGTTGGCCAATGACGATTCGGAGTCTAAATCGCCGCCTCTCAAATTACGCAACATTTTATTCACCTCATCCGGCGACATGCCGCGTAATCCGCGACACGCATCCTCCGGAGAAAGCTTGCCTAAAATATCGTGAGCGTTCATCAATCCTTCACACGCTTTACCCAAAGCTTCTAAAGGATCAATGAGCGCCAGATTCTCTGCGTTTAAAAACTGAAACATTCCAGATAAATCGCAATTACTATCGGGCTGTAATGAAATTGAGATGGCTTCTGCGGCGAGCACCGGATCTAACAAGTTGGCCGCATTGGCCGCCAGCTCGTGACCATTCTGCTTACATAATTGGCAAAAAGCGCGTTCAACGGTCGTTGAATCTTGATCTTTAAGCAAATCAGCAAGCTCTTCAGGGGTCATTTCTAACGCCAATCGGCCAAAGGATTTGTTGTCCAATAAGAAAGGCAAAGCTGCGATGCGTTGATCCTCTCGACAGCATCGGAAAAATCTCAACGCATGATTCGAGTTCGTCTCGTCTTTAGTTTGCATATCTCCGCCCGTATCATCCGCCGAAAGCAAGGCATACACGACAACCGAGACATCTTCACCGTCGGCATCGTCAAAGCCAGCTTCGTAGAGTGCACATCCACCTTTACAGGATATGTCCGTCATCACTGGCGCTAAATTTTCTAAGCGTTCTAAAGCGTTCTGTCGTCTAGTTTGTCTTTCATGAGCCGGCAGGGAAGGATCGGAAAGCCATGCATTCGAGCATCCGGCAATTAAATCGATCCAGTTCCAACCGTCTTCACTTGTTGGCTCGCTAAATCCATCTTTTCTGCGAATGGTATCACTTGCTGTCTCGCTAAATCCATCTTTTCTGCGAATGGTGTCATTTGTTGGCTCGCTAAATCCATCTTTTCTGCGATTTTTGTCGATCATGTCTAAAATTTCCACGCGCTCTTTCACGTCCAGATCTCGCATGGCTTTCGGTACTAGCCTCGGCGGTAATCGTGCTAAAATGCCAGCTTTATTCTCTTTTTCCTTACACTTTCCGACTACATCGGCGATATCGATGTCTTCACATAGCTTATCCAAGTTTCCACGGTCTAAGTTTTTCAAAAGTGGTCCTAAATCTTCGGGGCTTAATTGCTTCAACGCGTCAAGGAATTTCGCGTTGTCTTCCGGATCCGCCGCGGCTAATATTTTTGCCAAGTCATTCGTGCTCATGGCGAGGAGAACGTCTGTTGGATCACGCGTGGTACCTAAAATATCTGCTGCATCTTTCGGAGGAAGTTCCGAGAGAATTTCAGCGCAAGTTCCAGGCATGACGCCACTCAACATTCTCGCAACGTTTTCCACGTCTTGGCCCTGGATGGCGTCCGCGGCATCCTTCGGTGACAGGTTCGAAAGCGCTTGGGCGGCGCCTTCTGGGAGAAGGTTTGGTAACATATCAGCAATCTCTCTCGCAGAGAGATTTTCTGCAATTTGCGGCAACGCCATGAGGATTTCAACGTTATATGGCGACCCAATGATAGCTTCTTGGCTTAAATTGACCGAAATCGTGTGCATGCCAACTTGTGTCCAGCGGTACGTGCCAGTATACACGCCGTTCTCGAACGTCAATTTTACCTCGGCAACTTCACCAGATGGTAACAAAATGCGAGTAGTCATGGCTTCGGTACCATTAAATCTGCGACCGACTGAAGTATCGTTCACTGTTCCAGCGCCAGCGTGGTTCGGGTATATCGTAATTGTGCCGTTTTCAAAGCACACGACGCCGCCTAAATTGTCCGAGCCGAGTCCGACGAACGAACACTCTTGCGCTAAAACCGGACCGTATTCTGCTAAAATCGATTGAACGTCCGAGCGACCACTTTGTCCATTGACGACTAATTGACAGTCCCACATCCCTGGTTTGTCGAGTTTGAATTCGCACCCGTACGTCCCGTCGGAATGGTCAACTACTTTCGCTGTAACCACGGAACGTCCATCTGGTGAAATTAAAGTCATGTCTAAAACGTCACCACCAGTGGCTCTTAAGTTGCCAAACTTATCCGCGGCGTGAATGGTAAGATGGCTCGGCCGTCCGACGCGAACGCCCGCGGCAGCCTCACCAAATACCATGCACTTACTCGGATCCGTGGCTCCCGGAACGACGATGAGAATGCGCGGATACCCAGCCAATGGTTCCTCTGCAGCTTCGGCAGAAAGCAAATATGAACCCGCGGTTTGAAAACTTGCCGATAAGGTTGCTTCAGCTCTTGGACCTCCACGATTTACAAATTGGTACTCTTCGTCATCCATGACCGCCGTGAAAAATATCGACTGATCACTCGTGAACGACGTCGCGTTGCCGTATATATCTTTCGGGGAAACGTTCGCAACAATTTCGTCACCGGCGACCGCGACTAACGCATCGCTGTCAGGGGAGGCGAGTTGTGCACCATAAATTGAAGTCACGCACGCGGATCCAGCAGCGATACCTGGCGTGACAACAATTTCAAAAGGGGCGCCCGGTAATGAATCCATATGTTCACCTCCCGAAACGGAGACAAAGTATCGACCAATGATCGTACACTTAACGACGACGTCAGATCGACCGTTGGAACCGTCTATGACGTCGCACTTCGCTAAACCTGGACCGTCGATGGTACACCGAAATGCCAATTGACCTTGCCTCGAAGGGCAATCGTTCCCGTACGCATCTCTTCTTTGAATAGTCACTCTGCCTTCTTTACCTACAATTAAATCGAGATTCGAGTCTCCAAGTAGGACGCACGATTGAATCACCGCCACGTTTGGTTCGCAAATAGCTTTCATGTTTAATTCTTCTTCGCCTAACGCGACGATGAGTTCGAAATTCCCAGCTATTTTGCACACGTACGAAGCTTCATAGGAACCGTTCCCGAAATCAATAATCTCACCTCGGAATCGTTCGTCGTTTCCAGCCTTTGTTTTACACTTGAACGAGACTTCTAAGTCAAAACCGCCTTCCCGTAAACGATTACCTCTTTGATCTCTCGTTTCGATGATGAATGTCGCTCGTTCGCCGGCGATGCACTTGTGCGCTCCCGGGCCCGTAATTTGCGAAGCGGCTAGGCATGCAACTTCCGGGGCAACTTGCACCGCGTGAGGAGCACCAGGTAACGAACGACCGTCTAAGGTGACGGAAACCCAATTCTCGCCAACTTCTGGCCAGCATATAGTCCCAACGGCTTCAATTGATCCTGGTTGACACTCGATGGGAATGCCGACGGATACGCCCGACGGTGCCGTGAGTTTCACTTGAAAACCTTCCGCACCCGAAAATTGGCGTCCATCTTCCGGTCGAGCGATACGCACGCGAACGGGGGCATATCCTCCGCATGGCTGCGTACCTTGCGGCAAATCCAAAATCAAATCTGTTGCCGTTAGCGGTCCATGCGAGACGACGAGTTTGTGCACTTCGTTACTTAAACGTCCATTGTACGCACAACGAAGCATCCACACACCCGCGGTTGGGCAGGAAAAGTCGAGCAAATACGACCCATCACCGTGGTCGGTTACCTTGCAACTCGCTCGTTCGTTTGTTTCCGTGTGCACGACAACCGCTTCGACGTCGTCCCCTCCTCGAGCTCGAGGATTGCCAAATCGATCGATAACTCGGACGTTAATTTTACAGTTTCTGTTTACCATCAATCGCAGCGAGCGGTTACCCGGGACCAACGTATCTGTCGCTTCTACGCCACCATCTACGTTTTCAAAACGTAACTGTCCTTGCATCGGCGCTTGTTGGATTTCGTTGTTTTGACCTTCGCCTTTGTACACAAACGCGCTGTCGGCGTTGTAATCGTACCCGAGTGCCCCAGCTTGAATTCTACTCGTAGTGTTGTTTACGCGAACATCATCCTCGCTGGAATACATAGAGTCTCTATCTTCGTCATCGTCGTCGTCGTCGTCGTCGTCGTCTTCACGGTCGTACGAAACGTTCGCTTTCTTCGACCTCTTCTTCGCGGTCGAGTACGGCGCCACATCCGAGGACGCCGTCGGATCCGACCCTCTCTGTGGTGGTGAAAGATCCTCCGAAACCGATGCAAAACTTTCTTCTCCTTCTTCTCCTTCGATGACGGATTCTAATTCCGCGTCTTGCTGTTGTCTCTTGTTCTTTCTCGCCGTCCTCGTCGTCGAAACGTCTTCGGCGTCCTCGTCGCCAAAGTCGCTCAAATTTGCGATCGACGCGTCGCTCGAAATTTCCGAAAATGCCACCCCTTCCGCCAGCGGTATCGCGCGCACGGAAAATTGCAAGTGCGTCAGCGCTATAGTCCCACCTTTCCCAGTTTTCAACGGCACCGTCTTTGTGATTTCTTTCCCAGGGGAGAGGCAAAAATCCATCAAATCGATTTTGCTCTCCGCGTACACTCTGGATTTGGTTTGCGAGATAATTTCCTTCACGGTCATCAACGCCGGCTTACTCTCGTACTCCCCGGTCTTCGGATTGACAAATAAAGTCGCGGACATCTCCAACAATTCATTTTCAAACGCGCACTCGCCTTTGCTCGCCTCCACGGCTGCCGTCTTCGCCGTTTTCGAGCCTCGTTTCAGCGTCAATTGCAAGCGCTTCGTCCCGGGAAGAAGATTATAAATGGTATGTATTTTCACCTCGAATTTGTACTTGTCGGCCTTCCAGCCGAGCGTTTTCGCTCTCGTGCTTCGAGAGAACATCTTTGCGCGCGACTCTCTCGTACCAAACGCGCGCGTAAAGAAGTCGAAGATGTCCTCCGGGAGCGCGGTGAACTGTGAGAAATTCGGAGCCGCGCTTTGGAAAAATGTGGACGACGGACTTTTCGAGATGCAACCCTAAACGTGCCTTTTCTAAATTTAGGGTTCTACTAGATTTTAAGTGGGCACACGCCCTTCCAAAAACGCTTCCCCCGCGCGTGTTAACAGCGAACGCGCGGGCACGCGCGCGCAGAGAAAGAGATAGGGAGAGAAAGCGCGTCTTTTTGTGACCGCGAAGAGTGAGAAAACAAAAACGCCCCCTCATTTGGCAAATTCGTCCCCTCCGCCCCACCCCGTCGAAAGCCAAACAAAACAAACTAATGCCGAGACACACGAAAGACGTGAATAAGTGCACCATCTACGTGCTGAAATTAAAGCAACGTAAGTGGTACATCGGCCGAACGAGCAAGTACGACAGAATAAAGAGGGTATTGCAGCACTTCGGCGAGAAGGGCGGGTCGCAATGGACGAGGAAATATAAACCGGTTCGCGTGGAGAAAATGATAAAGGACGAAACGAGACGAGCGGAGGACAAGGTGACGAAAGATTACATGGACAAGTATGGCGTTGAGAACGTGCGAGGAGGCGCGTATTGCCAACTCGAGTTGAGCGAGGAACATCTAAGAGCGCTGCGTTTTGAGAGCGTCGCCGCGAACGACGAGTGCTACGTTTGTAATGAGAAAGGTCATTTCGCGGCGCAGTGCCCTGAAAACAGATTCGAGGAAGACGAAAAAGAAGAAGAAGTGGAGTACTTTTGCGAGATGTGTGTCGAGTGTGGCACTGAGTTTTACAGCGAGAACGAGTACAACAAGCATCGAAAGGATTGTAATCCGTCGACAAATTTTAACCCTTTCGTGATTACGAACAACTTCATGCCATCCGATGCTGCAATCCCCATTTTAGGTGAGCGCTTGTGCGAGCAATGCAACTCAGTGAGTTTGAATGGAGAACCGGAATGGAAGAAAAAGTGCCGTGAGTGTCATTCAGGCAAGAACGATTACATGCAAAGAGGAGGAAGAGGACATGGAGGAGGAAGAGGACAAAGTTGGCCGAACTACCAAGGCCGCGTATGCAGAAAATGCAACTGGGACATCTCCGACCAGCCAGAGAACCATTACGAGTGCAGATCATGCTACCGTGGGCCTCAAAAAAGAAGGCGGTGACGCGCGTTCTGAAAATATGCTGACCTGGACTAACAGACTAATAATTTTTGGTGACGATGTGATGTGGAAAATATCTTCTGGAACGAGAGAGAAAATTAGGTCAAAAGTGTCCCCCACAAACTGCTTGATAAAAGATACACGCGCTAAACGTCTACAACAAAACGACGATGCAAAGATTCATAAACACCTTTTGCGGCGGCTTAAACAGTCGTTCGCGCAATTCTCAACCAAACTCACCGACGAACAGCTCCGTCGCGAACGGCTCGCTCTTCGTTTGTCTCGACGATGCGTCCACGGTGTGCAACCCGCTCGAGTTGTCCTCCCGGGAAAATAAGACGGACGAAGCGCGCGTGTTCACGCTCGCGGAACACGCCAAGCGCGTGAAATTGCTTCGCGCGAAGCGAGAGCAGCGCTTGAAGCGCGTTTCAAAGTCAGACGCGTTCAAAGAGGCGACCAGGACGTACGAAACCTTCGGTCTCGGGTCCTTCGCCACGTGGGTAAACACCGAAGATGGAATCTCGGCAGCCTCGGACGATGAGGTGACGGTGATGTTCTGCGGGGATTTTTGCGTGCCGAATTTGCACACGCTGGACGACATGCACTCGGCTTTCGTCAGGTACGTTTATCTTTTTCGTTCTCTCGACGCGCGCGTCCTCGTTTTCGTTCTTTTTTTGCGCGTAAAACCGCGCGCATACTGCGAGGGTGCACAGATAAATATCTCCGAATTTGTCCAATTATTTAACGAACTTTTCCCCGGGCGAAACAAAGCTTTGGGGGGGGTGGGGGGGGCAAAAACGAAAACGCGCACACCCGCCGATGCCGAAACTATATTAACACGCACCAAAACTCTTTCTTCTTTTCTAAAATCAGAGGCGAACAGGTGGACGCGTACGCGCAAGTTTCCAACGCGCAACGCATGCTCGATTTCTACCGCTGGTCGAATAATTTTCGCTTGCACCAAGGGAGAACGCACAGGTGCGATCCGGCGCTAAACACGGACTTTATCGCCTCGAAGCTCGAGCAACTCGCCGAGGCGAACGAGGCGGAGGGGAAAAGAGGTTTCGCGTTTGTAATTTACGATAAAAAAGCTCACAGATTAATCGTTGCGAGAGATTCGACGAAGAATCCAATGCCTTTGTATTGGGGGCTAGCGCCGGATGGTGAGAAAGGCGATTGCTTGTTCATTTCCACCGAGGAGAAGAACGAGTTGTTTTCGGAGTGCTTCCCGGCGTCGAGTCCGTTTCCCAAAGGCGCGGTGTTCGTCGCGGAAGGGACAATTGGATGGATTCCTGGGGAAAAAGGTATCGCGTGTGGGCCAACAAAGTCTGGACAGACCGCGATGAGAGGGTTCAGAAAGTACGGGACGATGCCGGTGAGAACGATTCCGAGAGTGAACTCGTCCGGGCAAATGTGCGGCAACGTCTTCCGCGTGGAGTCCTTTTCTGATATGATTGGAGATGTGATCGACGTGCACGATTTGAAGAGGCACGGGAGTTATCCCGCGATGATTCAGTGAATGAATTGCTGCTACATAAAACTTTTACATGATGTATATGATGTTCGAAGAAAAACAAAGAAAAGAAAGAAAAATTTTGAAGAGCGAACGAACAAGGCTCACCACGCCCTCGGGCGTGCGGTAACCTCTGTTTTACTGTATTTACATATTGAGTGCGCGCGCGTGGGAGGACAGAAGAAGAACGTTAACGATGAAGCCTGTTTCTATTATGATGCTACTTGTTTACTACTACTACTACTACTACTACTACTGCTACTAATACGTTACATCGAACGCTTTCATTACTAATCTCTCATGATATCAAACTACTCGCTTTCGGCACTGGCGAATTCAAAAACGTTTGCCCGTTCGTTTCTAATTTCCTCACTGCATTCAATTTAGCGCGTCGACGGCGTTGGCGTCGAATGAGAATGACGATAAAAGTTATCGTTACGCCGAATAAAACGTATTTACTTCGCTTACTCTTCGGGGAGATTCGAGTGACGCCACCGCGCGGCGAGCGCATACCACCGTGGAGATGAGAAGAAGAAGCTCTCAAAGAAGCCATATGCTTCACGTCAACAGTACTCGTCATCGAAGACGAGGGTGACAAGAACTCGAATTCGTTCTTCTTCTTTTTACCGTTCGAAGTAGCGATGCGAACGACTAAATCGACGCCGTTGGAAACGTCCACGTCTGTAATCTTTTGCCGATGTGTCTGCGACGCGTCCGGACATGTCACCATAATTTCAAACGTGCTCATTCTTCCACTCTTCTCACCGCCTACGAAAACCGGTTTCACGAAATACCCTCTCTTATTCGTAAACACAGGCAACGGCGGTGCATTCCTTCGGCCTTCGTTGACGAGTTGACGATCAAAATCTAAATTTTCAACGCGTACTTCGCACTTCTCCAAAGCTTCGTTCGAGCTCTTATCAAATACGAACCCGCGAGCAGAAACGAACATCACGTCATGAGCAGCATCAATAGACGCTCTACAATGCGCATGGATGATTTCACCGAGTTTGTTGTCCTCTGCAGGCCATTTACGATCGTTCACTTCAATCGTAATGTCTAACGTTTGCGTCTTGACGTAATGCCAATCTTGCATGCCTCCCCACAATGGGTACCACTGCGCGCCGTTCGTTACACCTCCGACAAACTCTTTAGAATCTTTCATTTCCCCGTGTGAGTGCGCATATTTCAACGCTGCGTGTTTGAATATCTTGTCATCCGGCGCTCGCGAGTACCTCGTGGATCCATCGCGATTTCCGTCCCAGGGATAGTTAGCGACCAACGCGCCCTCGTGGTAATTCAACGCGCCGGTCAAATTGACTCGTTTACTAAACTCGATAATCGATCTCGTTTCCGGTTGTAACTGTCGCAACGTGTCGTCGTACAAATCGTTCACTCTCCTATTTCTCACGTGATGCGGCACTCTCTTCGATTCCGGTTTGGCGAACTCGATAAACGGAAAATCTCTGTTCAGATCAATATTGTTCGCGTTTTCTCGTCTTCGTTTGGCAAACCCGTCCGGGTTCAACGTCGGGATGAAATACAGCGTCGCTTTGGTTTTCACTTTCTTCGCAATCTCGACATCGTTTCCGAAAACCGATTCCTCGTCGTCCTCTCCGCACGCCCACTCGGCTAAACGCAGCGCTATTTCTCTCCCAACCGGTTCGTCGCCGTGCATGTTCCCGATAAATCCAAACGAAGGCGTCGTTTGCGCGTTTTCATCGTCGTCGTATTCCCCGTCTTCTCCATCCTCCTCCTCGCCGCGCTTCGTCTCCTCTCCGTTTTCATCTCTACCGTTCCCGAGCACATTCCTCACTCGCATCGCGAAAATCTCAAACCCATTGACCGAACGGCCGATTGGAATCACAGCCCCGACTCGTTTCCCTTTCGACGCGAAGCGACAGTTTTCCGCCAGAGCATCGAACGCCGAGCGCAACGCCTCGTTCGTTTTATAATTCACCATCGTCGTCGTTTCTTCTTCCGGTCGTTTCGAAACAACCATCGGTCGAATCGCTTCGATCGAAGGGAAGAAGACGAGAGCGAGGACGATGAGCAGGAAGAAGTAAAACGTCGTCAACGCCGGGAAAAAAAATCGCATCATTCCTCTCTCTCTCTCTCTCTCTCTTTGTTTTGTAAACGAAGAACTCGCACGCTCTCGTAGAAATACAATCAACTAAACCGTCCGCGCGTTCTTCTTATTCTTCTTCTTCTTTTTAAGTCTCGCGCGTCATCTCATTCAAAGTTCGCAAAAGGCGCGCGCGCGCAGGGGGCGAGAAGAGTGAGAGAAAATTTGCTCAAAAGTTGAGAGAGAGAGAGAAGAAAAAAAATTGAAACCCTAAATAAAAGACGAAGAAAAAACAGGGGGACGAAAACTTTTCAAAAAAAAAACGTATCTCCCGGGTCGATAAACATCACGCGGCGCACAAACGACGCGCGGACGGAGACGCAAAGCACCACACTCGCGCGTGA
>Ga0182093_1406625_pt1 | contig 30498 bp, 11 predicted proteins | sample 041ome_21_FD_127776 | JGI IMG/M metagenome (GOLD analysis project Ga0182093, IMG submission 127776) | Metatranscriptome of coastal salt marsh microbial communities from the Groves Creek Marsh, Georgia, USA - 041411BS metaT (Metagenome... | ecosystem: Environmental > Aquatic > Marine > Intertidal...
AGAAATTCACAAGAGTACCTTCACGCCTTCGCCTTCGATGACTTTCTTCGCACGTCTGATGACCTCGTCAGACGGCGGTTTCATCTTCTCCAACTTATACGGTATATGCATCTCTCGATACTTGAAGGTGCCGAAGTTGTGGTATGGTAAAATCTCGACACCTTTGATGCATTTTTTGTGCATCTTTGCGAGAGCGGCAACGCCGAGTAATTCCTCTTCTCCGTCGGTAACGATATCTTGAAACTCTTCGTCATCCGAAGACATCAACACAAATCTCAACCACGTCGGCACTTTGTGTTCTTCGAGCTTGGCGAGAAAGGCCATCATGACGCCGAAATTTTCTGGACGGCCCGTTATCTTTCCGTATCGCACGGGATTTGAGCTTTTACAACAAAGCAAAGCCATGTCGATGTGCGGCAAGACAAAGTCCCAAATCTGGTCGTTTCCGTGCGCGGCGGTATCGATGATTGCGGTCAAACCTCTCTCGCGCGCACATTTCGCCAACGCGACCACGAAACGATATTGCAACATGCACTCGCCGCCGGACATCGTTATGCCGCCTCCCGATTTTTTATAATACGCGAGTTTCGTCTCCAAAGCAGCGAACACGTCCTCTTTGGACATCTTCTGCCCAACGCCTTCTTCTAACGAATCTGGATTGCAGCAAAACGCGCATCTCTTCGCGCAGCCTTGGAAGAAAATAATTGCTCGCAATCCCGGGCCGTCTACGCTGGTCATGGAATCGATCGAGTGGATCCATCCCCAGTTCTTCTCGGAGAGTGCCACGCTCGTCTCCGTCTCGTCCCACTCGTTCGTCGCGCAGCAGCGCGTCGTTGAAGACGATACGTCTTCGATGTCCCCTGCACCTCCTCCTTTACCCGCGACGAAGGAGACGTCGCGGCAGTTAGGCGGCACTTGGCCCCTGGGAAACTTCGCGCCGCCTTTGCGCGCTAAAAATCGCCTCGTGGTTTCTCCTTCTTCTTCTTCGTTCTCCTCCATCGGACACGATGATGGTGATGCGCTCCAAATGTGATGCAATTTCGTATCTCTCGCGTATTTTTTGTATCTCAAATTATTTTCGTCACTTTTCCCACATGCTCGATCACGCGAAGAAACTCCCGCGAGAGATCCCAACGATGCCGTCGGATTCAGACGCAATCGACGTCTCGAGTTGGATCGCGAAAAACTACGACCCGTGCGACGACGAAAGCTTCGTGCCATCACCGGCGACGGAGCGAACGAGAAAACTTTTGCGAGAAGTCGAGAGGAAACAAAGCAAAGAGATTGCCAGTGGTGGCGTGTTGTGCTGCGATACGAAAACCGCATCGAACATTTTGAGTCACGGGAATGGATACATCGGGGATGATGCGGTGCTCGATTCAGTCATCGTCGGGTTGCAAACGACGAAAATGCTCGAGAGGACGATGAAGTTGAAAGGGGGCACGAGAATCGTCGAAAAAGCGTTGAAGGAACAAGGCGAGCGGATGGATCCGTTCACGAAGAAAATATTCGAAAACGTCCGAACGCACAACGATTGCGTGTTCGACTTGTACACTCCGGAAATGCGCGCCGTTCGATCGTCGCACGCCTTGACTGGTTTGCCGGATAGCTACGGACGCGGTCGTTTAATAGGAGACTATCGAAGAGTCGCGCTGTACGGAGTGGATCGATTGATCGAGGAGAAGCAGAAAGACGCGGCGAGTTTGGATATTTCGAACGCAAACGAGGCAAACATGGAAAAGAAGGACAAAATTTCCATGCAAATAAGGGCTTTGCATTTGCTGGATGGGTTGGCGAAGCAGTACGGAAAGAACATTTCGAAACCGGCGACGACGGCTAAAGAAGCGGCGCAAGCGATTTACTTTGCTTACCTCGCCGTGGTGAAATCCAACGATGGAGCGGCGATATCGTTCGGGAGAGTAGATGCGTTCTTAGACATTTACTTTGAGCGCGATTTACGCACCGGTGTATTGGCGAGCGAAGAGGAAGCGCAAGAAATCATCGATAACCTGGTGCTCAAATTGAGATTGGTGCGACATTTACGTCCCAAAGCGTACGACGAGATTTTCGCGGGCGACCCGATTTGGGCGACAAATGCCATCGCTGGTGTTTTAGTTGAAGCAAACGGTTCGAAGAAGCACATGGTGACCAAAACCTCGTATCGATTCTTACAAACGCTTGTAAATTTAGGCGCCGCGCCAGAACCGAACATGACGGTTTTATTCGACGAGTGTTTACCTCAGCCGTTTAAGAAGTTTGCGACGGATATCTCAATCGCCAGTAGCAGCGTCCAATACATCAACGATAAACTCCTTCGCGAGAATTGGAGCTGCGATACGACCGTTTCATGCTGCGTCAGTGGCATGCGCCTCGGTAAGGACGCTCAATTTTTTGGCGCTCGATGCAATTTACCCAAGATCCTCTTGTACGCTCTCAACGGCGGTAAAGATGAAATCTCCGGCAAACAAATCGCTCCTGTGGAACTCGCGCAGCTGTTTGAATCGCTCTCGGAGAAAGCGCAAACGGACGAAAATTTTGTTCATCTCGACTTCGAGGACGTAAAGAGACGTTTTGAGACGTACATGGATTGGATTGCCGAGCTATACGTATCAACCATGAACATTATTCATTTTTCACACGAAAAATACGCGTACGAAAGTCTTTTATACGCTTTGATGGATAGTGAACCTCAATATTCCATGGCTTTCGGCATCGCCGGCTTATCCGTATTGGTGGATTCACTTTCGGCTATTAAATATGCGAAAGTACGTCCGATTTTCTCCCAGGAGAAAGATAAGAAAGGCTTGATCACGTCTTTTGACATCAAAGGCGATTTTCCAAAGTACGGCAACGATTCAGACGACGTAGATGTACTCGCGAAATGGGTTGTTGAAACGTTCATCGGAAAACTTCGCAAGACGCCTGCGCTCAAAAACGCGAAGCACACCCTCTCAATTCTTACGATAACGTCGAATGTCATGTACGGATCGAACACCGGAGCGACACCCGATGGAAGACAAATGGGTGAGACATTTGCTCCCGGCGCGAACCCTATGCACGGTAGGGACAATACGGGTGCGTTAAATTCGCTGAACTCTGTGGCGAAAATCCCATATTGTTCTTGTTTGGACGGCATCTCCAACACCTTTTCAATCACGAAAGGCAGTTTGGGCAAAGACGACGCAAGTCGCACCGGAAATCTGGGTTCGCTTTTAGCGGGCTATTTTGAGAAAGGAGCCATGCACTTGAACGTAAATGTTCTGTCGCGTGAAACGTTGAAAGACGCTCAGATTCATCCAGAAAATTATCCAAATTTGACGATTCGCGTATCTGGTTACGCGGTGAAGTTCATCAAGCTCTCGAAAGCGCACCAGGACGAGGTGATAAGTCGAACTTTTCACGAGTTCATGTGAACACAGATGATGAACGCAAAGAGAGACACAGCGAGAGAGAGACAGAATACAAGAAGACGTAATGTTCTTTGAATAAATACTTTTGTTAAAATACAAACTTCTTTTTGTTGCTAATCTTATTACTCTCTTTGAATGATTTCTACTTTTGCTCTCATAGCTCCAATGCGTCTCACCGCTTCGCTTGAAACTTATATTTATACTTGGCGTCCGTGGACGACCCCGACGCCACTTGTTGACCGCTAATGATACTCTCCGTCACCGACTTCGAAGATTTTGTCTCTGTCCCGTAGCTATTGAATTTCGGTACCGCTACCGAAAAGAGGGCGTCCTTCTCGTTATCCACAATGGAGTCTAATCCGGTGTTGCCATTTTGTAACCGGACAATCACCATCAAAGAAGAACCCCACAATAGCAAAAAGGCGCACGCCGCAATAAGCCACCCACCCCAAACTACGCTCATAGACTCCAACGCATCGTCTACGGAGTCTTCTAACTTTTCCAGAGCATCCGAAACCATCTTGCACGTCGCTAACGCCATGATGTCTGACTCCTGATCCTTCAATGCAATGATCACTTCCGAGTTCTTCACCATGGCATCGAACAAGTTGGCCGGGATTTGCGCCGGATCTTCTTTGCCGCACTGCTCAACTAACGCAACTTGCGTAGAATCGTACTGACATCGAGAGTACATGGTTCCAACTTCGTCAATCTTCACCTTGTGGTTTCTTCCTGCAGTTTGGTTGAAATAACCTCTTTGCGTCTTGATGTACGTCTTCGTATTCGACGGGATCAACGCGCGGCGATAGGCGTCGCAAAATGCGGTGTAATAGTCATCCCCAGGTCTGTCAAACGCGCAATACTTGGAAGCAGCTTCTGCATCTCCGTCGTACTCTTGATCGATGAGTGGTAAGGTTTTTCTCGGATCGTACATTTGAATGAAATCGTTGTAGAGAAATACGCCGGCGGCGATGGACATGCGTGCAGTGTTCATGAGTTGAACGACGTCTTTTCCATCCATGCACGGCAGTGCATTTTCTAAATCCGAATCATAGGTGTAACCGAACTTCTGTGAGGCGGAATAGTCTGCAGAGGCGTACTGAAAGTCCGCCAAGAACGTCGTCGTACCGGTGAGTAAGCCCCAGAACAACCACGAACCGACGAGCGAAAGCGTGAGAAATCCAGTCAAGTACGTAAACCATCGCCACTTACCGACAAGAGAGGAAAGCGCGAGAAGAACACCACCCAAACCCATGACGGCGGCTAAAATCAAAGCTACGTCTGCGGTAACTAATCCAACCTCTGTGAGCTCTTCCATCTTTTTATCGATTTCAGAAATGTTCGCGATGGCATCAGCCAAAGCCAAGGCTTCGGTTTCAGCCTCGTAGGTGAACATTTTCGCGTCGTCCAAAGCTTGAATAATTCTCGCGCTTTGAGCGTTCATTTCCGCGGTAGAGTTGGAAATACTGTCCGCGATAACTTGAGCATCTTGTTGCAAGGCTAAACCTTTGTTCCAAACGAGAAAGCATCCGAGACAGGCAATCAAGGCAAACAAAATCAACTGCGCACGCGCAAAGAACAAGCCAGTGCCTGAGAACGGCGACCAGTTGCACGCGTTTCGGCCAAAGCACGACTCAAACCAGTGTCGTCGATACCAGAACACGAAGGAGAAGAACAATACCAAAACGGCAACGGCGATACCCGGAAGCGACTGTCCCACTAACATCATCGTGTAATCCTCGTTGACGCCAAACTCCAAGTCTTCGAAACCTTGAAAAGTGCGAGGATCGTATCTGGGAATACCGAAGAAACCATCGGATTCTTCCAAGTAGCCGACGATGGGTACGCACGAGGACAAATCGCTCGTATCATCGCAACTGAAATGTTTTACGAACGATTTCGTCCCGTTGTTGATGATGTCTTTCGTGTTCGCTTTCTTCGAGATGATGTCGAACCAACCACGAATATCATGGTTGAAATTCGGGGCGTCACAAAAGATGCGTTCCATGGTCGTTACCGCGTTTACTTTCCACATGGAGATGTCTTGGTTGAACACTCTGCTGTTTTCAAACTGGTGCGCCATGACTTTGTTGTTCGAGACATCCCATTTGTTCAACGGTGAGTTGAAACTCGTGGCGTTGTAAAACATGTACTCGGTGGAAATGACGTTTCGCATGTCCCACGAGTTGATGTCTTGATTGAACATAAACGTGTCTCTGAACATGTAATTCATGTATTTGACATTCCTGGTGTCAAAAAAGTCCAAAGGTTGGTCGAAATCCCAAGCGCCGTCAAACATTCTGTCCATATCTTTCACGTTCGTGGTGATCCAGTACGTCAACGGCGAGTTGAAGCTCTTCGCACCTTTGAACATGCCTTGCATGGAAGTCACCGCGGTGGTGTTCCAGTTGGACAAGTCGCCGTTAAACTGTTCGCGGTTGATGAAGGCGTTGCGCATGTCGGTGATTCTGGAAACGTCCCATTTATCGATGGTACCTTCTCCCGTGCGCTGCGAAAATTTGTAGCACTTGCCGTTAACCGGCGCCTCTTGCAAACACACTTGAATCTTTTGATAAAACTCAGCCACCGTTTTGATTGTTTTCACGTTATTCTTCACGCCTTTATACACTGGAAACGGTCTGGGTCCGGCCAAATCGCTCTCGTCGTCATCATCGATCGCCCCGGTGAAACCGCTGGAGTACTCCTCAAGCTGCATGCCGTTTTCATCCGTATTCAAGTTCCCGCGACGCATTTTGTCCGTGAAGTTAGAGTAATCGTGCAACTTAGTCAACTTTGGCACGTACTTTTGCTTCTCATATTCCGACACGGTTGGTTTGTAACCCTTCGCTTCTTCTTGCATCTCCTTGAAAAGCTTCTCTTCTTCATACGTCATCCCCGTTTTCGGATTGATCTTCACCTTGTCCGGCTCAGCTTTCACCAAACCTCCGTTTTTGTCGATCAAATTCACCTCGTTCGGTCTCGGTCGTCCCTCACTCACCCACTTCTTGTACTCATCCGTCCCTGGCGTCGGTTCGACCCAATCCGCGTCCATCGTCGTCGCTTTACCTTCGGTCGCGATGACATCGTATGCCTCCGGATTTTTCATCTTCTCAGCCATCATCTCGTTGTACGCTTTCAACTGCTCGTCCCAATCCGCGGTTCCACTCGTAGCTATCTTATGCATGTACTGTAATCTCTGTGCTTCAAACTGCTTGTACAACTCGTCGTCTTTCAAATCGCCATTTTTCTCCACCGCTTCTTGGTTCATCTTCTTCGAAACTTCCGCGATGGCGACGTTCTGCGCTTCCTTCGGATCAATCCCGACCGACTTCAACAGCTTAATCTCCTCTTTGCTCATCTTTTGACTTCGAATCTTCGCTTTCGCTTTCTCAATCTTCATTCGCACGCGCTTCTCTTCCCTCAACTTTTGCTTCTCGAGTTCCTTCTTTTGATCCTCTTGCAAGTGATACTTGCCCGGGTGCAGCGTCCGGTCCTTCAACTGCTCCGTCGTCAGCTCTCGGTCCGGGTGCATCGCTTGGTAGTGCATGACTAACTGTTCGGTTTCCGGATAGTCTTCGACCTGTTTTGATGTGAACGCGATAAATAACAAGTTAGCGACGTCGCGTGAGATTTATTTCGAGTCGAAGAGAGAGAGAGAATGAACGAGAGAACGACGATGGCGAAAAGAAAAGGAATCGTTCCAATCGAGAGTGGTCGTGATGGCATTTGGAGGCAAAAACCAAAATACTGGTCCCTTCCACAAAACGCGCCCGATTCGGTTTTGAATCGATCGCCCTCCATCCGGAAGACGAAGCTTCGATCGACCGAGCGACGAAGCGCGAATATCAAACTCCCCAACATTCAGAGCGATCGTTCGAAAAAAAGACGACGTTTAGAGACAGGAGGGAAGCGTCGTCGTCTCCGCGAATCCGCCCCCTCCTCCTACCCCGCGTCCCCGTTTTTCCAAAACACTGGGGGGCCCCCCCGAGAGAGAAAGAAAAGAAAACAAACGAACGCACGTTATGCGCGGGATGTTCCGCCAACACGTCCATTTTATGCTCAATCGCGGCTAAATACGCGTCCATATCCGTGATGTGCGCGACTTGCTTGGCGGCATCGCGGACCTCGTCCGTATTTAACGCCGGGTCTAACTGATGCTGCGCGGGCTCTTCCTCTGCCGGTGCTGCCGCTGAAGATGCATCGACGACGTCTTTCTTTTTATGTTTAATCGCCTCCGCGCGTTTTGGCACCGTCGAGACGAAGAGACTCAACGCGGTGAAAAAGAGCGCAATGAGCATCGTTTTTGTCGTCGTCGACCGCCGACGCCGCCGCCGCCGCGTCAAAGTCGCTCTCATTTTTTGAGTGCGCGCGCGCGTCCGTTTAATCTGAGCAAAATGGGAAAAGGAGAAAGCGCGCCCTTTTTTGTTGTTTAGGGTTTTAGAGTGTAAAAGTTCTGTTTAGGGTATCAGTTTTCAAATCTTTAAAGAAGGAGAAAAGAGACGAAAGCAAGAAGAAGCGAAACAACGACAACCGGGCGAGAAGATAGTGCCAAGACAACCTATTGGGAGGTTACCGCCCCTGGACGGGTGAAAGCGGCTCTTGGGAGATACTCTAAACATACTAACGTTATTACTCTAATACTAAAACAGACAACTATTTTACTACTATTAACTAAAATACCGCACGTCTGACTTCAGAATTTCCTCCCGCGCACGCCGCTTCCAACATGTCGATCGCTTCTCGGCCTAAAGGCGGGCGAAACTCTCTTTTTTTTACTCGCACTTCCTCTAAAAAAACGTCTATGCTCTGCGAAAACCCCTTTTTTGCACGACAGGCGTTGAGGCAGGATAACACGCGGACGGCAAAAGCTCGACTGTACGGCGGCTGCGCGAATTCCAGAAACTCGGAGAGGAAGCGTTTAACGTGCGATTGGTCGATGTGATTCGGCGTCCAGACTTCGACGCACTCGTCGAGCGTGTCGGTGATGAATTCTTCGTAGTTCTCCAACGAGCTTATTTTCTCGTCTTCGAGTAACGCTAAGGTGACATCAATGGCGGCTTTTGGGATGTCGTCGCCGCAGCCTCGACCGGCGACTTCAATCGCAGTAGACACGCACTCTAAAGCGCGTAAACGTAACGTTGGTTGCGATTGGACGCACGTTTCGAGCAACGCGAACGCAACTTTGTGCGATTTTTCTGGATCCCGTCGAATAGCAGATTCAATCCAGGTGATGACCGCGGCTGTCGCAGGGAGACACGATGAAAGCGTTTTGAGTTCATCGCACTTTTCGAGAAATTCACCCGGCGACAAGTTTTCGTTTGCCCCATTTTTCTTATCGCCAATGTTCGAAGCGGAAGAAGCACTTTCGAATGTTCTCGACGCTTGCTCGCATATTTTTAAAGCCGAAAGCAAATCGTTGCGCGAGGCGTTGACGTCTTCTTTTACGTGGCAATCGTTTGCCGTCGCGAGCGCTAAAATCTCGACGCACAAAGCTTTGGGAGAATTTTCTGATTCGCCCTTCACCAATGCAGTCACGAGTTGCTGGACGTTAGCGTCGTACTGAAACGCTTCCTCAAAAAGCGCGCGCAACGCGTCCGGTCGACGCAACGGCGCCGCGGACGGTTTTTGACGGCTTTTGTTGTTCTCTTTGTCGTTGTCTTCCGCCTTGTATTTTCCTAAAATCTTCTTCAAGTCCCACGCCGCGAGCGCTCGTTTGACTTGGCCACCACCACCCGCAGAAGCTGCTGCTGCTGCAGATACGACTGCCGAACCACCGCCAGGAAACCCACCAGTGCCACTACTTCCATTACCACTGCGCAACCGTTTACGACTCACGAATGAGGACGAACCCAACGCGAGACCACCAATTGGTTTCCCTGCGGCTTGTAACAAATCAGAAATCGCCGACGCGACGTCCGCATCCGCACTCGTCACGCTCAATGCCGTGGCTATTCTCCTCACCGCCGTCGCGCCGTGCTTCTCTGCAGCGGCTATTTCTAAATCTTGAGAGAACCGTTTTGCGACGTCTTGGATGCTTGAGTTAAAGGAAGACTTGGAGGAAGAAAATTCATCGCCGTTGATGATGTCCGAAAGCAAAATCTGCGCGAACATGTACGCCCCAACCGTTCTCGTACACATCTCCGTAATCGCGTTCGTATCGTTTCGAATTTTTTCCTCCAATTCGCCCACGGCGGCGGTGTTATTCGTGTTGTTATCACTATTCGACGAAGCGGCCGCCAACACGTTCTCGCACAAACTCGTAAAATGGTCCGCCATCAACTCGTGAAAGACACCAAAATACGCGCTCGCCGCCGATCCTAGCGCTCGCACTTCTCTTCTCAACCCAGCTCTCCACGCGTGTTGAATCGCTAAATCGATCAACAAACAATTCTGGTGCCTATCGGCCAATTTAAACAGCAACGCTCTCCCTCTTTCCGATCGAAAAATATTCTCCAACCACGCCGGCGGTTTACCTTTAAACTTATCAAAGACCGCGTCTGCTTTCGCCGCATCAAAAGTACGGTCGATCAGTCGTTCTAACAAACCAATCTCGTCTATCGATCCGTCGCCTAAACTCGCTTCGTTATGTAACGCGTGATGGTGCGTGGCAGCGTTCCCGGTCGCCCCGCGTAAACCCGCAGCGCCAGCCTTCGTCCCATCTCTTCCCATCATACCTTTACCGTCCGCGCTGAGTAACAACCCAGCGTTTACTCCTCCCGTCGGCGTCTGTTCGTTCGTTCCTTTCGTTCTGATATCCTGCCCTTCGCCCGCTCGCTTCTCTTTCGCCATCAACAACGAATTCATCTTCCCTTTCTCCTCCTCCTTCTCTCCGCCTCTCCCGTCTCCAAACTTTGCAAAACTCACCTTCGCAGGGCTCGTCGTCGCGTTCACCCTCGGCGGTCTCGTAATTTTCAGCCAATCGCACACCAAGCTCGTCATCTGCGCGAACCCGCGGTAATTAGAACTCAGCAATTCCACCGCATCTTTCGGTTCCCCACCGACGGATGGGTGGACGTACGCTCGCAGCGTTTCAATCACCCTCGCGTCCATGACGAAATCCTTTCGCGAGAGAACGCGCTCGAGCTCTTGTTTTTCATCGTTGTTGCTGTTGTTCGGCTTTTTCGTCTTCTCGTGCGCTTCATTTTCGTCGTCGTCGTCGTCGTCGATGGTGGTGTTGTTGTTGTCGTTGTACTCTTCTTCCTTCATTTTGGTCGCTCTTCTCGGCGGGAAAAATAAAATGAAAATTTTGAAGAAAAAATAGAATCGCGACATTTTTTTATAGGGAAAAAAAGGGCGTGCGTGCGTGTGTGTGCATGGGTGCACGCCGTCGAAAATTGAACCGCGAACTTCTCGGAATCGACAGAGAGGCGGAGAAGGACGAAGAATCGTTCGGGTTTAAAGGTTGTCGGTTTGGTGCAGTCGTTCTCGCGCGCGTTTCGCCTCGTTTGCTCGGGTGTTTTTTACGTATCGTTTTTACCCCTCCCGCTCTCTGTAACCGCTTTTTTATTTTCTGACTCGAAGAAATGCGCTCTCGACGAAACGATTAACAAACATCGATTTGACAGACTCTAGACGATCGTCGAGCAGACGAGAGAAGTACATCGAAGCGCGCAAAGCGAACAGCGAGGCGTTTTTGGCGATTTGCGTGGTCGCGGCGGTGATTTTTGGACTCGTTTTGTGGGCGCATAAACACCATCTTTGAGAAGAGGCGACAAAAGTATGGCTTCTGAGACTCCCGGGAGAAGAGGAAAGGTGGCGAAGCGGATCGAAGAGCTCGCTTCGGATCCACAAACGGCGAGCGCTTTGGCGAAACTGATTTATTACAGCGCGGCGATGGTTGTGGCGCCGTTGGTGACTTACGACGTGTCCATGAAAAGGTTTGTGCCGTATTTGTACGAGAAGTACGGCACCGAGTTTCTTGAGAATCCGACGACGTGTAGCGGGTTGTTGGCCATATTGAGCGTGCAAGTCGTGTTGGTGATGTACGTCATCTCGGCGCTGAGAGAAGGTAGCAGTAGATCAACGCAGACAAAAAAGACAGAGTGATAAGTTCAAATATTATGTGAGTCATTTTACAAAATTTTTAGAGCACCGCACCGTTCACCAGATTTCTTCCATGGTTCTTCTCGCAGCGCCTTCTCTTAACTAAAATATATCTATTCAGTTGTATCTGTGGTTAACTCTTGGGCTCGGTTTCTCGTCGCCATGACGTCCGAAAAGCACGAGTTCCAAATTAACGTGGTTTGTAACCACGCAATCGGGAGCAAACTTAGGAAGAATAAGAAGCCAAAAATGCATCCGCCCAAGAATTTGTCCATTTCTTTGTACCAAAAATCGCCGTAATTTCTGCACACTTGTAACAAGTTGCGATACCCATATGCTACGCGAGGTTTCCATCCAGACTGTTGGATTGGGTTACCCTCCGCGTCGACGCCGGTTTTCAACAAAAACTCCAGCGAATTTTCAATTTGGTAGTTACCGATCAAAATGAAGCACTCGATGATAATTGAGTTTATGCAGATAGCCGCGATAGTGGCGTAAAAGAGTTGGCGGAATACCCATAAGTTCGGTACGTGTTCGTACAACATTGCACCGTATAAACCGATCCACAAAATGACGAACGCGAATCGAACACCACCTCGAATAACAGATATCTTCCAAAGCTCATCCGGTTGCATCTTTCGGTGTTCTCTGTCCATCAATCGCGTGGAGAACAGGAGCTTTTGGAGAAGCATCAACACGCCGACGATAGCGGACGCCATGGCGATGGTGAGGCAGTTCAAGGAAAACTGTTCGTCTTGTGTGACCCCTTCGATCAGTTCGGTACCGTGGTAGGCACCGATGAGAACAAAGATTAAGACGAAACGCCCGAGTGCGGAAAAGCACACGACTCCGAACTTGTACCAGACGGAGAGCATTTCGCGGTAGTTTTCCAGCATGTTTGCGTGCCATTTGCTCCACGACCCGCTCGATACTTTTGGTTGATCAAACGTACCATCTAACCACTTTCTCCAATCCAACCACGAACGTTGCATCCAGTAGAGGTTCAAACTCTGCGGAGAAAACCACCACGGGGAGATGATAAGACAAATAGCAAACGGCCACACTGACCAGGCGTACAAGATTGAACTCTTCACCGACGTGTTCGCGTGGAACAAGAGAAGGTAAAAGAGAACCTCAAAACCAAGGTACAAGTGAGATTTGGCGTACAAACCATACAAGACAACCATGGAGGCGTTCTGTAGAACGTAACCCCGCTCGGTACCGATATACATAGCCTGGCCAAAAATCAACGATCGCATGTAGTTGTACCCTTTTGTGGCCATGGTGAAAACGTTAAATGCCCACGATCCCGCGAGCTGCGATTCCAGAGTGTACTCCAGGCCGGCACGGAAACCACGATCCATGATCATTTTGAATAATAACGGAAGAAGCGTGAGCAAACCAATCTGTAACGCGTAAATGGAGTTGTAATAACCGCCCTCTTCCTTTGAAAGAGATAAGGTAGTTTGCGTCTCAGTCATTTTGAAGTAACGGTAGACACGGTACAATTCCAAATCCGCAACGGCTAAACTTGCGTGCGTCAAGGCAAAGAAGTAAACTGCCCAGGCAGTTTGCATGACCGAGACGTAGAAACCAGGTCCAGAAAAGTACAAGGAAAAGACTCTGAAGAAATCAAGCCCGCGGTGGAGTCTGAACAAGTCTCTCGACATGGAAATTGTACCGGCAGAACCGGAAATCTTTTGTTCAAAACCATTGACAGAGGTAAAACCCATATCTCGTCCTTTGCCGCACTCGATGAATTCCTCAAACAATACCTTTCCTCCTCGGGCGATGGCGTTGACGCCGCCAAAGAAATCCTCGGCGACGTGAATCATCTTTGAAGCTTTCGAGACGCCACCGTTAGTGCACGCGAATGCTTTGTCCCAAACGTCAGGGTGACCATAATGGAAGCGAACCATTAATGGCCACGTCATGAACCGTTGAAAAGTTTGGAAAATGAACTCAGAAATCGCAGCGAATTGTGCAACAGCACCATGCGTTTCTGAGAAGATAACCTCAGGGAACCCGACCAAGACGACATCGTCGCGGAAGACATCCATCAAGTTGCGAATCTTGAAGGATTCACCCATGTAATTATCTTGGTTCATATCCAACGTTTGCAAGTAGGAACCTCGAGTGAAGATAACCGCATGGTTCTGATTCTCTGGCTTACCTTCGCCGATAATCGGGTCACCAGGCAGCCTGACTTTATAAGCCAGTTGCAAGTTACCCTCATTTTCTTCGTCTATGCCGACTAAGCACGAAGCAAAGCCGTTGAAATTTTTCTCATCTTCTTGGACGTTTTGCCGCGGCATGTCTACGAAGCACACCTTCAAGTCACGATGAGTTTTTATCAATCGCTCAATCTCCGTCGCTTTCGCCCGATCCATCGTACCAGGTGCAGCCTGGCGCATGCGCCCGAACACCTGACATGTAACGACGTATTCAAATTTATGTGAAACTAATCGTTCGATTGATTCTTCTGGGATCCCTTCCGCGCGCGCTTGCAAACGCAACGCGTCTCCATACAAGCACACGCCTCGAATGCATCTTCCCAACGTCTGCGAACGATCAGATGCCCACATTTGTGCCTCGTCCCAGTGCTCGTCAAGAATGGTTTCATCGTCCTTATGCAAGGCTTTCACGCGCTCTTTAAAGTTTTCGTAATCGTCCGGAAATGTTGCTACTATAAGCGAGAAGAGCGTCTTTTCATCCTCCAAGTGCGCCGTGAGTTCGTGGCGTTGAAATGCAACATCCTCCGCATAATAGGGAGTAAATGCCGAAAAACCGCGCATCGTTCGAATATCAGACGGTGTTCTTAATGCCGTGAAACGTAAAGAATTTGCAAAAAACATGAGCTGTCTTTGCGCTTCAGCCGATCTCGGTTGACCACCCGGGTTACTTGAATTCATCGAGCGCAAGAGAGCGTCAATGATATCGTGCATTTCCGGCGACGCTGCCGAAGCTGCAACAACTTGCACGTGGTTTTTATCTCTCAACAAGTCCGATTGGATCATGTCGAGTAACTTTGAATACAACTGCGACACTTTGTATTTGTATTGGTTGGCATGAGCCGACCATTTCCCAGAGTCACGTTCCATGGCAAAGGCACAAATCTTCCTGACAGCAAGCAAGACATCATGTAAGGCCTCCGCGACACGCTCACCTCGCGTGTCAGCATTTTCAGGGAGTGTGATGTTCTTGTACCTTTTCGCTTCTTTTCTCTTAGTTTTTCGGGTTTTTTTGCTCGAACCTGCAAGCTCGGCTTCGCGCTCTTCATCTTTTTGTTTCATTTCTTCGTATGCAGCTTTTTCAGCTTCGGTGAGTTCAATGTTCTCTTCGATCACGAAGCACGCAAATCTACCACCTTTTTCGCGCATCTTCTTTCTTGTTTTCTTACTGAAGAATCCGGTGCATCCATACTTCAACTCAAGGTTCATTGCTTCGAGCATTTGCTCCTGTCTGGCGAGTTCTTTCTCGCGAAGCTCGCGTTTTTGACGGTTGTACCTTTTCCTCGCCAACGCCTTCTTGATGCGCTCAGCTTCTTCTAGTTCACCAGCAGCCATGAGTCTCTCAATCTTGTCCTCATCATCGTCGTCGTTATCTGAATCCGAGTCAAAGTCACTATCAGGAGTTTCACCCTCGGCCTCGACATCAACACCGCACGCTTTCAACTCTTGGAGCAATCGAATGATAGCGTCTCGTAGCACCATGTAGCTCTCAATATCTCCAGTCTTGCGGTGGTGCATTTGCTCGTTTTCTACTTGAGCAATATCGACGATAATCTTCATGAAGTCCTCCAAGTCTTTCGGAGCGACTAAACGCAATGCATCAGTGAACAACACTGCGAGTAAATCTTTAGTCTGCACCATCGTGCGATAAAATGCAGGATAAGCCTTCATCGTGCCAGTTTGGAAAGATACGGTTGAAAAAACTGTGGAGGTCATCATCGCAGGCATGATGACATATTCCGGAGCGTGAAAAATCTGTGACATGTCGCGGCCAGACAGGAAAGTGAAGCACAAGTCGTGATATTCAGCGTCGCTGAGAAGATCGCGACCGCGCAAATTCTTCGCGATTGCATTCCAAGCTCTTCCAAAGTGTTGCCACTTGATATCGAGTGCATCGGCACAGAAATCTGCCGGGTTGGTTTCATAGGCATTCGGATCCGTTTCGTCGATTTTCTCCGTGATTGTCAGCAACGCATCTCTGCTAGCTCTAGAATCATCGTCCATTTCATCGATATGCGCTGAGTAACCACCACCAGATTTACCGGTTCGCTTGTCGCTCAAACCTTTCGCCATACCTAACATTTTATTGTTCGGGTTCTCCATTTCATCTTCGGAATCTGACTCTGCCATCTTGTGGCTGCCATCGCCAGAACGAACGACAAACTCCGGCTTCGGCCAATTTCTATTCAGGCACTTGTCGCAGAAGAGATATGGGATGGTCGAGAAGCTACGCAAGAAAAAGCTCCAGTTTTGCGCGTGAGAAATTTTACCCCACCACTGAAGCGCAATCGTAAACGCAGTCGCATACACCGTGTACCAAACAAAGGTATCACAAAAGTAGGTCACCAAAGCCGGTAAAACGCGCATGACAGTCATGAGGTACATTAAAGCAGTACTTGCGTGCACGTCGTAATAGCTCGACGGGATTTCGCCTTCAATTTCTTCACCGATGTATCCCAAAGAGGCGAGGGGTGTGACGTTATCGCCCCCACCCAAGATGGCAGCAAGCTTACCGATATTCGCCGAGAGATCAAAACTTCCGGAGTCAGCAGCTGGAGATAACAAATTACGACGGCGCATAGTTTTATCTTCCTCGTAATCGTCGTCGTAATCGAGCGGGTCTAACTGTTCCGCCAACAACTCTTCTTCTTTAGTGATATCTTGCAAGAAGTACTTTTCTCTCGCTTCGAAGTGCAAAGCGTTCTTCAACGCATCGCCATCCAAGTTGATACACGAGGTGTATATATCAGACTCCTTGTTCCAGCACAAATCTGGATGCTGTAACGCATTCACAGACTCGCGCAAGGGAGGGATCAAAAGAAAGTGACCAAATGCCAACTTTGTAGCCAACACGAATATCCAGAAAATAGAGTAAATGCAGCGTTCGCGGAACGGTGTCGCGAATTGCGCGCTGCCGCCCATGTAAGGTTCTCTCTTGATCACTGATGTCATGACGCCGCACATGGCCAAAGCGTAAACAGCCGCCAAAGCTTGGAAGTATGGTGTTTTGCTATTCGGGTGAAAAGATTTTTCCAACCCGTAAAACAAAGGAATCATGATGAACGCGAGCGATCTCGTGATAATCACGAACCAATCTTCGAAGGACTCCTGTTTCAAGTTACGAAAGGAGAGTGTTGCGAACTCGCAAATAAGCTTCAAAACTGCGTGCGTAACTGCGGCAGTGCACACGTATCCCCAATCGAAACCATCAGCGAAGGCACAAACGCATGAAATGTGGAAACACACGGCGTGAAATACTATGACTGTGTTAAAGTTGACGTAAAGGCTGAACCATCCAGCAACTTCGCGATGCGTCTTGAAAAACGTAGTCGCCAGCCCCTCACCGGCCCCGAGTGGATGCTTTGCCTTGTTCATCATGTATGCTCGGAGGTGTTCGTACATGCGCTGATCAAGAGGATTATCGCGCATTGCCATGGGCACGCCAATAAATTCGGGTTGTCGATTCAGCTTTTCCTCCTCTGGCATCTCAGCTTCGCGTTTTTCGACGTCCTCATTCGCATGGCCGTCCACAGGTGGCATGACTGCCTTGAACCTGTCATATTCCCAGAAGAACTCGTTGACGTCATCGTACATGACCCGATCAACGATCGGAGCTTTTGCGCGTTCTTTTAACTCGCGGCGCATGAATAAGTACATTGGAGTGACAATGTTGTTGAGGTAATCACATTCCTTGAAAGGCATTCCAGACCCCTTCACTGGTTGCGCCAAAATGAGTTCAGCGTTGGTCTCCGGATCTCTTTCTGAACGGTTTTCCAGCGTCACCGCACACAATGCACAATGAAAAAGATAACAGAGTACTTCAGACATGTGACGCAAGTTAGCGGATTCGCCGTAAATCAAAAACCAGATCGTCAAATGATGGGCTTTCGCGTTTGTTTCCACCTTCAAGAACTCTTCGCGATTGACGTTGTTGAAGAAGACCTCGTTACTTTTGCGCTGTGCCATGAAGAGGGCAAGAATTGGCGATTTCTTTTCCTCTGAGCCGCTATTATCAATCTCGAACGCTTGAACGTCTGCATTTGCTTGCGCCTGATCCAGCATTCCGGTGTAATCTACCCAGTGTTTGAAGTTCAAAAACATGTGACCATGTAAGTGGTTAATCGCTTCCGCCCATTGCGCCTCAGTCAAGCCATCTTCAGCAATGCCGGCTTCGTCCGAATACGTGGCAATGGTATTTTCTATCCATCGCGACATATTCTCAAGCGCATTGTGCATATTAGATTTCACTTCAACCGGTGCTTCCGAGAAACTCGAATCTGGGCATGTCTTTTGGAAGCCAAAAAGAGTAGCTTGCTGCTCGAATAACGGCATCAGGCGCTTCTTGATATCTTCACATCGTGGATTCACGGCCGATCCAGAACCTGGGACGGTCATATCGCGAGGCAGATCTGGCAAGACTGTCGGTGCTGGACGTTTGTATTTCATGGACTTTACGTGCAAGCCGATGACTTTTCTGAAAAAAATCTTCCATCCAGAGAATCTCTGGCGAGCTCTCGAGGACACGTCAGATTTGTTTATGGATGCAATCATCTCTCGTCTGCGCATTTCAACCGTCAACACGGCAGCATACGCGCGATTAAACAACGCTCTCGCGTGCACGAATGATATTGGAAACAAACCAATGACGAGCAAGACAATGTGTAAAATAGTGCCATTGATAATATCGATTTCTCTCGCCATGAAATCACCGTAGGAGCGAAAGGACAACATGAGTCCTCGAACAGCTCTTGGAGGCTGATCGGAGATAAGACTGAAGACTGCTGACGTGCAGCTGATGAAAGTGTAGCCAGATATCGCGAAGACAACGGCATTGAGGAAATCCCATTGGTTCATTTGCGCTGAGAACAATCTCTGGCAGAGGAAGTGATGCAAAACCACGCACAAGACTTTGAAAAAGTAGCCATATATCAAGATGATGGATTGCTTCGTCACTTCAGATAACGTACCTTTGCCAGCAAATCGCTTCGCGAGAGACACTAATCTATGCGGCCACAAGAACTGCGGAGATAAGGCAAAGTAATACACCGCCGCTAACAACCCAGCGGCAACACCGGCAGTCAAGATGATAATTGGACGCAGTGCGGTTGTATTTGAGGAATCTCCGACGTTCAATGCCGCAGCTGCCGCCAAGGAAACAATAATAGGTCCAGGAACGAGTCTCAATGATACATGCCAAAACTTCACAGACATCGGGAGTTTTCTCCAGTTGCGCATCGTGTCTGCGCGCCATGTCCACCACGTTGGCTTATTCCTAACACCGCGCCTGGCGTTGACCTTCTCTGTTGCAGTGCGCTCGTCGTCGCCCCGAGGGATAGAATCCAACCAGCACACCCACTCGGCCATCCCAAACTTGATCATGCCGCTCTTGAACGTCTGTGGATGAAATAACCAGGGAGCCATGGTCAAGTTCCAAACTGCAAACCAGACGTGCCAAGTACTTGAAAAGAATTCGTGTAAAGGACCGAGCGAAGAGAGCGACATGATGGCAGCCGTCACCCATGCCATTTCGATAGCCGGTTTGATGTGACTTTCCGCGTACTTTGAGTACAAACTGACGAACCCAGCGCGCATAGTCATGCCACGCTTGGTCTTCATGTAAGATGCTTCACCAGTATTGATTGAGCTATCTATTGAAAAGCCTCTTATTTTAGCGATGAACATGTTGAAAATAAAGCTTCCGGTTATCGTGTGCTGATACAGCTTCGAAAACATATTCACGAAGCCCCCGTCAAGCCAGCCTTCTAACATGACGGGCCACGCCATAACAAAAGAAGCTTGGATGAACCAGTGAGATGGATATATATTATGCGTACCCAATTCCTCGTGAAATCCGATGTTATCGAATGCATCCCCAGCTTTGAAGTACGTTTCGACGTGCACCATGACTATGATAAGTTTGGTCACAACGAATGTAAAAAGGGACGCAAATAACACAAACTCCGTAAACATAATTCCAGCGGAAGATTGGAAAAACGAAAGGCCTCTCAAGAAATCAAAAGACTTCGATAATCTGTGGAAGTCGCGAGAAATCAGCTGCATACCGTTACCGGTAGCAATCTTCGCATGAAACTGGTTAGCGCCATCAAAGGATACCTCTCTGGCTTTACCAACCATCTTGAAACCTACGTATCGAACTTTTCCTCCTCTTAATACGACATTCATCCCACCAAAAATATCTTCCGATAAGTGCAAAGATTTAGTAGCTTTCGATACACCACCGTTTGATCTGACCCACGCCAAATCCCAAACATCCGGGTGACCATAGTGGAACCTAACGCACAACGGTTTCGCCATATACCGCTGAACCATTGTGCCAAACACTTGTTCAGACAAGGCAGAAAATTGCGCGACTGAACCGTTCTGTTCAGTGATCATTTGCTCAGGAAAACCAACGATGACAGTATCATCAGAATCATCGAAAGTACGGATAAGGTTTCGTACTTTCAACCCCTCTGATAATTGCGCATCTTGATTCATATCAATCGTTTGCATGTAATTACCCCTGGCGTAAACGATTCCGAGATTTTGATTCTCCGGCTTACCTTCACCGACGATCGGATTTCCAGGCAAGCGGATTCTGTGTGTAAGCTTCATGATACCGGCAGGATCTTCTTCGTAATCAATTCGAGATCGGCATAAGTAATAATAGCTCCCTGCGTCTTCCATACTCTTTGCCGCTAAATCGGGCTGCTCATAGTGAGTGAGTACCGTGTGTGGATGTGCCTTGCACATCTCGATAATTTGTTTATCCTTGGCTTCCCAACCTTTGACACCGTACATCTGGCAAGATAAGACGTGTTCGTACTTCAAGCGAACGAGGGCTTCAATCTCTTCTTCTTTTGTGCCTTCCAGTCTTGCCAAGATTCTAGTCGCATCTGCGTAAGAGGAGAAGCCTCTCACGGTGCGCGAGAGCGTCTGCGTTCGATCTGACGCCCAGCGCGAAATTGTCGCAAGAATTGCGACATCTTCTGCCGTTTCCGCGTTTGTCTCGCGTCTGCCCGCGAGTTCATCTAGGAATGCTTCGTAGTTTTGGTGCGGCAAATGTAACTTTGTTCGTTCAAGCACGTTAGCCCATTCCCGTGGAAGCATGGTGGTCAAAAATCGAAATGTAGAAACGTTCTCCCCGTCGATTTGCTCTCTCAGATCGTCCGTCGTCAATTCGACTTCTTCGACGTACATAGGGGTCAACGTTGATAATGCCGGTGTTTGTAAAACACTTCTGGCTTTCTGCAATTGCGGGTCAGTAAGAGATTCCAAGAAAAATCTTAAAATTTCTCGTGCCTCTGCACAATCAGGTTCCCCCGTAGGATTCGCAGTGGAGAAAGTTCTGTGAAGAACGTCCACAACACGTCGACCTGGAGCGGTTAACAGAGCAGGTTTCACCCGCGATCGCACATGCGAAGTGTCTTCTAATTTAGCTGAGTCTGAAAGCACCTTCAGCAACGCATCACAAACTTGGCCCAACACGACGTTGGTTTCTTTGTGCGGTGCCGATAACTTTTCGTTGTCATCCGCGACGATATCGTTCTTAATTAACTCGATTGACTTTTGGATGTTTTGCTTAAACACTTTACACGCTTCAACGAGTGAGTCGCCGGAGGTATCGTCTTCATCATCGCGCGCCTTGCGAATTACCCTGATACCGTCATGAACCAACGTGCGAATATCAATGAGCCATTTTGGTGCGCGTGTTGATTCTCGCCTCACAACAATGCCCATCAATTCCGTCATCGATTTCAACAAAGTGCAAAGCTCTGCGCGTTTGCTAGAATCTACGATGCCTAAAATACAAACAAACATGAACGCCGCGACATCGATCATTTGGGACATGACCGATCCCAACAAGGCATATTTCATACTCGCGTTGCGCTCTGCGCCAACTTTTGAAAATACCGGTGCGGTCAACATCGTGGGGAATAGCATGTACGTGTCAGAGTCACCACCAAGAAAACTCTTCACTGTTTTTCCATTCAATGGCGCAAATGAAAGCGCGCTGCGTTCTTCGTCGCTCAATAAATCACGCTGGCGCAAAGATTTAATCACTGCGTTCCATGCGCGTGCAAATTCTCTCCATTGCTCTGAAGCAGCTTCCGCGCATAAATGCGTCGAAGGCGACGATGCTGGTATTGGCTTGAGCTGCTGAGTGGATAAAATCTTCTCTCCAAACGCGGCAATCTTGAGCGGAAGCTCGCGAACAACTTTCGACCACCCATCTTCCACGCCTTTCCAGCGCAACCGATCAAAAGCTGAGGCGATCCCTAGGCCAATGAGATACCAGAAGAAGGTATCTGCATAGTAAAGGAGAATACTCGGAAGCCATCTTTGCAGGACGACGACGTACTTGTATGTGTGTCGTCGGAAAACTCGGACGATGTGAATCATAAAGTCTGGTAACATATCGCTGTAATCGTACTGATCGCAGTCTTCGCCCGCAAAGTCGTACCCCCAACAGTACAAATCGAGCTGTAAAATAGCTCTGGTTGGTTTTTCGAGAGGCATGAGGACGAATACAAAGTCGAAGAAGAACTTAGCTGCCAACACAACGATCCAGAAGAGACGGTAGCGGAAGCTGTCACTTCTATCTGTGCTCACGTCTTCTTTCGTGCCTAAATACTCTTTTTGACCGCCCATCGGAACGAGTCCGCTGAAATCAATCAAACTAACCACCATGTACAAGTATCCAATTGGTGCAAAAACGTTTAAAGACAAGAGACCATAAACAGTCAAAGCAGTTACGAGCAACGCCGCAGCGGAGATGGCAAGTTTTACAATGCTCATAGTCTTACTCTTGAAGAGTTCTCGTCGGTGCACAAAGAGAACTTGTGCCTCAACGAAGAAATCACATACAGCCGCGACGCCCGCCAAGTACGAGTAATATTGCCACTGTAAATCTGCAAACAAGTAAATAGTCATCAGTGCAAATGCGCACGTCATGAATGTGAACATTCTGTGGAAATTCAAAAGAACCATGCTCCATCCAAGAAACTCGTTGTGAGTCTTTTCAAAGACTGCGCCTAGCGTCTGGTCGATTTCAGCTGCAGTTCGCGCTCTGCGCATGTAGTTTCTGTAGTTAACGTACGACACCGTTGTACCATCACCGGTATCGTTCGTTGTCATGCGTTTCAACTTACTTGGAATCAAGTAGCACTCGTTGACATCGTCGTAGCCGAGTCTGCGGTACACGCGCAAATCTGAGCGAATTTGCGTTGCTATGAATTCCGTTACGGGCGTAATGATAGACTCCACAAAGTCTCCCTTCTCAAACTTCATGATCTTCGGGTTCACTGGCTTCCCGTTAGCAGTAATAGCGTTAGAACACACATGAAATAGGAATGCAATCATTTCAGGCATGCTGCGGCAGTTTGCGGCTTCATCCGCAATGCATTCAAAGAGCACGAGCGATCTCAGCTTGTTCTGCCCCATCTGAGACTCTAACGATCCAGAGTGCATGATGCCTAGATCACCTACAAAGTTTCGCCATCTGACGTAGTTTCTGAATGATTTTGCATATCTCTGTTCAATGATAAAATCTTCGCCCTTGCCTTTGCATTCCTCGGTCGAGCCAATGTTCCACAGTTGTCCAGCTAATCGATCGGCGACATTTTCGACGGTCGCTCCAACATTATCGTCTCCGGCACTTTGGAAGCCAAACACTGATGCGAGTTCTTGCGCGATGGGTAAGACTTTGTTTCGCCATTTCGTGACGGCACGTTCAATTTCAGACTTGCCCGTCGGCTCTGGACCACGTCGCGTTAAGTCTTCGCCTTCCAATTCTTCTAAATCCTGCCCACTCGTCGTTGCCGGTTCAGTAGACAAATCAGCGGTGAACCTTTGTGAAGATGGAGGGCTCTTCGTCGCTTGTGCAGCCTTTTTGGTGAGTTCAATCTCTTCTGGTTCGTGCGATTTCGAAAACCACGAGAACACGGGCGTCTTCGCTCTCACCAGTGCGTGAAATGCATCTCTCCAAATTCTGCCTAACTGTTTTCGCTTCAAACCGAGAGCAATGATGATGTAGCCAACAAATATGATTTTCAGCCACGTTTGAAACCGAAGATCAAGCATGTTCAAATCGTATCCTTCAGACCCCGGGCACGAGGTATCCCCTGGTTGCGTCCACGTTGAGTTTTCTTTTTTAATAAAACCTTCGACGTCGAGCGCGAATGCTGGCGGTGCCGGACATACAGTCGGCGACTTCTGGTGCACTAACATTTGATGGTGACAAGACAAGTACGGAGACTGCAATGACACGGCGGTTGGGTTAATGAGCCCCGGTCGATGCGACAGAATGGCAGAGAAGTTTTCGAAAAATGCAAACTGCGGTACTTGCTGTCCCGGCTTCAACTTAATTTGATGCCACGCTTCTGCTTCCGTGTGTGCAAACGCATGCACTGACGCGTTGTGTGCATCATTAATTGCTTCCCCACACTTTGGAAACTTGAGCGGATCATACGCTTGGAGCTCTTCGCCTCCGTAAAATGGTGTACACGTACCTCCTTTTTTCCAGAGGAGTTTTAACATGAAGTAAACCGCTCTTGGTCTCAGTAAATCGACATGGTTTACTTTGCACCTTTTCGCTACCGCCATCATCCCGAAATACTCCTCTGACGTGTATAAATCTGGTTGCGTCGGCGACATGTAGCCGCACGGTGAGTGTAACTTTTCTTTCAAGCTTGGGCAGACTTTCTCGATGATCGGAATTCTTTCGTCCGTGGTCGGCACAGCAGTGACCGCTTTACCCTTCCAATACTCATCCACCCACGCCATAATGGATCCACCGGTAACAAAGCGCGTGCTACAACCACTTGCGCATGTTGTCGCATGTTTTTCTAAATCTTCAATCATGGATGTCGTCCAATCGGCTTGGGCAATTTGGTCTTCTTCTCCCATCGTATCGTAGCCGTTCCATCCTTCGTGTTGTGGAGCTAATTTATACGCATCTACGCCGTATTCTGAGACTATGAACGGCTTTTTGGAAACTAAGTGATACTTTTTGAACAAAGTGAGTGGCGACCAAAATCTCCGCGTGTACATGTTTACTGCCCAGAAGTCAAGCTGGTCCATCCACACGTCGGAATAACGAATCCATGCTAGTGCCCCCCACATTTGCATACCGACAACGTGTTGTTTTGTCTTCGGTAAGTTCACGTTCGCTAAAGCGGTTCCACACAAAACACCTTCCGAACGTACCACTGAACATAACAAGTTGACAGATTTCATCAACTTTTCAATGGAATCTTCGAATTGACATCCACTGATGCCAAAATTCTCCGCTAATTCTTTATCGCAGACGAACAAATTCCACGGTCCGTTCAACTCGTTTCCTACTATCCAAGCGCCAATGGCTGGGTGCTTTGCAGCTCTAACTTGCGACCTAAGTTTTCTTTGTACTTTCGTCATGGACTCCTCGTCGTTGAAGAATGACTTGGTCCCGTCTTCGAAATCGTAACCAACGATAATAACAATCCCATACTGGTGACATAAATCGAAGAACTGCGTGTGTCTGTGCGAATATTTCAACGTGTAAATACGAATCGCGTTCACGCCGGCGTCGGCTAGGAGAGGAATATCTCGTTCAAAAATCCCCGCGTAATTGGACGTGAAATAATCCCCGTACGGTTCAAACCAGTCCGGGTCGGCTCCTACTGGCACTGGAGAATAACACACAGCGCGCATCAACCATGGCTTCCCGTCTAAATATAAAGTCCTACCTAACCTACGTAACCTACCGGTATCTAACGTCGTTTCATTCAAGTTTGGTGGGTTTCTAAACGCCTCCAATCGCTTTCTCCCTTCCGCAGATAAAAACTCCTTCTGCGGATTATGGAAAGCCGGGTCGTAAATATCTACATCATCATCTATTGCCGGTGCAGTTAAACCGGTTGCGTTTACCTCTTCCTCGTGTTCGATTTGTTTTTCCATTTTCTTTTGCTCATCTGCTTCTTCTGCATTTACTTCTGCATCGGAGTCTTGAGTCAAGTGGTTCGCCGTTCCTGGATCGCTCCCCGTGGCAGAGGAAGTGCCTGTCCCGTCGTCAGCGCCTAACTTACTCAGCTCGTGATGAAACGATCCTTTCACGGTTTCTTTACCTCCGCTCGGTTTCGGTCCATCGAACGGCCACACCATCCCGCCGAGTTTCGCATTCAACCTTTCCAAAGGAGATCCGTGCATGTTTGTGCTCTTGTTCTTTTTATGACTCGTGCTTCTCGCGCCGCGGAACATCGCGTCCGCTTTGCGCCTGTTATGATCGTAATCGTACTCTTCGTAATCATCTTCAATTTTATATTTGCGATCGTTCACCAAAGACGGCTCTTCGCTCCCGTAGCGAGCGAACGCGATGTCCAATTCGGTCTGCGTGACGCGGCTATTCTTTCCCGAAGACGAACTCAACGCGAACGTCGTCGCGAAGAGCACGGCAAAGATGGCCGTTAGGATAACGCGCCATGATATCTTCTTCTTCGTTATTTGTTCTTCGTCGCCGGCGTAACGCGAGACTGGTATTGGTGCGTAGCCTCCGTTCAGAGGCTCCGCGCTCCCATCAAACAAGGCTCCAGGCGCTCGGCGTAAGTAGGCCGCTGCCTGGTCGGAATTCATTGTTTTGTAGCGGAGCTTTTATTTGTACGTAATAATACCGCTTCTGTTCTTTTCAAACTTTCAAGTGTCTCTTCGTTTGCGATGAAGTCGGTGGTGCGCGTGTATTTTCGCGCGCGCTTTGATCCCGCGTCTGTGTGCGTGGTATGTGCTCGTGTGAGGGCGCGCGATTGTTAAAAAAATGACGACGAGGAGAGAGAGCTGACAAACGTTTGCCTCTTTTTGCTTTCACTACCAAACCCTAAATTTTTTCGTGCTTTTAAGTTCTTCGTTCTTTATTACAATCTCTCTCTCGCCGTGTTTAGTTTTTATTATTATATGTGTGTATTACCTGGTACTCTCTTTTACTTCTTGGCTCTCATTCGCTCGCTAGCTTCTTCATTCTCTTCATTCCCTCTCCGATTTTATTCCGTCTTCGTCGAAACTCGGTTGTTCGCAAAATTCTTCGTTGCCGTCTTCGCACAGAGCTTTGGAGGCTATTCTACCGACGTACCACGCGGATAACGCGGATAATCCGAGACCCAAAAACGCTGGACCGAGTTGTTGGACGGTGGCGCCTCCACCGGAGGAAATGGAGCGTGCGACATCACCGCTCGCCACGTACGCCACCGTACCCGGAATCATGCCTAAGAAGGACGCCGGAGCGTACTCTAATACGGAGACGGAAGTCAACCCGTACAAGTAGTTCGACACAGAAAACGGTAAAAGTGGGCTCAAGCGTAACATGAATATCACGCCGAAGCCGTTCTCCCCAATCGCCTCGTCGATTTTTCTGTACTGCTCTCCAAACTTTTCGCTCGCCAACTTTTTCACCGCGTCTCTGGCCACGTACCTAGAGATGAGAAACGACGCCACCGCCGCCGCCGTTGCGGAACTCACCACAACGAACGTCCCTTCAAACGCACCAAACAACGCCCCGGCACTCATCGTCAGCGGAAACGCCGGCACCGCGAACATTTCCAAAACGAAATATCCAAATGCGAACAGCAACGGCCCGTTGATTGGACCGAGCGAGTCTAAATACGAAGCGTACCCAAATAAAGTCTCCGTGATCGACTCTCTGAAGTACACCGAACACGCTAATATCCCCAACAAAACGCCTCCAAACAGAACGAGCGTTGTCTTTGAATTCGTCTCGTCTTCCTCGTCGTCTATGGAATCTCGAGACACGTCCACGATATCTTTCGCGCCTAAAGATTTAAGCAACGCCGTCGGCGAAGAAGAAGGTTGTTGTTGCGTCGCGCTAATACTCCTACTAAAATTCGTCCCCTCTTTCTCCGAAGAAGAAGAAGAAGAAGAAGAGTCCATCTCTTTATCCTCGTCTCGAGAGTCGAATATCGCCTTATTCATCGTCAAAACGCGACGAGCACGGCTCGCCACGTTCCCACTATCGTTCTTTACTGCTATTTCTGTTTTTATTATCGTCGATCCTGCCGTTCCGCGGTCGTTTCGTCGTCGTCTCCGTCGCGATGGCGCTGACGAGGCAGCGCGGGGGAGGATGACGATTTTCTTCCGTAACGATAACGACGCCGAACTGCTCCGCGCGAGACCGCGCCATCTCAAACCGCCGCTGCTATTTCTGCTTCTCGCGATGTCCGACGACGATTGGCTCTTCACCTCAGACGCCGCCGTCGTGGCTGCAAAAGTACCCGCGCGCGACGACAACATTCTATATTATGAGCGCGCTCGTGTGTGTGTCGTAAGCGTTCTTCTTCAGGGGCGAAGAGGAATATTTTTGTGTGTGGGTGCAGGAATGCTGCGCGTATTATTAGATATCCTCCCCAGATCTCGTCGCTCTCTCGCTCTTCGATTATTCTTTTCAAAGCGCAGGCGCGCGTACCCGGAAGAGTTATGAAGATTTGGAGAGATTCGCGCGACTTCGTACTATTAAGAGCGCGCTCTGTTGAGTATCCGATATTCTTTGTGGGGGCGGGTATCAAATTTGTACCGAGAACTCGGGAAAAACAGATAATAAAAGAACGAGGGACGAATACGAATAAAAATAAAATATAACAATGATGGATGGTTTCATCTTTCTCTTTCTCTCTTCCTCTTTCTTCTTCTGCTACGTATAAAATGTATTCGTTTCCCCTCACACGAGCTTCGCGCGGCCTTTCGCGGCCGCCGCCCGCCTGCTCTTGTGGACTTTCTCCGCGGTTTCCATTCCTAAAAACGTAAACACGATGAAACATCCAGTCCATTGAAGGCTCGTTAGCGTTTGGTTTGGGTTTCTAAATACCGAATAGACGGTGCTAAAAATCTTCCTCGTCGTCGTGACCGTGGTCAATACTAAAACGTCAAAGCTCGTGATGGTGTGATATATAAAATTTTGGCCGACTGCCGAGGCCAAGGAGTAACTCACGATCGCTTTCAGGACTTTCGGGTATTTCGCGCAAAACGCGAATCCGCTGGTGACTTGGCCCGTGAATACGGCAAAGACCAACGCGACGATGGCGCCGGACAGGTTCGTGTACAACATGCTCTCGTGCGCGCTCGGTTTCGCCGTTTTTCGATGACTCGGATTCAAAACTTTCGTGCTCGTTTTTACCTTATCTTGCAACCCGCCCGTGATGGCGTCGAACACCAGCGACAAGAAAATTAAACTCAAACCGTACGTGGAATTCTCCTTGACGCTCGCTTTGCCGCTCGACGACGCTTTGCCGTAATTGAACAAAAACACGCCAAACGTAACAAACGCGACCGAGAGATATTGAAACCTCGAAAACTTCCTCCCGCCTAAAAACAACCCACCGAGCATGACCGGAACCATCTTACAACTCTTCCCTAAAACCTGCGTCGGGTAACTTACGTACCTCAACGCCTCGTTCGACGCCGCCATCGCCAACATCTGCGACGACCCGCTGTGAAAAATTTCCTTCAGGGGCAACTTATATCCACTCCCACCAAAGATGAAAATAGCCACCAACGCGCACAACGCGTTCACGGCTCGCTCAAACACGAGCGCGAAAAACGTCATCGAAAACCGCTCTCCTTTCTCTCCTTGCGCCTCGTACACGTCCTCCTGCATCACCGCGAAATAGCTAAACGACACGAACACGCCTAAACAACACGCGACGAGTTCCAACTCGCGGCTGACGGGGAGAAAAAACGAAGGCGCGTTAAATCCACTCGCCACGCCTTTAAAGCGAGGCGAAGGGGTCATCTCGCGCACGACCGAGGACGACGGGTTCGACCGAGGCGAGTGCAAGGATTGTCGTCGAGTCGTCGCTGGCATCTCTGCTTTTCTTCCTTTTTCTTTTGTGTGTGTGCTGTGCTGCGCTACGCGCGTAAACTCTTTCTGACGATGATGATGATTTTACGCCGTTTTTTTCCCCATTGTGTGCTTGACCTTTTTCCCTTTTTTTTCATTTTTTGTATTTTTTTGACAGCTTGACCTTTTTCCGTTTTTTTTCACATTCCCCGTACTTTTTTTTCCCCAAACAACACCAGAAGAAGAATAAGTTGCCTCGTTCGATCCACACTCATCGAGAGAGAGAGAGAGAGAGAGACATGGATTTCGCGTCGGTCGGCGATAGGATTTCCGCGCTCACGAACAAGGCGAAAACGGAGGCGGAGCGCTTGTTTCTCCCGTCCGCGTCGAGTTTAGGAATACCGGTGAGCTCCGCGGAGGATGTGATTATGGCGGAGAGCGAGTTCGCGAGATTGTGCGCGCACTCGCACGCGGCGGCAGACGCGGAGAAATATAAGAAAGAGTTGGACGACGCGAGGTTTCGTTTGGTGTGGGCGCTGTCGCACAGTAGAAGAGAAGAACATTTGAGGCACGCGGAGAATATTTTGATGGACGAGACGTTGGATTGGGATGAAGTTTTGACACACAGAGACAGGTATTATTTGAAGGCGGTATTGTATTACAACCGGTGCGACTACTTGTCGTGCAGAGACAACGCGTTTACGTGTTTGAGCGTAGATCCAACGTGCGTCCAAGCACAAAATTTGCGACAAGCGTGCGAGGAATACTTGGCTCGTGATGGCATTATAGGGATTACGGGTGTAGTGGCCGGCGTAGCGGTATTAGGAGCGATGCTTGCGTCGAGACGATAGAAGAAAAGAGAGAAGACAAAATAAAATCACATAAACATACAACACGAAAACAAACATGCACTAGCTGTAGTAAAACATCATCATAGAAATTGTTGTGATCATAATACTAAGCTATTACAACAATTGCAGCTGCTAAATTCATC
>Ga0182093_1053491_pt1 | contig 30494 bp, 17 predicted proteins | sample 041ome_21_FD_127776 | JGI IMG/M metagenome (GOLD analysis project Ga0182093, IMG submission 127776) | Metatranscriptome of coastal salt marsh microbial communities from the Groves Creek Marsh, Georgia, USA - 041411BS metaT (Metagenome... | ecosystem: Environmental > Aquatic > Marine > Intertidal...
GGGTGCGTGCGCGTTGGCGTGGGGCGTGAGATGGCGGGAACGTCGTGGTTGCGTCGCGGGCGCGCGGATGGGCGAGGGGAAGATTTGAATGAGACGAGGCGCGTCGTGGGCGGGCGATGGGCGCTGGGTGATAGGCTGGGTCGGGGGTCGTTCGCGAGCGTGTGGCGAGCGGTGGATTTACAAACAAATGCCGTGGTGGCGGTGAAAGAGATTGCGTGCGAGCGGTTGTCGTCGAAATTGAAGGAGAGCTTGAGACTCGAGGTGGAGGTGCTGCGTCGGACTCGGGACGGGAATATTTTGAGATTCATTGACATGCATAGCACGAAGGATACGGTTTTCATCGTGCTGGAGTATTGTGCTGGAGGAGATTTAAGTCAGTTTATTAAGCGTCGAGGGAGAATTGATGAGGCTTCAGCGCGGAGGTTTATGCTTCAGCTGGCGAGTGGGTTGCACGCGATGCGGCGGTCGCAGCTGATTCATCGCGATTTGAAGCCTCAAAACTTACTTCTCACGGCGGATGACTTGAATGGTGAGTTGAAGATTGCTGATTTTGGGTTTGCGCGATACATTCGTGACAGTGAAGGGATGGCGGACACGGTGTGTGGAAGTCCACTTTACATGGCTCCTGAAGTTTTGAATTATCAAAAGTATGACGCCAAGGCGGATTTATGGAGCACGGGGGCAATTTTATTCGAAATGCTGGTAGGCCAAGTTCCTTTCACTGGACAAAACCAAGTGCAGTTATTGCGCAATATACAAACGACTGAATTTAAGATTCCCGGGCATATTGCCAAGGACTTGTCACCGGAGTGCATCGATTTGTTGCGCGGATTACTCAGGCGCGACGCCGATAACCGCATCTCATTCGATGAGTTTTTCAATCATCCATTTTTCAAACTCGATGTTGGCGTGCAAATCCCTCGGCAAACAAACGTCAAGTCAGAACGTCATGCCGCGCGAAGTGGCTGCAGCGACGATAGCGAGACGATGACATTTGATATGGATGAGGAAGGGGCGAGTCCACCAACTCAGCAAATAATTTCAGCAGTCAACCAGGCTCAGACACGTCCCGTGGTTTCGATACCCAAGCATCGTTCGAATTCCGATGCAGATGAGATAAATTTAGGCGCAGACTACGTCTTAGTGTCTTCTCCAGGAGCAATGATGAGGAATAGATCCATGGCTGTCCGCGCGCCGTCCCTCGGCTCGTCGCCGCTGTCTCGCATGTCACCAAGCCCAAGCGATGGTGGTTCTAGCCCGCTCAGTGGACCAGCTAGAGTGTCAAGAGGGGCGTCGCCAATAATGCATAGCCGAGGGCAACAAACACATTCTCAAGTGCTCGCAGCTCACCTCGGTGTGCGCGTCGGGGTGCTTGAAAAAGCTGCGGCGGTGTTGCGAGATACGTCAATCGAACAGTGGAACTCCGGGAAGAAACTTGAGGCCTTATCGTTAGGTTTGGTTTCTCTCGCTGCGTTACGCTCGGCATACCGGCTTGCGGGTGAAATTTTATCCTCTGAACTAAAGGCATCCATCGGAAGCGCAGCATCTTTGAGTAGCTCACCCATGAGCAGTTCACCATCTGGAAGTAGTTTCTCTATGGCAACGAGTGCAAAAAGGGCTATGGCACGCATCAAAGAAGCATTTGCAGGTGCACATTTGCGAGCAGATAAAGCCGCTGCAGCCTGTCGCGCATCTGGTATTGACACTGTCACCGAGCTCCCTGACGGAATGGAGCTCGTGTATCAAAAGATTTTAAAACTTGGCAAAGAGGGTGTGTGTGAAGAAGTTGCGGAGAAAAAAACTACGGCGTGCGAAATTTATGGTCGTGCGCAAACGCTTCTGCAATTTCTCATCGGTGAAGGGCCAACATTGCACATCACACCAGCGCTCGTCATTGACGCCAGCACGCACGCGAGGCTTAGTCAAATCGCTGCGACGCTTGCATCGAGACAAAATGCCTTACAAAACGCTAACCGCGCCAATCGCGGCAATGATGAGTAAACATTCATATACTTTGTACGAAAAAAATATACTTTTACGTAGAATTCATCCATAGAAATTACACTGCGCGATGCAGAAATGCATCTGTAATATCAAACTTAAGAATACCACGTTGGCGAGCACCGTCCCCACACGCCGACGCGCTCGTGACTGCAATACACGAGCTGAGCACTGCAGTGCACATCGGCACGGTGCTTAACGCGTTGCTTCATTTGCGCTCCGAAGCCCGAAACCGTAGACTCATCCGAGCTTTCTTCGTGTCACCGGAAAACAAAGCCGCCGCCGCCAGTCGCATCGCCCGCCATGAAGTTCGACGTCAACATCCTTCGTTACATCGATAAAGACACATGGCGAGTGCTCGTGGCGACAGAAATGGGCATGAAGAATCACGAAATCGTACCTGTGCAGCTCATCAACGCCATCGCCGGGTTGAAGCGCGGCGGTGGGTTCAAGCACATTAAAGAGCTCTTGAAGCACAAACTTGTACACCACGAGAATAAGGAGTACGATGGCTATCGCCTCACGCCACTTGGATACGACTACTTGGCGCTTAAAGCGTTTGTAAATCGTGGGGCGATTTCGGGCGTCGGGCGAAAGATTGGTGTCGGGAAGGAGTCAGACGTGTACGAAGTTATCGACGACGAAGGGCGGCAGATGGCACTAAAGCTTCATCGTCTCGGGCGCACGTCATTCCGGGATGTTAAGAGCAAGCGCGATTATCTAGGTAATCGTACGCAGTACAACTGGTTGTATTTATCGCGGCTGGCCGCGTTGAAAGAACACAGTTTCATGGTGGCTTTGCACGAGTACGGTTTTCCTGTGCCGGAACCAATAGACTTGAACAGACATGCGGTGCTCATGTCCGTCGTGCAAGGACAGCCTTTGAGACAAATTCATGCATGTGACAATAAAGGTGAAATATATCGTGACTGTATGCAGAACATAGCCAAGCTCGCCGAGCACGGTTTAGTGCACTGCGATTACAACGAGTTCAACTTGATGCTCAACGAGAAAAACCAACTCATCATCATCGACTTTCCTCAGATGATTTCAACAAATCACCACAACGCCGAGGAGCTGTTTATGCGAGACGTCAACTGCTTACATCGATTTTTTGTTCGTCATTGGGATTACAGAGCCGAAGAAGACCCACTTGGAGAGCCTGACCCAGATTTTAAAAAGATTGTCGCCAACGCCAATCCCGCCCGGGCCATCGACGTTCAGTTGCGCGCGAGTGGATTTACGAAAAATCAAATCAAGGCACTCGACGATTATACGTCAATCGCGCTTGAAGATGGTCGTTCGGAAAGTTCGGAGCGAGATATTGAAATATCAAGCGGTGAAGATGATGAAGACGATGAAGATGAAGGCACCGATGATGAGGCAGAGGCTGGAAATGCAGCGAGTGAATCGGACCAAGAAGAGGCATATGACGTAACACAGCTGAATGCGGACGAAATCGCTGAACTCTCTGCGCAAGTTCAAGCTGCTATGTTACACGACGACGATGGAGATTTCAATACGAAGGGTAGATACGACGCTGAGGTCGTACCGATGCAGCAATACAATCATCGCGCACAACAGGAAGACATCCAAGTTTCGGAATCAGACGAGGAAGAAGCAAAGCCAAAGGCACCGCCAGCTGAAGGGCTGAGTAAAGCTGACTTGCGCCGTGAGAGGAAAAAAGCAGATAAACAACGGGCATTAGAGACTGCATCGATGTACTCTGTCGATCCTGTTCAAGCCGCTGATGCTATTCGCCAACGACTCAGAAATGAAAAACACAAAAAAGCCTCAAGGGCTTCAAACTTTGGTGCACCGAAAGTGAATCACTCGAAAGAGAAGCACGGTCGAGGCCACAAAGAAAAGATATCGAAGACTGTTGACTCATTTTGGGGATAAACGCTGAACGCTGTACTTGTAACAATAATAAAAGCTAACAATAAATCAAAATCAAATCTCCTCAGCTTTCCATCGCAAGTACCCTGTCATGAAATCATCAAGGTTACCTCCTAGAGTTTTATCAACGTCACTAGTTTCTACGCCCGTGCGAACATCCTTGACGAGTTTATACGGATGAAGAACGTAATTGCGGATCTGCTGACCCCACTCTGCCTTAACAATGTCGCCTCGCAACTCAGCAATATCCGCAACTCGAGCCTCTTCTGCAAGTGATGTCAGCTTAGCCTTGAGTCGAACCAGTGCTTCTTGCTTATTCATCGCTTGCGTACGGTGGCTATCGCATTTGACGGTGATATCCGTCGGTACGTGCTTAATGCGCACCGCAGTTTCAAGTTTGTTGACATTCTGTCCTCCCGGGCCGCCGCTTCGCATCGTTGTAATTTCCAAATCGCTCTCAGGTAATGTCACTGTATCAGCTACGGAGTCATCAAACAAGGGGATAACATCGACAGCAGCAAAGCTCGTTTGACGCGTAGCATCTTTTTTAAATGGACTCTGTCGCACTAATCGATGCGTGCCTTTTTCTGCATGTAAATACCCGTACGCATACCGGCCATCAACCTCTAAAGTGCACGTTTTCAACCCACCACCTTCGCCTTCTAAGCGCTCAGTCACGCGTACGCTATAACCCTTCTTCTCGCACCATCCTAAATACATTCTTTCCAACATTTCACTCCAATCTTGTGCGTCTAAACCGCCCGCACCGGCGTAAATTTGCACCACAGCACCACCCGCGTCGTACTGTCCACCTAACAAGCGCCGCAGCTCCCAAGCCTCTAAAGCCTTATCCAGCGCTTCCAAACTCGCCAAGGCCTCAGTCATCATCGCATCCATCTCCGCCGCTCCCTCGCCAACTTCTGCGAGCTCTAGCGCCGTCCTCGCGTCCTCCGCGTGCGTACCAAACGCTCGCGCGTTCGCGAGCTCCTCCTTCACCACCCCGAGCGCGTGCATGACCTTTGTCGCACGCTTTGGATCGTCCCATAAATCCTGCTGCGCACTCTTCGCATCAAGCTCGGTGAGTTCTTTCGTCAACGCATCGACATTGACGATGTGCAGCGCCGCGTCGACGCGGTTTTGCAACGCATCGAGTCGCCGTCGGACCACGCCAATCGTCTCGAACTCAGTCGCGCCCGAGGACGATGACGACGGCCCAGATGACGCACAGCGCGTCATCGACGAGCGCGGTCGATGTATGCGCGTGTGCGCGCACGCCAATCGCGCGCCGGTGCGGAAGAATATCGACGCCATCACGACGCAGTTGCGCGCTAGTGTGTGACGCGAAATAATGTTCACGCGAGCGCGTCGTGCGCTCGGCGCGGATGAGTCACTGTCGTCGGCATCGAGCGTGCTGACGCCGAACGTCACCGCGAGGTCGCCATCAGCGACGCCGTCGACGCCGTCGACGCCACATGGCTTGTACGCCAAGGCTTCGAGCGCATTGCGAGAAGCGATGGATGGCCGGAACAATGACGACGGCATGCGGTATGCGATGATTAATGACGCGCGACGCACGGTGCAAAAGTTAAGTGAGGTACTTGATGGTGGGTTCGACGCACACGGGTTAGGGGAAGATGAAAAAGACGCGTGGTTACTTCAGGTGGAGTGTTTGCGCGAAGCAGTTGAAGACGCGACGGCAAACGTCGCGGGAGAACTACCGTCGCCGGTACCTTCTCCGGTGGTGCGCGAGGCAAGCCCAGATAGCAGTGGAATGTTTGAAGGCTTAGCCCTGGCGCCATCTGGAACCTCGACGGATACTTCTGATTTGGACTTGTTTAGTGGTTTGAACATTGTAGCGACGCCTCCGACGCCTTCAAAAGCTCAAGTCGAAGTTCCACAGCCGATTTCACCGCACGTGTTATTCGAAGCGAACGATAGCGAGCATAGCAATAGCACACCGCAACAAGCACAAGTGCGTATCGGGTATGGCAGGGACGAAATGGAACACGCGACAGAGCCAACAACCGCGGTGCCTGATTTCACAGAATTTGGTGACACGCCAGAGTTTACGTTTGCTCAAGTGTCACGTTCGGCGTCGGTAGGAGATCTAGAAGATGTTCCGGTTTTTGATGAAACCTCAAGTGCACTTGTAGGCGAGTTTGAGTTCGCCCTAGCGTCGAGTCCACTGCCGACGGCATCGATGGATGGCAATGAACTGCGTGGGCTGCTGCAGACGGCTGAATTAAGAAACAAAGCCCCTGAGCTAGCGCATCGCTCGTGTGAGGCGCGCATTGAGGCGTGCGTGAAGAAGAGAAGTGTCGTCGGAAACTCTGCTATGGCACTGGTCGCCCAAATCAACGAGCTTAAGTCGCGGCAAGAAAAGGCCGTATCTGAGGATGATTACGAAGCAGCCGCCACGCTTGAAGACCAAATTTCTGGCATAGTCGACACATACGCTGATACCGAGCGTAAACTACTGGCTTTGGAAAATGAGTTCACAAGCACGATAGAGGAATCCATCAAGGCACTAGAAAACTTAGTAAATGCGGGCAAGGTAAGTGTAGAGGAGCTGACCATATTTCGCCGAGGAAAGGACGAATTATTACAAGCGAGAAACGCGCAGAAAAATCAGGCCAAGCAAGCAGCTAACCACGCTAAAGAAAAATTGCAAGATGCGAAAAGTAGTGCTGATGAAACGATTCGTCAGATAAATGACGAGATAGGAGAAGTAAAGGTTCGCCGCGGGGCATTAGCTGAACCAATGAGTACACTGCGTGCTGAAATTGAAGACCTGCGGGCGCAACTTGAAGAAAAGCAAGGCGCATACGAGGCATTTACAGTGCAAATACAATCGCTTGATGCAGAAGAGCAATCCTTAATTTCAAAGGCTGAAAGTGCTAAGACTACAGCTGAGAGCGCCGAAGCTGAGATTGCAAAATTTCTGGCGGTTGAAAACGTCGACGACAGTGAGCCAGTAGGCTATGATGAAGCCGAAAGCGCAATGGCAAGCATTCGCGACGGTTTATGCACAAAAGAACAGATACTGGCATCGACTTCAAATGCGTTAGAAGCCATGCGTGCATTTATTGAGCGTGAATCATCCGCTATCGCGCAAGAAGCCACGGCGCGACTCGAGCTCGTCACTGCTGAAAATCGCATCAAGACAAAATCACGTTCACAAAAGCTCATCGCGAGTCTACGTCTTCATATAACCGAGCTCGAAGCCACAAAAACAACCGCCGCAAGCGAGAAGCGTTTCAAAGATGCCGCCGATGCGAGCACCGAGATCAAGTGCCTCACGCAACAAATCGAGGATGCCGAAAAGGACATTGACGACAGGGGCAACGACAATGACGGCATCGACGCCCTCCGCGCCGCCCTTCTCGATGCCCAACGCGCCACCAGTCGCGCGCGGATCGCCAGACTGGAAGAAGAATCACGCGTATATCCTACGTCCACCGACGCCGTGCGCGTCGCCATCGATCTCACGCGCATTAAGCATCGAGATTATTAGTCCATAGCTCACATGTAGGAGGCAGGCACGTAAAAATATGTTGCCCAACAACTTCTCACGTCATTCATCGCCGCAGTGTGACCCAATTCCGCGCGCGATGTTCACCACGCAATCCACGCGCGTGCCAATATCACTCGCAAAGCCCCGCGTGCGACAAAGCGCGCGTGTGCGTCGCGTCGCGATCACCCAGGCGTCAACACAACCCGACGCACAGGGGGACAATTCCGCAAACAAACACGAATGCAATTCCGAGCAACGCCGGCGATTACCAGATGATATCATACGCGTCATGCGCGGAGACACCGCGCGAGAGCGTCAGACTCATTCGCACGCACGCGTCTTGCGCGGGAGCGTGCGTGCGGGGCGCATAGCGGCGGTAACGGGGGCGTGCGTCGTCGCGGGCGCATTGGCGAGCGGTTTGGCACCAACGCCGCCGAAAGCTCACGTGGCGAACGCGGGCACGTCATCGCTCTCATCGTCGCGTCACGCTCAACGAGAAATGATTGGATCAAACTTGACTTATATAGCCCAAAGAGTGTTTGGTTGGCCGTTGTATGGTAAGGTGTTTGTTATTATGTGCGCCATGGTGCCGCTCGTGTTGGTCGCAGCGGCGGCGTACAAATTTGTGAGCGAAGAAGAATGGGGTTCGGCGATTTCAAAGACATTCTTTTGGTTGAATGACGTTCCCGGGGCTGACAGTACGGGTGAGGAACATTGGAGGAGCACGGTTGTGGCGCAACTTATAGTATTCTGTGGCATGTTTACATTCGCCATTCTCATCGGCGTGGTGTCGGATGAAATCGCAAGCAAGGTGGACGAAGTGAAGTCTGGAAATTCAAAGGTGTACGAAAAGAATCATACGGTGATTGTTAACTGGAATGATCAATTAATACCGCTTTTGAAGCAAATGGCTGTGGCAAAAGACGAAGGGAGTGGGTTTCAAAGGCCTATCGTGTTGCTGGCAAATAAAGAAAAAGAGTGGATGGATGAAATAATCGCCGACGAACTTGCGGATGCGCCACCGATTACAATCGTCACGCGACAGGGTGAAGCGTATAACGCGGAAGATCTCGACCGTGTCAATGCATGGTCCGCCGAAAGAGTCGTGGTTTTACACCCAGACATCGATGAAGACGAGAAAAACGACAAGGATGCTTTGGAACGCGTTGAAAGTAACAAAGCGACAGCTGTGTTGAATTTGCGTTCAGAGGTGAACAGTCTGCAGAGTCGTGCTCCGGACATCATCGTGCAGATGCCCTTTCGGTTAGCGGAAGAAGATAACTCCGTCAGTCTCGCGGTGGCGTTGACGAACAAGAGTGATCGAAAACTCGGGGATTTGGCATACGTCAACGGCACGTCTGAATTGTCCAAACTCAAGGCGTTTTCCATCATGCAACCTGGCGGAATCCGTTTGTTCGAAGATCTAATGCTTCAAACAAACGACAGCTCGGAGTTCTACACATACTCACATAAAACACTGGCGGGGAAATCCTTTAAGGATGCGTGGCGAATGTTCAGCAACGGCACAATGGTGGGTTTGATAGGCGAGGATGGTAAACTCATCCTCGGTCCGCGTGACGACGACGTCGTCAACAGCAAAGGGGAAGTGTTAGTCATTGCCGATAACTTGGCTTGCATCGTGCGTGATATTGAGAAGAAGAAAGGCATCGTTCCAGAAAGAGCTATTCCAGAGAAAGGATCGCAACACATGGTGATGAATCAGTGCCCAATCAAGTTGCCGCACAGTAAGAAAATCGTCATGTTGGGATGGAACGAGGAAAGCGAACAGTGCATCGACGACATCCTCGCTCTAGCGCCTCCAGGATCTCAAATCACGATTATTTCTGAAGACGATGTTCCCAAGCGAAGCTTGGTGGGTAATCAGCACTGTAAGATCAAGCACATTCGTGAGGATGCACGTAAGAGATCGTCCATGGAGAAGGCGCAAATTGCAGGCGCCGAAGCTGTCGTCATCATGTCTCCGAGTGACAGCGGTGCAAAGCAATCAGACAGCTACTCGTTATCATCCATCATGCAAGTGGCGTATTTAGTGAAAGCTGCGGATTTGAACCAGACTCCGCATATCGTCGTAGAGTTATCCGATGAGGTGGCCCAGCAAGTCGCCGAGGCTGTGTATGAAGGTATCGGTACCATTGACGTCGTGCTCCGGGACAACTTGATCAGCGGAGCGTTACTTCAAGTCTCAGCCAACACCAAACTTGCTGGTTTATTTGACTTTTTGCTCGAGAAGGATGGTAAAGAGTTATATATGCGTCCTTACGACGAATTCGTCACCTCCGATGATGGAGAATTGACGTGGGGTACGTTGTGCGAGCGCGCTCGCGAGCGTGAAGAAATCGCCATCGGCGTTGTTCGAGCGGGCGGCGAATTCGCCATGTCGCCAAGTAAGAGCTCGACTTTCAAGTTATCCATTGGTGATAAAATTGTCGTTCTCGCTGAGGACTGGTGGGATGCCAAATCGGTCAAAGTGAAGGCTCAAACTGCTTTTTAGAAGAACGATTGTTTCTCCTATAATATTACAACAGCATGAGGCGCGCGCGCTCTATGATACATCATCCATGTTAGCCTTTGCTCGCGATCGATCATCCAAACCCAATGCCGCGCGAATCGCTGGAGAACGTTCAGATTTCCGCCGTCCAGCATCCGTTTTGTACGCCCACACCCCGACCAAAACAACCGCCGTCGCGCCGATGAATGCCGGAAAGTGCCTCGGTAACCGGTTCTCCACCGTCCGCATCGCTGCCCGTTCCGCCATCGTATACTTTGGTGCATACCCAGCGCCACCGTGCACGCTCTCACCAACTCCTCGATCGCGCAAAATATCCCTCGCACGCATCACCGCACGAAACTGCGCGCGAGATTGCGCATCCGATGTCCCACCGGTGCGGTCAGGATGGCTCTCAAAAATCATCGCTCGCACGCGTTCGGCAATCACGTCATCGTCCAGTGGCGCGTGTGCGTCGTCGTGCATGTGTAAACGTAACACGCGCAGCGCTTCGTCGCGCGTTCGCGGGGTGATATCCACCGCGTCGTCGTTACCCATGATGCGGACGCATGGCGAGTCAGCCTCTGTCGCTGCGGCTGGCGGCGGCGGTGGTGTCGTCCGCACTGTTTGGCGCGTGTGCGTGTGCGCGGGTGATTGTGCGAACAGCGCGAACGGGGTGCGAGGTGGAATAACCATCGTCATCGTCGTCCGCGCGTGATCATCGACCGACGTCGTCGTCATCGTCGTTGATACAACGCCGGAATCGTCAGCATGTCGAGCGCGCTGAGAAACGCGGTGAAACGCAAGACGCACAAGGAGCGTTCGCAGTTGAGCGATCGTAAACGGTATGGGTTGTTAGAGAAGAAGAAGGATTATGTCCTTCGCGCGAAGGACTTTCACAAGAAGGAGGATGCGATCAATGCGTTGAAGCGAAAGGCGGCGTATAGGAATCCTGATGAGTTTTACTTTGCGATGCAAAACTCAAAAACGGAGGATGGGGTGCATAAGACGAGGAGTACGACGCAGAATAAGTACACGGAGGATGAATTAAAAGTGATGAAGACACAAGATGTAAAGTACGTGCAGTTGAAGGCGGCGATTGAGGCTAAGAGGGTTGAAAAGATGAAGAGGAACCTGCACGGTATCGGCGTGTCGGCGAAACGCAAGCACACCGTCTTCGTAGATACGGAGGAAGAGGCCAAGTCTTTCGATGCTGCAAAGCACTTTGACACCGCTCCTGAACTTGTTGGTCGTACGTTCAACCGCCCGCGTTTGGCGCAGCTCGAAGATGAAGATGCCGTAGTTGGCGTATCCGGGGACGCGGATGCAAGCACGAGCGGTTTACAGCCAGAGATTTCCATCAAGAAGCTTACACGCATGCAAAAAGGAGCTTATAAAACCTACAACGCATATGAAGAGCGTGCAAAAAAACTCAAAGATATGACTGGCGAGATGGCTATGCAAAAGATTATTTCACATGCGAAAGGACCAAAGAGGAAGATTACAAAGACGAACGCAGACGGTGAGACCGTGACATACTTCAAATGGAAACCTCAAAGACAAAAGTAGCGCGTCGTTCGACATTTAGCGCCAAATTATGTGTTCTAGTTATTTTCATAGCGCATCAAAACGAAAATTAAAACAACCATTAACAACAGCGCTCGCGTAAATCGAGGCGCATACATCGATGCGACATATCTGCCCCTCATTCCACGCCGCGGCGCGGACCATGGGCGCGCAGCAATCCACTCAAAACGCAGAGTGTGATGTCACAGTCTCATCGCAGACGACTAGCGATGCGCATCATTCGTCACCACGAGTCGACGTCGAAGCAACAACTATCACCATCGACTCTGCAGCCTCGATTTCATCAAATGGTTCGAATGGTTTAACCATAGCTCTCGACGACGTCGGTAACTCGATAAAACTCGTCGATGGTCGTACAAAAACAATATTACAACACGTCTCTGGTGTTATTCGCGCGTCTGATATGGTTGCGTTGATGGGTCAGTCCGGCGCTGGTAAGACAACGTTACTCGATGTACTTTCAAGGAGAAAAACTGAAGGAAATTTGATGGGTAACATTTATTTCGACGGAGTACAGCCCACTGTGGCGACGATAAAAAAGTACACCGCTTATGTACCTCAAATTGAAAGCTTTTTTGGTGGTGCCACCGTGTGGGAAACAATTAGATTTGCCGCTATGATCAAACTCCCGGGTACAGATAATGAAGACGTCGAACGTAAACTTGAAAAAGTTGAACACGTCATAGACCAGATGAATCTGAATGGATGCCGAAATACGCTCGTTGGCAATGCTGTAATCAGAGGTATCTCTGGAGGAGAACTTAAACGTTTATCAGTCGCGTGTGCCCTTCTCACGCATGATCCTCGAGCCATGTTTTTGGACGAACCCACTAGTGGCCTCGACTCTACGATGGCTGCGGAAGTCATCAAGAGTCTTCGTCGACTGCAAGCCGAAGATGGTAGAACCATGGTTGTCACGATCCATCAACCATCCATGGGTGTGTATCAGAGCTTTAACAAATTGATTCTACTCAATAGTGGAAATTTGGTTTACTTTGGCCCCGGTGGGAGATGTCCTATGGAATTTTTCATCGCGCAAGGTTTCCCGTATGAAGCTGGATTTAACATGGCTGAATACCTCATTGATACAGTGAGCAAGTCCCGTACAAATAGTACGTCGGCGCGTGATTTTGCTACCTACTACGCGGAGTCGTCTTTATGTCGAGATAATTTGGAAGAAGTAGCCGAAATCAAATCTTTGAAGCTCCCGATGAACGCCGTCACGATAAACACAGAATCGCGCTCGAATGGTACGAATGGAAAAGGAAAAGATTCGCCTTATGCACACGGACCACTCACCGAGCTTGGCATTTTAATCCGATACAAGGATTCACCGCGTTGGAAATATGCAATTTTCTGGTTTACTCGCATTGGCCTGTATACTATTCTAGCTTCGCTGCTGTCGAGCTTCTTCTACTCACAAAAGCATACGCCGAGTGGTATGCTCAATATAAACGGCATTGCTTTCATCTCCATGATTCTCCCATGTTTCATGGCTCAAGTTCACGTTGAGGAAACGAAGTTTGAGCGTGAAGTTTACACGCGTGAATTTCACGACGCTTATTATCGCCCTGGAAATTATGTGCTATCAAAGCTGATCGTTGAACTACCGATGACGGTTCTTGCGTCGATGTCATTTGCCGCCATCTTGTACTGGTCTGTCGGCTTGAATCCGTCTGCTGGATCATTCTTCTTTTTCTTCCTGGCCAACTTTGTGAATTTGAACATAGCCATGTTGATAGGTTGCGCTATTGCCGCTGCAATCCCTGGCGATGTAGGTCCTGCAGTTATTTTGCCAATCGTCGGCACGTTGAACATGTTGGTGGGAGGATTTTTCATTCGCGCGCGAACGATTCACGACGTGTGGAAGTGGCTGTACAAGTTATCATTCATTCAATGGGCATGGAGCGCGGTCATGGTGAACGAATACGCGGGTCGATTATTTTACGATCATTGCGGATCCGAAACGGGCGGTCTAGATGATTTACTCGAGCAATTGTCTTTACCAGAATCGAGCGTGCGACTGCTTCGCTTATTCTTCTCAAACCAAAATGAATGTGAACCCATAAATGGCGATTCCGTGCTCACCACGTTCGGTCTTGAGAGTAGAAACAAGTTCACATCGTTGTTGTACGCGGCGTTGTCCATTCCAGTGTACTTTGCGATATTCTACGCAGGCGTGAAATACATTCGACACGAACGTCGATAGGAAAAAGCAGTGTCATTACATTGAGGAACCCGCGCCTCCTACGAAACAAAGTTTTTCAAAGAATCAAGCTAGCACGCACACAAAAGTGCAGTATCAGCGCGCTAAGGGTGTAAGCATTTACTTGCGGCGCGGGCAGTCACCGCACGCCTTCGCCACCGGTCGGTCCGGGTGCACGCACTTCGCCTTGGCCATGTCCACGCGCGCCGCGCAGTCGCCGACGCGCTCAGAGCAATCGTTCGCCTCCGGCTTCACTGGTTGCGGCACCGCATCCACAGCTTGCTGGCTCGCCTTGACGCGAACGTTACGTTGCGCAACCTGTCATTTTTGTAATCATCATCGCCACACATCCATCGTCAGTCGCCGAGTTTATCCGTCCCGGTCCCCCCTCGCTCTGGGTGGAACACATCGTCACATCCTCGTCCTCTTCGGCGCGCGCACTCGACGCACGACTCGACCCTAGCGACGTCTTCAAACAAAACACGAAACGCGCGCGCACACGCATATACACGCACGTTGGCACGAACCACGGTCGGGGTCATCATCGTCGTCATCATCATCTTGAATAAAGCGCGTCGAAGGAGTGACGTCAACTCGGTGTGCCCTCGCGCCAACGCGTGACCGTACGTCGTAGTCAACAACCAATACGTCGATGAGCGTCAGATTTATGGCACGCGACACCCACGCATGGGTGACGCACAAAACCACGCGTGATCGAATTACATGCGCGTTGAATATGAGGTTGATGGTTCATGATTGGTCGTTGTGTGGGTCCCTCGCCCCAGCCTCAGCGGGCGCGTTCAAGAGCGCGCGCGCGGGCGCGCCATCCCTCTTTTACAGCTGCAACAATGGCGGCCGAACAGGTACGTGCGGACGATGCGATAACGCAAACGCGTTTATCATGTGTTCGTTCATCGACGTCGTCGTCGTCGACGCGTCGATGGCGTTCACTGGACACGCGCGAGACGACGAGGATGATTGGAAAGCCCTCGAGCGAACCCCGGTGGCGATGCGAACGCGAACCTAACCTTTGGGTGTTTTTCCCGCGACACAGCACGAGAAAGCGTACCAGAAGCAACTTGGTGTGAACGTTGGGTAAGTGTTATTACTTGTGATGCGTATACGCGCGTTAGTTGGTGGCGAATGCGCTCGCGGTGGGGAAGATTCGCGCGCGATCGCGCTCGAGCGCGAGAGCCAAAAGCCGCCGATGACTGACCTTTGATTTTTCTTCACACGCACAGCTTCTCCGCGTCGACGAAGAAGAAGGCGCCGGGTAAGGGCGGTAGCCGATACTACAAGAATGTTGGTCTCGGTTTCAAGACCCCGCGGGAGGCGATTGAAGGTACGTGCGACGCACCGGGTGATTGAGCTCGATCGGATCTATGCTCTTCTAGGGCTTGAGACCCACCACTGGACGCGCTCGAACAACGGGCGCGCGATTGTTTAAACGACACGTGTACTGACGATGACTCGATTTTAAACACACACAGGCACGTACATTGACAAGAAGTGCCCGTTCACGGGTAACGTGTCCATTCGTGGCCGTATTTTGACCGGCGTCGTCAAGTCCACCAAGATGAACCGCACCATCGTCATGCGCATGGATTACTTGCACTTCATTCGCAAGTACCAGCGTTATGAAAAGCGTCACACCAACATCTCTGCCCACATCTCCCCGTGCTTCCGTTGCAACGAAGGTGATAAGGTTGTCGTTGGTCAGTGCCGCCCGTTGTCTAAGACCGTTCGTTTCAACACCCTCAAGGTGATCCCGAGCGGTTCCAAGGCTGGCAAGGCGTTCGTTGCGCACTAAGCGCTTGGTTTTAGGGAAGGGCGTGGTTACGTGCTAGAACGTTTCTGCTATCTTTTTTAATATTAGCTCTACAAACACTAAGAAATTCTTTACATTTCAATCGCGGCGATTCCAGACTCGATTTGCATTTCACCCATGCCGACGAAACCGACGCCATCGTCGCCCCAGTTTCGCCACGAGTTCACCATGATCCAATACCGCTCGCCCTCGTCGGTTTTCCCCCAGCCGATGAGCTTGGTGGCGTGCATACCGAGTCCGTCACCACCGTTTTTCGGTGCGTGATACACGCCGCTCTTGTGCGAGTAAAAGTCCTCGTACACTGGCCCAAAAGTCACGCCCACTGAGCCGTGCTCTTGGATTTCCTTGGCCACGCACGCGACGTCACCCTCTGGGCACGTATAGGCTTTGGATTTCGGGTAGACGAGCTCTAATTTAGACCCATCGGCGCATGTTGTTGGACAACTTTGCACTTGCGTACCTGGAACCATGCACGGATGATCGCATGGCTCGAATTCGTACGGAAGACACGCACCAGTATCCAACATGCCACCCGTGGGAATGCCAGCTTCCAACGCCGCTTCCATCGTGTCCATGACGTCTCCGCCGTTGCATTTGTCCCCACTCGAGTAGCATGACAAAGGGTATTGTGGTGAAAGTTCTTGAGTCTTCTCACCACGCGTTGCCACGCACAGGCGGTCATTCATGACTTCAGTCGCGGCGACGGCCCAGCACGAGCCACATTTACCTTGGTCTCGCACGGTGCCGAGCAGTCGCTTGCAGCGTGGGAACTCTTCGCGCGCGTCAAACGCGTCGGGAAGACCCTCGTTGGCAGGATTGAATTCCTCGGCTCCGAGAGAGGCAGAACGGTGCTTGCGAAATAAGTGCGCGCCGTGCTGAACTTTGTTCGAAGCAAACTTTGAAAGTGGCGGCTTGCGTTGGACATTCCTTGGCGGTAAAATCCCCATTGAGCGCTCAGCCTTTGCCAACGACGCCGTCTTTCGATCGCCTCCGCGCATGAAATTAACCAGTTCTTCGCGTGAGGACTCTGAAGTGAGTATACTGTCGTGCATGTGGCGCGAGAGAAAGCGGATTTGATTCGTATCCGACATGTCCCAATCTGGGTATTTCCGCAACAGTGGAAAGATATCCGCCACAAAGACGCTCAGCTTCTTGGCGAGAATAAAATCAGCCGACCCAGGCCCATCGCCGAGCGACCCTAAGCTCGCAGTCGACCACTGCGGGACGAGCTTCGCCACGTCCCGTGGCTTGCTCGCCATGTACGTCACGACGTCGTCGTACGCGCCTAAAAATCCAACGCCAGCCTCCACAGAATCATCGACGCCGGATTTCAACGCCCTCGCGCGAGACACCAAGGCGTTAAAAGAACTATCCTCAACCGCGCCCAATCCCGAACGAAGGCGCTTAACGTCTTCACACGCATCATCATCGCCAATAGATTTGCAAAAATCAGCAAATACGCTCGACGCCAACAACTCGTGACGCACTTCCACATCCTTCCCCGGCCGCGCGCCTCGCATCGTGCTCCACGCGTCTTGCACGCTCCGCGGTAACGCATCCACAGGAAACACCGAACTCGTCACCAGCGCCACCGTACACGCTGTGAGCACCACGCACGCCGCCCCATACGTCGCCGCGCGCGACCAGGTCGACGACGTCGTCGTCGACAGCCTCCCGCGTTCGACATCTCCCCCATCACCAGTCCCACCTCGAGTCCCCCACGCCCCGTGTTGCGCGCGCCCCTCCTTCGCGTGCGCCTCTCGTGGTGGCGGTTTCACCAAAGGTTCGCGTTCGCTCGCGCGCGATGACTTGTTCGACCCCATGGCGGCGACGAGTGGCGCCCGGGTGAGTTTTCTTGCGCGCCAAAGAGTCATCCTCTCCATCGTTTGGGTGTTGAACCACATCATGATGCTGGGAATTACGTGCACGCTGGGTGCGCGCACCACAGTGCGCGACGAGGTCTCGGCGGTGACGAGCGCGCGCGTGTAACGATCATCATGACGATGATGACGACGACGAGCGCGGCAGGAGGTAAACCTAAGATTGACATCACGGCGTTACCGAAGATGACCACGAAGGAACTCAGCGCGTTGGCCAAGGCGCACGGGCTCGGGGCGATGCAATCGAGAGGGGAATTTATCAACGCATTGGTGGAGGTGTATCAGAATGATCGAGAGAATGATGATCCAGGACATGATCTTCGTCATGGAGGCGCGTATGGTGAGGAGGATGAAGAATTTGATGACGAGGAGGAGGATCCCGTCGTCGCGGTGATGGGCGCGATCGCGAGCGGGACGTCGACGCCCGAGGACGACGTGGTTGGAGGAGCAACGACGAAAATGATGATGAAGACGACGAGAACGATGGGTGGAACACGCATGGATACGAATGATGATGATGATACCTTATCTGGTGATGGGTACGAGGATGAAGGGTACTTTGTAGGGAGCGCAGCGTTTGTTTGGGAGGATGAAATCTACACGTATGGCGGTTTGGCGCACGAGGGCGAGTTTGTGACGAACATCTATCGGTGGTCTGGACGTGGGGCGTGCTATGAGGTGCCAGCGACGGCGACCGAACCCGAGGTCGGCTTACCGCCCGGAAGATACGGTCACGCCGCGGTTGTACACGGTGATTTGTTGTACGTGTTTGGCGGTCAAGGACAGTTTGGGTGCTTGAACGACTTGTGGGTGTTTGATTTCGTGCGTTGTTCGTGGACTATGATTGACGTTGTGGGTGATCCGCCGCCCGCGCGTACTGGTCACTGCATGTGCATTTCCGACAATGTCGTGTTCGTGTTCGGTGGTAAGGATGTTCAACCCGGACAGGACGTCGTGGTATACAACGACTTGTACGGTTTTGATTTAGCCGAGTCGGAGTGGCTTACGATAGACACGAAATGGAAACACCCAGTCGGCGGTGATGGTTGCGCTATGGCTGCTCGCAACTCAGTGTTGTATGTGTTAAGCCCATCGGAAACCTCTGTGGAAATGGTGGTTTGGGTTCTGCAGCTTTCAGCGCAAGGTACGCCTCGTTGGACCATCGTCGCTCGCGCTGGGCAAGTGCCGAGTCCGCGTACTTCGTACTTGTCCTGCGTCCTCGGTGCGAATTGGATCATTCATGGCGGTCGGGTACTATTACGAGATAGCGTTCTCGGTGACACATACGTGTTCCACTTTCCTACGGGAGAGTGGGCTCGTCTCAACCCAGAATCAGACACCGATCCTCGCTTCGGTCACGCTGGGGCGTGCGTGGATGGCGCGCTCGTCATTTTGCACGGTGCTCGCGATCCCAACATCCGTGGCTCTCCTGAAGAGACAGGCGTGTGTATTGCCATCAATTTGGAGTCTTACATGCCGTTTCCTGTCGGCGATGACGAGGACAACGTAGCAGAAGGGCGTACGTATGCGGACACCATTCCAAAGTACAACGAGCGAGACGCAGAACAAGACGACGACGCCATCAAGGGTGATGTCAAGGTCAAGCAAGCCGAGAGGGCCGAGGAGGAATCCAACTTGGACGCGAAAATTCTCACTCAACTCAACAAAAAAGGTGTGTTTGGCACCAAAGGTGGCTTGATTGGCGGCTCTCTCCATATTCCTGTGAAAGGAACCCACGACACGGGAAATCTTGAAATCATAGTTGGCGATGTCAAGATTTTTGCACATGTTGACGTGGTGAGTGAAGGCTCTAGATATCTCAAGCAGCTTATCGAGATGTCTCCCCTGACTGCAGCGCTTCAGCGTACTCCGGATGTGGCGAAGCTTTCTCGTAGTTATCATCCATGGTTTGGCGCGGCACTCGCTGCACTTGTGCAGTTGATGTATTACATCGCCGTCGTTGTAGCCTTTACAGTTCGGCGCATGGTTGCCCCGCAAAAGGATGCGATGAAAACTCTTGTTCTAAAAGACGCGAATGTTCCTGTGGTACTCGCGGCATTACGCTGGATTTACCAGATTCCGGTGCATCCTCAGCCTGAAATTTTGTTGGAATTATACGAACTCGCATCGCGGTTGAAGATTGACGGTTTGCCCAGCTATTGCATCGGTCGTTTGCGCAAGGAGTTGAACGTCGAGCTCGCGGCGTCGGCGGCTAAAGTTGCGTTTTTGTCTCACAATGCCACTCTCTGGAAAGCATCCGTCAAGATTGGACAACAAAAATGGAATGAAGTTAGTCACACCGACGGATTCGTCGAGCTTACGACCAATGCGCCAGCAATAGCGCGGGACTACTCCATGGCAATCCATGAATCTGTGGTGTTGCCTGGATATAGTGTGTTCTCAACGCATTAGGGAGTTGTTCTGTACCGCTGTAATTATACATATAATACTAAATCGCTAAATTTAAACTACGTTTGTCCATCCCGCTTGAAGCATCTGGTTGAAGCTACGAGCAGAAATGGATGGGTCATTGAAAAGTCTTATAGAACCATCATATGCTGCGGCAAGTAAATTTGTGTTATCTGCCGTGAGAACGAGTTGAGTAATGTCAGATTGAGACTCAAAGTCCCAGCGCTGACGTACATTTAATGAAGGTAGATCGAACGCAATAACGGCAACCTGACCATTCACCTCCGCAGTGCCCGCCACTAAGCGATATCCATCAGTTGAAACGGTCATTGTGGTCAATTTTGGACATTTTTCAATCAACGACATAGAAGTGATAATATCACCATTGATTGACGCGACTTTAATCGTCCATGTTCTTTCATTCCATATAATTACGAAACCTTCATCCGAAATAGCGCACAGCGAGCCAGCAAGCGAAGGAATCTTGGTGAAGAGCTGACCCTTCATGATGGAATAGAACGATGCTCCCGCGAACGGACTCACCGCGAGCAATAAATCCAAATTCGTGTTCAATGCAAGCGAAGATATTGCTTCACCGTGACCTTTACATAGGCTAATTGGCCCTTTCAAAGTCGCCTTGGTGAAGACGTTCGTAGCAACGTCTGCTGCAGTTTCAATGACATCTGCCACTGTCGAGCCATCGTTAAAAATGTTGTTCTCATTGATTCGAATGATTGGTGCGATCGTCTCGCGCACATTCTCGCCAATGGTCACTTTCTCTGCGGGGAGCTTTACGAGCCAGATGCCCACAGTACCATCTGCTGAGCCGGTGGCGAGAACTCTACCATCCTTGGAAAGCTCGAGAGCGACGACTGGCGCGCGATGTCCAATTTTCGCATTCTCCACCGCTCCAGTCTCGTTGTTGTACACTTTTAAAGAGTTGTCAGCGTGACCGGCAACGATCAAGAATCTACCGTTGGGAATAGCGGCACAAGGGAGTGTCATTCCTGAACTCAACAATTTAGGATCCAACTTTGCCGCAAATTTGATTGATTCTGCAACGTCATGAAAGCCAGCTTTTCGCCGAATCGAACCCATGAGTGATCCAAGAGTACTTTGTTCTTTTGCTGCATCAAATGTAAATGGTACACCTGAAGACCCAGGTAGATTTGGCACAAATCGATGAATTTTCATCTCCAAAGTTGGAGACACGACAACGAGCTGACCAGTCGGGAGCACATTCATAAATGATGCGCGGTGTTCTCCGTAATTCGGAACAGGAAGTGCGTAGTTCGATACACCGTTATCGTTATCAAACAACCAGTGGCTTCCTGTAATGGAATCCGCGGCTCGCTGTCTGCCAGGATGAGGCACAGTCAAGAGTTGTGATGGAGTTTGCCCAAAACAAGCGATTTGATCTTGCGTCGCTTTCAACAACAAAGGATCTTTAATGCCTTCTACTTCGACTGCACCTTCGTATGTCATGTAGTAAAAGACATTGCAAGCGGATTCTGCAGCCTTGCCTCGTTGTTTATATCCAAAAATAAGATCTACCCAGTGATGCAAGTTCTTACTCACAAATTCGCTCTCTAACGCTTCCCGCTGCTTCTCCACGAAATCTTCTGGTGACTTTGCCCAAGGAGGAAGCACCACATCATGAACCTTTTCACCTTTTTGAGTGACGCCGAAGTCGATATTGTTCACATTTTTAAACATCTCTGGTAAGTAAAAGAATTCTGGTATGAGTTCTTTAACATCACTCATGTCATTGTAACAACTCTTCCACGTTGACGCGACACTATGGAAAAGTCTGTCGGCGTGATCGAATTTTCCACCTTGAAGCTCGTATGCGAGCGTCGTGAATGGATCAATACGAAGAAGGTAATAGAGCACCGTGCCAGATGAGCTGTAGTGACTGCCATAATGAAATTTTGGAATTTCAGGATCGTCAAAGAATTCATAGCGTTCCTTTATCCTCTCCAGTCTTGTCGGATTTAATGCCCCAATAGGCTTTCGTAAATCTCGATACACCGCGGGATCATTCAAATCCAACGTTTCTGAAGTATAGTCCGTTATAACCCAAGGAAATACGGGGTACTGCGTGATGTCCTGATAGCTTCTCCCGGCGAGTGTATTGAGAGCCATGAGGTAGTCAAAATTTGAAATCTCGCGCCGAATCCATCTTGAAGTTATGTCACTCTTACGCAGTAGTGCCTCTGGCTTGCTGGTTTCCAAGTACAGTGGTATAAAATTTTTCGGGCGCAATTTGATCAACACTCGGAAAACTTGTCGTCTTTGTTCCGCGGAACCAAAGTCAATGAAGTACGTTTGTCGGTCAAGCATGAATAACTCCAAAGCACTTCGGCGTAGTAAATATCTCCTACTTTGTACTTGATGAAGAGTCTCTAATGGCCATACCCAAGCGCGTGAAGCATCAATAGTGGTAAATGTCATTTCAGAGTCAGAGATTGCAAATTTCCCAGCAAAAAGTTCCAAAGGTGTAACCATTGTCGCCGTGCACTCATGATTTGACTTCTTGACTTCACCGAGATTTGCCGCAACAGCTAAAGCAGCAGTAGCGGCCATCACTTCGTTCAACTCTTCTTTATTGACGGATTTTTGCGGAGTCAACAATATTTCGTCATCTTCATCATCAGAAATATCAACTTGTTCTCGAACAGGAAGCTTGATTTCTATTGCGTTCTTATCAACTGGGGCCATGTGCGTCGAGCGAGGTTTATGAACAGTCGCTGTTCGAGACAGGCGGTAACGTCGACGCCTACCGCTCTCAAATGAGTTGATACCCAATCGCGTGCTTTCTCCTTCATCTTTCACCTTGACCATCAAACACTTTGCGGCTTGTAAATCTCGCATGTACTTTTCCCACGCTTGCTCGCTGCGATTCCTATTTTCGCCTTGAGCCGCAATTGAAAGCGTTCGTCGAGAAGCTTCTTTCGACAGAGCAGCGAGCCATTTTGAAGACATGGAAATGTTGACATATTCGCCTTCCCAAACTTCAACAAATTTCTTGAATGTTTCTGCTCGCGTACGTTGTACAGCTTGCTGCGCACTCAATCTTGCATCCATCGCCCCTGGGCCTCTCGCCAGCATGACACTGTGGCGATTATCAGAAATGGCCGCCGATGTTGAAATACATACAAGAGTTTCCTTGATAGTAGTCGACATGAGTAACTGTATCCATTCTTGAGAGCACAACGTCCCTATGGCGGTAGGCATTGTGCTAGAAGCGAGTGCGCGCAATTTTGATCCTATGTCCTTCGTTTCATTTGGAAAAATCACGTCGCGCCAACGTGCAATGAGAGCAATCAAATACGCCGATATCGCTTTGATGTACACCACGCCACGGCCATCGCTTCGTTTGTAGCGCCAAATCTCATCAAATAGTAAAGCAATAGCACCCGGCGCGAGCTGAGCTGACTTGCGAACCGAAGCTGATTGTAAGAACGGGACAAGCAAATTGTGGAGTACCGAGATGCGTTTACCAGAATCACTCATTTGACTCGTGCCCCAAAGTGATTTTGCTTCAAATGCAATCGCATCGGAAATTGACGAATTCCCAGAAGTTAATGAGGTGAGTGTGTTCACAATGTGTGCCGGCATGAGAGGCAAGCCTTGTTCAACTTCCAAGTCGTCCATCGACAGAGTTTCTTCGCGGAAATTGGCCAGCGTGAGTCGAAGGAGCAAGTGCACCAATTCATCGTCTTTCAATAGCGCTGATGATGGAGTGATGGTAGTGCAATCGGTACCAACTAGTATTTTGATTAGTTCTTGTGTCAAGCGCAGTAATTCCAATGAATCAAATGGACGTGCAGGTTCGTCGCGAATGGTGGAAGCATTTGGATCCTCGCTAGCTCGGCTTCGCTCAACCCAGCCATTTGCAGACTCAACTGCATGTGCGCCATAGCACACGAGAGCATCGGATACTTTATCAAGGTCGTGTGGTCCATCGATTTTCACAAAGGCAATCAATCGCAAGTGTGCTTCAACCATATGTAACAAGGCGATGATGTTGTCGTGGGCAATCTTCGCGTCTGTCCCTTGAGGTTCGCGAGTTTTCTTCCTCTGATCATTATCTGAAATACGAATACCTTTCAGTTCGTTGATCATGAATCCAGTTAAGCCTTTTAATATTGTCCGCTGAGCCTCCGCTGTTTTCCTAAAGTCGTCTTTTGCGACGAATGTTATCGACTCGAGAACAGACTCGAGCACTCGCCATCCATCGGGAAGTCGCATAGAGTGTTGCAGCATGATGAGAAGCAGATCGGCAGCGGCGTCCAATACGTTTTGATTCCGCGGCTGAGACGACGCAAGAAGCTTGATTAACCATTCAGGAAACTCTGGTAACGAGAGTAGCATGTTTCGATTTTCAGCGTACGCACAAGCGAGCAACATTGTGTCTTTAAGAGCTTCATTCGTGACATCATCTTCGGCATCAGACAAAGTCCACAGCATAGATCCAAGCATACCGCCACTGATGAGCCTCGCTGGCTCGGTCATGTTGATGTTTGCCAGATTAATGGAAAGAGACGAGTGCATGATTTGCTTGTACACGTCCATCGTAATCAGCTTGGACGAGCCCTTCCGAAAAGCGTGCCTCACGGCCCGTTCAATGCTTCCCTTCGTGACTTTTTTACTTCCACCAATTTCCGTGGTTTTATTCGCGCTCACGCACCCAGTTTCGAGCAAATAACCAAACAATTGAACGCAGGAGGCAAATAAATTTTGTACACCATGCAACTCATCGTCGAATTTTCCTCGTAGAGCGAGCGCCCTGACGAGTCCCATGCACACTTCCACCCCGCCGTGATCCACGAAGGCGAATAAAAACTCATTTGCGCGTTCAGAGTTGGGGGAGATGATGATTGAATACACGAGCTTCACAGTTGCAGCAAGCATGTGAGGACATGGACATTCCGCGAGAAATCCGACAATTATCTCCACTTTTGAAGACATTCGCCCACTTGTATTCGTCAAAAGACTCACAGAAACAAATAATTCATCAATCAATGGAAGAGATTCGGCTTCCGTGATGCTTAAAACTCCAGAGTCATCCATGACGGATTTTGCGGAGTTACTGTGTAATATGCCGCCCATTATAGATGACTTGGGTGATAACCACCTGCGACCGTTGTCCAATAGTATTTGCAGTGCAGAGACTTCTTGCATGAGATCCGGATTGGTGTTGCACATCGAAGAACAAATGCATAAAATACGCTTGATCATGCGAACTCCAGAGCCCGTCCACGGCGTGAAATCGAGAATTAAAGATGAGCACAATTGCTTTGAGGCTTGCTTATCTTGCTTGCATACCGACAACAAGTACTCCAAGGCATCGATGATGGCTTCTTCTTCGTCTCCTATGCTACTTTGAGAAAAGTCTTTCAAATCCCGGCGCAGCCCATCGAGCGCAAATGGCAATACGTGCGCGAGCAAATTTGGTACGTCGTTCTCTGCCAGAGCTTTTACGTTCTCTGCATGCAAGTCGCAAGCACCAGCGAGTATACCAATGACTGAACGAATGGACGATCCGGCAGACGCAAAATCTTCGTAAATTTGAGAGATTTCAGGCTGTAAGTGTTTTGATCCGACCACAGGACACGCCAAAGGAAGTACAACCGCTGGTCCTCCACTTGCTGCTGCCCATATGGAGTCACGTAAAAGCGTTCGCCTTGCGTGTGATGTACCACCTAAAAGAGCAGCTTTTGACTCCACAGCCATTCCATGTGGCGAAATGTCTACGACGCTATTTTTACTCGCCATCCTTGGGTGTAAAACTTGCAAAACAGTCGACGCAAGAACTCTGTCTAGGACGAGATTCTCATCCAAATCTGCTAAACTCTCTGGATTAGTCGGATTCTTTTCATCGACCGATGGAAATCTTGGAACATACGATCCCCCTCGTGAGGCTAGTGCTTTCATGGCATTCCCTCCCAGTGCCTGTTTGAAAATGTAAACGGGGCCTAAACTAGCAAACAACGCACACTGGCGACGTTTCCGCTGCATACCAGCCATGGCTGCCGGTGGATTAGTAGCTACGCAGCAGAATCCTAGCGGTCGACTGATTTTTGGAAGATTGAAATTATGCGTTTCCACTAGGGCGCCATTGACGTAAAGTCTCGTCTCTGCCGCACCCGTACGCACTGTCGCGGGTTTGTGCTCAATGCCCAAACAAAACCATCGTTTGAGTGGAAATTTATACGAGAAAGGAATAGTCAGTCTCGATTCCTTCAAGCCATTCGTCTCTAATATCAAGAATTCTTCATGGAAGTAGCACTCAACACCTTGGCCCTCAGCAGATAAAAAGCTAAATAGCCGTGGCATGTGCACTTCGCTGTCTCCAGCGGCAGCGGCCGCAACCGCCGCCGCCGTGAGCGGAGATGCATCCACAACCTGAGATGCAGATGCTGCCGCCGCATAAGACGCCGCAGATGCTGTTGTAGACTCGGAAGCGGATACACTCTCTAAATATACCCACGTCACGAAACCCAAACCTTCACTAAATGGCCACTTTGGCTGCGCCGAGCCCAATATACCGCTACTTTCTCCATCAAGAAGGAAAATATCGGACGGCCCGCGACTAAATCTCAACTGCAGCGTCATATTGAGCTGGTCCAGGAGAAAACTTTTCGCGCTCGGTTCGTTATCTGCTGCATATCTAAGCCAAGAGGTAAACTCCAGCGTTGACGTGGCAAATGCGGCGACGCGACGCACGCACTCTGCCGCTAATTTGATATCTCCATCACCTTTGCCATCTTTATTCGTCTTAAGCAACCTGTTCAGCACGCTAAGTAGTGCTTCGAGCCCGTCGGCTTCCCACACGGTCTGACAGTTCCCCATATACGAATTCAACACGTGACTGATGCCCCGTAGTAGCACGCCTCGATGACTCGGTCCATACTTCGTCGCTGGCATCACTTCCAATATCTTTGCCCCCAAGACAACGAGTCGTGCATCACATCGCGCGCTTGGAACGTCCATGACTTTATCTTCCTCTTCGCTTTCTTCATTTTCTTCCCGTGCGCCAGCAATCGCCGCTTCGCCACCCATGTGTTCGAGAAGTTTGATTACTAACACCGCAGACGCATCCTCATCGCTGCTCGTGGCTATCGCTCGCAACCCCTCAAGCGCGCTATTGGACGGTGCTTGCGTGTAGTCGACTATCAATTGTTCTATCGTTTCTTCCTCGCGCGAACTTGACATCCCGAACGACGACCGGCGCCTCCGATCGTCGTCGGGCTCGTAGTACTCCTGGTCAAACTCGAGAAGGAGCTCCATGGTGTCGGTCGACGCGTGCGCTCAAGGACGCAATAAGACGCCTCACGCGTGCGTGATGGTGTCAGTCGCAGTCGTATTCGCCCACGCGTCGCTCGAACGAGATTGTTGGTCACACCCACGCAACGGCGCACCGCAATGCAGTCGAACACACACTTCTGGAGCAGCAACTGTCTGGGAGCAGGCACAACCCTACGCGCGCGCGCGAATGCGCGCGAGAGCTTTTTATTTGGTTGTTCGACACACACAAAGTCGCTCTAAACGCATGCACGTCGTGCAAAATGACATAACTTAGTAAGACTATGGATCTAATTACAACCTAGGGGCAATCCAAGCGAGTGCTTCACGCTTATTCGCGGTCGGAGCCAGCGCCCCGTCCTCCTCGACCCCCGCGACCGCGGCCACCTTCTCCACGCCCACGCCCACGTCCTCGTCCTGCCGTCTGCGGACGACTCGCTGCACGCTTAAGATTTTCTTCTTCCACCTTTTCCAGTACTTCATCCGGCACGCAGATGTACTTGATCGTGTTCCCCCTGACGTAACACTCCGCCATTCGCCAGAACCGATCACCATCCTTACTCGTACAAATCACCTCTTTCAAGTGCACATTCATCCACGTATCGCACGACACCAAGTTCCCATTATACGTCTCTCCATTCTTAAGCTCCACTAACATCGGATTCCCGCATGCCGTCTTCAGTAGCGACAAGGGCAACATTATTATAAAGTTTCCAAATCCAAATCCTCCAAGCGATCGTGAGCGTTCACGCCTCGGCTATGCGCGTTCTTCGCGCGCCTACCCCTCGGATGGGTGCGTGTGCGCGTTGTGTGTGTGTGTATATGCGCGTATGTATGCGTGTATCCGTGTGAACGCCGACGCGAACACTGACGCGTGCGCGCGTGCGTGTGTGACGACAGCGACGTGGACAATTGCCTCGCTCGTGTTCCCAACCAGCGGTGCCTTCGAGCGGGACGGCGCCGCAGAGGACGACGCGCGCGAGGCGAGGCGATGCGACGGCGCGAGGTGAGGCGATGTTCGTACCTGTGGGGATAAAAAAGCTCACCAACGTCGCCATCGTGCGATATAAATCCCACGGCACGCGATTCGAAATCGCGTGCTACAAGAACACCGTGCTGGCGTACCGCTCGGGGTTCGAAAAGGACTTGGACAATGTGCTGCAGTCGACGCAAATTTACGCCAATGTCAGCAAGGGTGTGTTTGCTAAGGATGAAGATTTGATCAATGTGTTTGGGACGAGTGATCAAGAGGCGATATGCGTGATTATATTGCAAAAAGGTGAGCTTCAAGTGAGCGACAAGGAGAGAAAAGCTGAGACGGAGCACGTGTTTCGGGACGCCGTGATGACTTTGGTGGAGAAGTGCGTGAATCCAGCGACGAATAGACCTTATCCGCCAGGGATGATTGAAACTGCATTACGTGATATTCACTTTAGCGTAGACCCGAAGCGAAGTGCCAAGCAACAAGCACTAGAGGCGCTACCAAAGTTGCAAGAAATTTTTCCAATAAAGCGCGCGGCGATGCGCTTCAAGGTGAACGTGCGCTCGGACAAGGAACAAGAGCTCATAGGTTTCATCGGCGAAAACGATGGCGAAATTGAAACGCACGATGTAGGATCTACCGAGGTGAGCTTGACGTTTACGGTCGACCCCGCCAAGTATCGCGCATTCGATAAGTTTGTCAAGGATGTCAAGGGGCGGTTGGAAGTCGTAACGCTCGCCGTCATGGAGGAAGGAACGTCTTCTGGAACTTTCGATGAGGATACGATGAAGTCTACGGTGAAGCAAGCAGAGCTTGACAAGGCCGAAGAGGCACTCGCTAAGATGGAGATATCGCGGCCAGTGGTGGCGAGAGCGGCGCCAGATGTCCAACGTCGAGCGACGCACTTGGAAACGCTGAGCTCAGACGACGCAAACATTCTCGTCAAACGTGGTCCAATCGCAGCGTTACCAGAAGAGCACGAAAGTAGGCGCGAGCGATTCGCGGACATTGACAAATATCAAGAAGGATGGGAAGTCGAGCTTCGTGCCCGCGAGGGATCTTCCATCGTAGACGCAGTGTTTTACTCACCTGAGGGAGACTTGTGCAAAACATACGCTGACGCTCGTCGCAAAGCAATGGCGGCGGCAAAGAGTTGATTGAATTGTATAACTAGAAATGTGTGTATGAACAATAGCTAAAATAAAAGATTTGTGAATGTTAATACTAGTCGTCAGAGTCAACCAAGTCGGTAATCTCGCTTGAGCTGATATCTTCGTCGTCCCCGATGTCCATGGCATTTTGAAGTTCAAACGTCGAACGTTGTTGCAAGATGGCTGCCGGATCTTCCTCGACAAGTTCTGGCACGGTAGATCCAGTGCGATCGGCAATCTTCGCCACGCGCTCGAGATCAGTCTCGTCGTCACCTAGCATACGCCCAATGGATTGTAAGAACTCCTCCGTCGTCAGCGGAGGCGGCCCCATGCCAGAAAAGTCATACGGAAACCTCGGGTCGTACACTTCCACGCTAACGCTCATCATCTTTCTACGCATGTCTTCTGGGAAATTGATCATTTCTATGATTTTATCATGATCCCACCCCGACTCATCGTCCTCAATCTTCGACTTTAATCGAATATCATCGGCCATTGACATGAAACGCTGCCCCGCAACCTCCTCACGCGTCTTTGCCATGGCTTGTCGCTGCTCTTCTCTCTTCGCCTCCTTGTACAACTTGATTTTTTCCTCGAACGGGTCAAACTTCGTGGGCGGCTTCGTAAACGACACGAATCTCGGTGGATCCAAGAAATCGGACTCTGGTTTCGTCGCATCCCAGCACGGCCACGGCCCTTCCTCCATCGTCTTGCGCGTGAGAACCTCCCACGGCGGCGGCTCATCGCTCGTAGAATGGTCCGGATCATACATCGTCCACGCTCGCGCCTCTTCAATAAACTTTGCATACTCCTCCTCCTCATCTGTCACCCGTCGTTCATTCCGTCGACCCTCCGCGACGCGCGCGACGTGCGCACGCCGTCGCTCACCCGCCTGCTGGCGGCGACGAAAACCTCGCCCGGCGGCGGCGAATCCATCCGTCGTCCGCGTCGTCGTCGACGTCGTCGCCGGCACAGCCACCGTCACGCGGTGCATCGCGTGCGCATACATCGCATACATCGCTTGTCGTCCGTCGCTACACAGCGCACACGCGTGGAGTCGCGCGAGGCGGTGGAGCGCGAGGCAGACAGTGGCGCATTGGTGCACTTTTTCAGCGCAGTCGTTGCGCAAAGGTTGTTCGCGTCGTCGTGGACGCCACAGTGCGCGCCCGATGTTGTTCGCGTCGTCGTTGAGCGCAGCGAGACAGTGCGCGATGGCCACC
>Ga0182093_1225746_pt1 | contig 29660 bp, 14 predicted proteins | sample 041ome_21_FD_127776 | JGI IMG/M metagenome (GOLD analysis project Ga0182093, IMG submission 127776) | Metatranscriptome of coastal salt marsh microbial communities from the Groves Creek Marsh, Georgia, USA - 041411BS metaT (Metagenome... | ecosystem: Environmental > Aquatic > Marine > Intertidal...
CCAGTTTCTTCGTCGTTTGCTCCAACGCTTCGATCTCCTTATCCAAAGCCACTTGCGCCTCCTTCACTTCTTGTTCTCTCGATTTCTTTTCCGTGTTCAAGTACCCGATGTACGAGTCGTACGTCTTTTGGATCTCCTCCACTCTCAACTTATTCAACTTCTCCATCTCTTTCACCAACGTTTCGATTTCTTTCGCCATATCTTGCACTTCATTCTTCAAAGATACAATCTCCTCTTCCTTCTCTACCAAAGTTTCTTGCGCCTGTTCCAAAGTTTGCTCCGCGTTGCGCAACCTCTCGTTCGACGACGCCAGGCGTTCTTTTTTGCTCTGCAACGCCTTGTGTCTCACCGTCGCGACGAGTCTGTTCACCATGGCGTTTTTCTCCGCCGCTTGTTTCGCGAGCTGTTTCGCCTGGTTCGTCGCCCCGAGACCGTCGATTTCTTGTTTCAAGACTGCAATCTGTGTTAAAAGAAGGAGGAGGGTAAAAGAAAGAGAGAAAAGCGTGAGCGTCTTCGCGCGAGAAAGCAAAGTAGTTTTTGTCCATCTCTCTCTCGCCGGATCCCAGAGAGGCGCGTTCCAAAAATCCCAAAAACACGAGACCTCTCTCTCTCTGCGCGAGAGAGAACGAACGCGGCAAACAAAAGAGCAGAAGAAGAAGAAACGAGAAGAACAACGCGGACGAGAAGAATAATCGCTATTTGTCTCTATCTTTTATCGTGGCACATCGAGAGATCGTCTTTTCGTCGTCTCCCTCCGTAAAGCGCGATGCGATTTGAGACCATTTTCCCGAAAAAATGTTGTGCTCGCGCGCTCATCCATCGCGCGCGCGCGAGAGAGAGAGGAAAATATAAACGCGCACCTGAGCGTCTTTTCTGGCGACTTCTTCGTCGAATTCGGCTTGCGGGAGGTACCCGAGCGCGGCGCAGACTGGTGTGCACATGTTCTTATGTTATATATTATTATTCTTTTTTTTGCGCGCGAATAATGAGATTAATTACTGACGACGACCTTTGGGAGAAGGAACGTGAGACGATCAAAAATGAGCAAAAAAGTACTTTTGAGAGTCTTCTGGCGAGTTTTACTGCATGCGTATACTTTATCATCATCACAATCATCATCATCGTCACGATGTACGAGATATACATATTTTAAACTAGTTATCTTTAACCTTCAACTCGTACAAACTCTCGCCTTTCTTCGCGGCTCTGGCTCTTTTCGGACCGAGTTTATCCATGACCGCGTACGCGAGGGTGGGGCAAAAATGGACGCACCTGGAGAGGAACGCGACGAGTTTCGGCGCGAGATGCACGGAGTACGCACCGAAAGCGGTTAACTTGACGGCCATTTTTGCGACGAGTTCGACCGGTAAACGACCTTTGGCGACACCTTTCGGGTGGTTTTCGTTGACGCCGGTCGCGTTGAAGACGACGCGTTTTTTGCCGTTAAATCCAGTCGCGATTGGGCCCGGGAAGCAATTCGTCAACGTGACGTTTTTCGCCGTGCGACCGATTTCCGCTCGCAAGGAGTCCACGTACTTGGATAACGCCGCTTTGGAAGCCGCGTAGGAGCTTTGACCAGGAGCTGGGCATATCGCCGCCATGGAGCTTATCACGCACACGCGACCTCGATTCTGAGCAATCATCGACGGTAAGATGTTTTTCAAAACTTGAATCGTCGACAACGCGTTCAAATTGAACAACTCCCTCTCGGCGCTCTCCGTCACGTCGAACGCCGACGCCGATTGCGACGCTCCGGCGCATAAAAACGCGTAATCGCAACAACACTTAGACGTATTATTATTATTATCATCATCATTATTACTACTAAAAGCCTTGCTCGCCGCCTTGGCCAACGCCTCCGCGCTCTTCGGTTTCAACGCGTCGAACGAGACAATCTCAACCGCGCTCGCGCCATTTTCCAAACACTTCTTCCCAACCTCTTCTAAATTCTTCACGTTTCTGCTCGCCAATATAACCTTCGCTCCAAACGAGCTGACGTGATACGCGATCGCTTCCCCCAACCCTTGCGAAGCTCCGGTAATCAAAACCTTCTTGCCCTCTAACTCGCTTCTCGGACGCCACGGAAACGTCCAATACACCGCGCACGACGCGACGTCCACCGGTAACAAAAAACCCGCCGCAATTTTCAACAGAAGCGCACTCAGCGCGAGTTTGCTCGCCAGAAGAGCAGCAAAAGAGATGATGTCGCCACCACCACCACGAGCGGTAGCGTTTGCCGCAACCACGTTGAGCAGTAACGCGATCAAAGTCATCGCCGGCGCGACGAATTCGTTCGCCAAAAAGCTCAACAACGTGACTTTCCCCATCATCGACTCCGATGCGCTGCTTTTGCTTTTGCCGCTGCTCGCGACGACGAGCCTTCTTCTTTCTTTACGATCGCGACGACGAAGAAGCAACGACGAATAATCGTTCCTCTCGCGTATCCCCCCGCCGATGCTCTCGCTGCTGCCACCGACGGAAGAAGAAGTCGTCGCGAAGAGGATGCTTTTTGTAAAATGCGTAACGGTAAGCGATGATGATGCAAAAACAGCGCTCTCGCTCTTCTTCTCTCCTCTTCTTCTTCTTCTTTTCGCCAAAGTCGCGCGCTCTCCTTCTCTTCTCCTTCTGATTGACGTTGTTGTCGTTATCGTCGGAAACAGAGAAGTAGAAGAACAAGAGGACGACGACATTGTGAGGAAAAGTATCTAAAAAAAGCGCGTTTTCTCTCTTTCAAAATTGGAAAAATTTGCTTCATATTTCATCACATACCGCGAGAGAATACGAACACACACGCGCGCGCACGCATGAGCGCGCCGTCGTCGACTTCCCTCGGCGGCACCGGCGGCGGAGGAAGCAATGCCGCTGCTGCTACTGCTGCTACTACTACTACTTCTTCTTCTTCTTCTCGTAAAGATGTCGTTGGATCGAACGCCGTTGTTGCTTTCCCGATGGTTCCGGTGAACTCGTACGCGTTGGACGAGGTATCGCCGTCGTCGTCGAAGAAGAAGAGCAGCAACGACGATAACGGCACCAGCGCGAAGAGTCCTTCTTCTTCTTCGTTGCCGATATTCTCGCTCCAGCCGCTCCTGTTGACGTCTTCTTCTTCTTCTTCGAAAAGCGAGTCGAAGAATTCTTCTTCTTCTTCTTTTGCGAAGAAATACGGTCAACCGACGTGCGGCGCGAGCACGAACGATCGGGTATTCGTCGGAACCGCGTTCGGGAGCCTTTTGCGGGTGAATTTTGTGACCGGCACGACGGATGTTTTAGGATTTAAGGTGACGGGTAAGACGAGAGAGGAACATCATTCGGGGTTCGTCGTCGGCGACGCGGGGACGACGAAAACGGACGAGACGGACGGCCGAGGCGACGAGGACGAGGAGAAGACGCGAGAGACAACGAGGAAAGGAGGCTTAAAGGATCTACTCCTCGCCGGTGGTAAGAAAAGAAACGAGAATAATAACACGAGTTACATTAAAGATTCTGGGTACGAGATTGGGAAGATTGTGTGCGCGCGAGGGGACGCGTGCGCGTTTACCGCGAAGGACGGGAAGACCGGAAAGGTGGCGGAGACGCATTATTTAGGCAGCGGGGACTGGGAGCGGTCGAGAGCGATCGGAAAATTGAGAGGAGTGAGCGTCAGTAGCGGGTGTTGGGCATCTGAGTCTTCTTTTAGTGGTAGTGGCGAAACGAGCGCGCGCGATAGGGGTGTTGACGACGAGGAAGAGGAATCGAGCGATTCCGAGGACGAAGGAACGGCGGGACAAAGCTACGAAGAGAAGTACGACATGGACGACGGCACGTACGGGAGCAATAGCAACGCGACGAAAAGCCTCTCTAGAAAGAAGAAAAAAACGAAAGTGAAACGCGAGTTGCTCTTCGGAACGTCCACCGGATCGATCGTGTATGTAGAATTAGAAGAAGACAAGCAGGATTGGAAACGGATGCGAGAGGTAAAATGCGTTCCAGTTTTAGATATTCCAAAAGAAAGCGGGTTGAGTGAACCCATCGTTGGAGTGAAATTGTATTCAACGAAAACAAGCTCGTTGTCCTCGTCGTCCTCGTCGTCGTCGTCGCGAGGAGAGAAGATGCAGCATAAGTCTTCGATGTCGAAACTCTTGTTGGGTGGCAAAAGCAACGGGGAGGAGGAAGCGCAAAAGAAAAAGAAGAGCAAAACCAAATTTTATTCGTTGATGGTGGCGACATCTTCGAGGTTATTTTTCGTGAAGAAAGAGGCGCGATCGATCGAACACTTCTTCGATGAGTTGAAAAAGAGCGAAAACCAAGCGCTTCTCGAACCGGTGGTGCGCATGCCAGTGCGAGCGTCTACTTCGTCTTTAGCGACGAAAAGAAACGCATCCGCGGACGAAATCGTATTTGCGTGGCTCACTGGAGCTGGAGTGTACGCTGGATCCGCGGACGCGTCGGCCAGAGAAACGGACAATCCGGCGACATTACTCAGAGATCAATCGTTGTTACCATTTCCCACGAAGAATGCTTTGCGCAAAAAAGAAGACTCTTCTCCAATCGGCTTGGCACTCACTGATCACCACGCGGTATTGACGTACGTGGATAGAATCGCGTGTATATCCAGACTCACCGGTGAATTAGCTCAACTCTTACGTCTAGATGAAACTGCGGACGGTATAGTCACCCGAGAAAGCTTAATTGCGTCGAAGATTGTCTTTTGCGCTACGGACGACATCACGGGCGTTTCGTATTTGTGTACGGACGACGGCGCCCTCTCTGAAATCGCTTCCAGAGACGAAGCGAGAGACGCGTGGAGATATTATTGCGAACGAAACGAGTTTAAGCGCGCGTTGCAATGCGTCGGTGACGATGCGCGGCGGCGATTTGAAATCTTTAAAACCAAGGCGGAAAAAGCGTTCAAAGATCGCGAGTATGAACTCGCCGGTCAAGCGTGGGCGCAATGCGAAGAGATGGTACCGTTTGAACGCATCGCTAAGAAATTCAAAGACGTCGGATCGTTGCAAGGTTTAATCTCATACTGCGTCGGAAGGTACGAAAAGCTCAATAAAGAAGTCGCGCTTCTCCCGGGTGGCGGTGTTTTGATATCCGGTGGCGGCGGTACAGACGCGGCAAAGAAAAGCGGCGGTAAGAAAAACATCGACGGAGGCGGCAAAGACAACAAGGATGCGCAAGAATCTGCCGTCGACGAAGATGCCGCAAAACGTGCAATGCTAGCAAACTTCCTGGTCGATTTACACTTGAGCGCTATTCAAAGAGCCGAAGAGAAAGGCAAACACGTTGTGGAAACGCGATTAAAATTTACTGCTTTTCTCCGCCAGTTCAAGCGAGACATCGACACGCAGCTGACGAAGAAAAAAATAGAAAAAACTGGCGATCGCGATCTCGAAATTTCCTTCGCGTCCGCGCAAGGCGAACACGAAAAAGTCATCGCATACTTCCTCGACGAAAAGCGCGACATTGATTTAACTCTGGATGCGTTGGCGAACATAGAGGTGCCGTCGGAGTTAATTTGCGATTCGGTTGAAAAGTGTTTCGAATTGAACCCGGAGAAGACGACAGATTTCTTGATCAGACAAGGCACGAGGAGAGTAGAACCGAAGCGCGTTCTGTACGCCTTCACGCCTTTCGTTGGTTCAAAAGATGAAAACGCCGTGGAAAATGCTATTCGATACTTGCGGAGAGCGTGTGGTGAACCGAACATCTCTTCGTCAGCCGCGAGAGATTTAGCCAGTCACAACTTATTGACGACGTTGTACGTGGAATCCTTAGCCAACGGGTTTCGAAAGGACCTGTTCGAAGAGTTGGAAAGCTATCTGAGAGAAGCGGTGAGATCTAACGAAGTAGAATCGTTCGGCACGAATAAGGAAGACTTTTTCGAAGTCACCATTGCGAAAGCCACCGGAAATGCCACGAAGAAGAATCAGTTCGCGTATTACGACCCGAGATACGCGTTGACGTTACTCGAATCTCGCGTAGATAAAAAGCTCTCGTATAAGTGCGTCGCATTTCTGCACTGTTTGTTGAAAGAATACGAAGAAGCCATACGAGCTGCGTTGGAGCACGGGAACGACGTCGAGTTGGCTAAAGTCATCGCCGACGCGCCGGTTTCAAACATGTACGATTTTGATGATGGCATTAACCACGCGTATTTTGGCGGTAGCGGCGATAAGAGTAACGCGTCTTTATTATTGAAGGAGATGAAGAAGAAACTGAAGATTAATCGCGATGATGACGAAAGCAGCGACGACGATGGTAACGACGACAACGACGAGGATACCAGCGACGAGGAAGAGAGCGACTCTGAAACCGAGCGCGAAGAAACCGCGCATTTGAGACGCAAGACGCTTTGGTTGGAGATTGCAAAGCACGTCATCGACAACTGCGCACCTCTTGATGTTTCGAAAGAGAGCGTCAATCAAGAATCGCTCGTCGAGCAAAAAGTCAAAGTAGCTTTGAATTTTCTCAAGGAGACGACCAAAGACAACAACGTTCGCCAACAACAACAACAACAACAGCAAGCGGAAGATGAAGGAGCAGAGAACGATACGACCAACAGAATTCTCGGTGTGGAAGACATCCTTCCGTTACTCCCAGATTTCACGAAAATCGACGCCGTTCGCGACGCCGTTCTCGAAGCATTGCACAAGTACCAGAACGCCATAGAAACGATGAAGAAAGACATCGAGCGGGACAGCGAAATTACCGCGCGCGTGCGAGAACAGGTGCGTCAAATTCAATCGAAAGATTTAGAAATCGACGCGGACGAGCCGTGCGCGACGTGCAAAAAGCCCGTCCTGCGCAACGGTAAGGTTCCGGACTCCTCAGATTGTGCCAAATTGGCCCCATTCTACGCGTTTCCGTGCACGCACGCGTTTCATTGCGCGTGTTTGCTCCGCGAGGCGTTGCCGTTGATGCTCGACGACGAACGCAACCAGTGCCTCTCGCTGATGAAATGTCTCAAAATCCCGCTTCCGATTCGTTTAAAACCGAAAGTCAAACTGTGGGGACCGCCTCCGAAAACCGCCACCGGGCACACCGCGGAATCCGCGGTAGAGAAGCTCGAAGACGTCCTTTGCCAAGAGTGTCCGATGTGTGGCATCATGCGCACGCGAATTATCGACGAACCGCTCTTCCATCTCCCGGAGGAGCAAGAAGAGCACGACCTGTGGGATTTCGAAAACAAATACGTCTTTGAGTTTGAACGAGACGCCGTCCGATTCATCTCGAGAGACGCCATCGACGCAAACCCACCCGACGCCACCACCGGCGTTCACGAAGTGCGCGTAGAAGGAGAGGAAGAGGAAGAAGTCATCCAAATCGTCGACGGTCACAAAATCTTGTGCGGCTACGCCGAGATATTCGACGAGTTACCCGGCGCGCCGCCGTTGAAAACCTCCTGGAACAGGTACGTCTTCCGCGACTCCTCCGACGAAGAAGACGAGATTAACAGAGAGGAAGAAGAAAACGATTCCTCAGACGACGATTTGAAATTTTACTCTTACCCGTAGAAGAAGAGAGAGAGAGAGAGAGAGAGAGATTAATTTGTATTAAAATCAGATTGTAAAATAACAACATCGAGAACAACGCGTGTACTCGTAGTATGAGTAAAAGATTTTCTCATCTTTTTGCTTCACTTTCTGAGAGGAGATGCGCGTGTTCACGTCGTCTTCTTCGTGTTTTTCAACGACAGCATCGACCACCACCGCGGCAACTACCACTTCCACCGTAAAACGACTTTTCCTTTTCGCTGGGAGTAGCAGAAGAAGCGCGGTAGGAAGAGGAGGAGGAGGAGGAGCAGGGGTGGCTTCTTCGTCGTCTTCGTCTTCGTCGCGCTTCTTCCGGAGAGGGAAAATGGATGCGGCACCGGCGCGATGTTCCTCGTCTTCATCTCCTCCTCCTCCTTTTGTGCCTTCTCCTTTGTTTAAATTCGGATTACTGGCGGATATTCAGTACTGCGATACGGACGACCGGACCAATTTCAGCGGGTCGCAAGTGCGCAGGTATCGAAACGCGCTCAACGTCGCGCGGAACGCCGTGCAGCACTTCAACTCGCATCATGATACCCTAAAGAATCATCCGATTGATTTCATCGTCCACAACGGGGACATCATCGACCACCAGTGCGCGTTCGATTTCGAGACGGATTCGTTCAAGCCGCTGTCGGAAGGCCGACGGCAGTTGGCGGACGTGATGCAGATTTTAGACCAGAGTAAGTGCCGCGATTGGATATTTACCATCGGGAACCACGAGTTGTATAATTTTACGCGAAGAGAGTTGATCGACGGGGTCGATTTGAAGAGAGAAGGGATCGAGTCGTACGCGAAGGATGGGTTGACGTTTAAGTGCGCTTCTGAGGATGGCAATTTGTATTACGCGAAGAAACCACACGAGAAGTGGAAGGTGATTATATTGAACCCGTACGACGTGTCGATTTATAGCAAAGGACGAGAGCAAGGATTGGACGAGGAAGCTTTGACGTTGTTGAGAAAGCACAATCCAAACGCGGATAAGTGGTGCGAAGAGAATCCAGACGTCGTGCAGACGGAGAGAATGAGCGGGACGTTTCCGTATTTTAAGGATTTAGAGGGATTGAATGGGAGATGGGTGCCGTTCAACGGCGGCGTCGGAGCGACGCAGCTGGAATGGTTGCGAGCGGAGTTGAAAAAGTCTAACGAAAACGAAGAGAAAGTGCTAATTTTTTGCCACTTACTGGTGCATCCGAAAACGACGAGCGGGACTGGTAGGACGTTGCTGTGGAATTACGACGAGGTTTTAGAAGTTATACAAAAAGACGGCGACGGGTGCGTCAAATGCGTCTTTAGCGGGCACCAACACGAAGGCGGCGTTCACGTGGATGAGTACGGCACGCACTTTGTCGTTTTAGAGTCGCCCATGTTAGCCAGCGACGAGGATAAAGGTCACCCGGGACCATTTTGTGTCGTCGAGGTGAACGAAACGAACGTTTTGATGAAAGGTTTCGGGAGGAGTTTTGAGAGTCGTCTGTTCCCGTACGAAGAAGGATTGGAAAACGTAGAGGCTTTAGAATATAAGATTGCGTTGTAATAATAATATTAATAATAACAATACTGTAATTTCCCGTGCGTCTTCTAATGTACAACATGCATCTAATTTATATGTATTTGGACTGTTATCCGTTTCAATCTGCGATGTATTCGCTCTGTATTTTTTTCTTCTCGCATAAACACGCACGCTTTTCTATTATCAAAGCGCGTCAAATGTGAAAACACTCACACTTATCGACGCGCTCGTCACACACATATTTTAATCGCGCGTGTTCACAAAAAAGAAGAAAAAAACAACGACGCAAAGGGAGAGAGAGAGAGAGATGTGGGTGGGATCATGTCGTTAAATCCAACTCCTCGCGCTTTGCTTCGCGTAAAAGTCCTGGTGATATTCCTCCGCGTCGTACCAAACCGTAATCGAACTTTCCGCCGGAGAATACACATCCGTCTTAATCGGACCTTTCCCATCTCTTTCCATCTCTTCAATCATCCGCGTCGCGATCGCGTACTGCTCCTCGTTTTGACACCAAATTGCGCTCTTATACTGCGCTTTCGCCTTCCACTGCGGCGAATGTTCGCTGAAGAAAACCTCTAAAATCTTCGCGTAACTCACCTCCGATTTCTTAAAATCCAACTTGATGGCCTCGGTGTGTCCGTCCCCGGCGCACACCGACGTGTACGTCGGCATGTCCGTCTCACCGCCCGTGTAACCAACCGTCGTCGCCTCGATGCCTTTCATCTCAGAGAACGTGGCATCGGGACCCCAAAATCACCCGAGCGCGAGCACCGCGCACTCGTGGTTTCGGGATAACGGAACGGGAGGCGTTGCCGAGGAGGAAGCGCTGATGGTTTTGCCTCTTCGCGTTGTTCTTTTCCCCCGGGACGACGACGAGAGAGAAAACAACGACATCGCGGATGATGGGAAGAAACTTTTCATCGTCGTCGTCGTCGGGGACATTATTTGTCTTTTCTTCTTTGTGTGTGTACAATCCGCGCGGCGTTTGAAAAAGCAAACCTTCGTCGTTTTGCGCGCGGGTGCAGAAGTGAGGTACGTTTTAGGTGATGACCGACGTCTGATTGAAAAAATATACGAGAGAGACGCGCGTATTTGGGAGAGTACGATAATCGCACTCTTCAACCAGTCTTCTCTCTCTTTTTAAAAAAGTCTTAATTTAACCTCTCAAAATGACCAACGGCCAATCGGGAAACTTCTTGTTCCAGTATCTCACGCCGTAGTGTTCCAACTTGCGGCTCTCGTCTTCGAAGCTTTGACCGCGATAGGCTAATTTCATGAGACCGGGCATGATGCCGCACCGGTCGCGGATGTGGTCGCGCAAATCGGAGACTCGGATTTTAGACGGGACGTGAATCCAAAACGGGCCGCCGTATTCTGTGTCGGTGTGGAGTTCGGAAACTACGAGCAAGGAGAGGATGGGGCAGTCGCCGTAGCGTTGGCGGTAGACGTATTCGCCGTGCGGGATGCCGGCTTCGAAGGCTTTTTGGCGGTCGATAGCTTCTTGCTCCGGAGTTGGGTCGTACGGGTCGGTCCATTCCGTCACACTGGCACCATCGCGAGTGGTTTTCGGGCAGTATCTGTTTCGGTTTGGCGGAGAGGGAAAGAGAGTAATAACGAGAGGGGTGCAATGAGATCGTTCGCGGGCTCCGGAGAGGAAAAGACGAGAAGAGAAAATACACGAGCGGGAAAAAAACGCACTTCTCATCTTCCATATAAAATGGGTAATTATTCGGAGGAATATCAAAATACCCCGTCTTCCCAGTCCCTGGTTTATCGTTGTACTTACTAAACGCTCGGTACCTGTGTGTGATACATCGAAGAATGCATGAATAATACATGAAACGCGCGATCGCGTTTGAGCGCGAAGCGAAAAAAAAAACGCTCGAAGTTTTCGATGAAAGAAAAAAAAGAAAAAGAGAGAGAGAGGGAAACGCTCTCGGGCTCAGAGAAATGGTGCTTTGAACATCGCGCGTTCTCGCGCTTCACATTCCTTTTCAGTGTTTATTGTTGACATCATCATCGCCCAATCCCCTCTCTCTCTCTCTCGCGCGCGCCCGCTCTCGAGACGAAAAGAAAATCCCCTAAAACGTTCCAACCTACGCATCACACACAAAAAAATACTCACCTCGGTGGCACGAACGAATTATCCATGCCTCCGCCGTGCGACCCGGGCGCTTGCGCGTACATGTGGTCGTCGAAATCGAAACTCTGCTCGTGCGCCGGTTTCATCCCGGACATTCGCGACGACATCTCTTTCCTCTCTTCTTTATTAAACTCTCTCGCAAGAGACACTTTGCGCGAGATCGATATTGTGTAGTATTTTTAGTGAAGATTTAAATTTTGGCGTTACGAATTTTTCAAGAAAATTTCCCCAGAAATCAGATTATCGGGAAAGAGAGAGAGAAACAGAGAGAGAGATGATGCGTCGAGGAGGCGCTCCAAACGCGCCTTCTGCTCCTCGCGAGGACGACGAGGACGAGGACGAGGACGACGAGGACGAGAAGCTTCTTCTCGCGCGCGGTAGTGGTGGTATTGGTAGTAAAGAAACAACGAAAGTTGGAATTTTGAGTCTCAGGAGAAAGAGAAAAAAAACCAATCCGCTCGACGCGCGAACAGTCATCGCTTTCGCGCTCTTTTGCCTCGCGTTTCGGATCTTCTTCTTGACGGAAATCGGGGAGTTTGGTAAAAAAGAGGTCGCGCCTTCTTCTTCTTCTTCTTCTTCTGTTTCTATTTCTTCTCCGCGAGTAGGAGAAGACGAGGACGACTATCAAAACGACTTGAAATGGGACGAAAATCTCGAGCAAAATCTCAACGAGAAGCAAGAAGAGCGCAAACTGGAAGCGCGGGAGAAACGGAGACAAGATCATTTACTGGATTTACCGTCGAAGAAATACAGATTCGGGACGATCATACCAGACGCGAACACGGGGAAATGTCGGTCGAGACACCCACCGGATTTCTTTAAGCGTCAGATTTGGAAATCGTTCGAGTTGGATCCGAGGAACGCGCCGCTCAACGCGAGTTTGAGCGAAGAGGCGAGGAAGTGTTCGGTGTTGGACGTGGAGGAAGAAGACGATAACGAGGATGGGAAGAATGCGATTCAGTTGACGAAGAAGTTTTTAGAGAAATTACCGTTAGTGCGGGGATCTAGGGTGATGAAGATGGTTTTGGAAGGGGACATTCCGAACGGCGTGTCGCCGAGATTGGAGATTCCCGTGGAGTATTTGGACGACGGTTTGATCGGGCGAACGTTTAGTACGCGTCGTAGCGGTAGAAGTAGTGGTAGAAGTAGTAGTAGTAGTAGTAGCAATGAACGAGGACAAACGGAAGAATTTCCGAGGTTTAAAACGTGCGCAGTTGTGGGCACGTCTGGAACGTTGAAGGAAAAAGGTTTAGGAGAGCAAATAGATAAGCACGAGGCGATTATTCGAATAGATTTAGGACGAACGGTTGGATACGAGAAAGACGTAGGCGCGCGAACGACGTTTGATTTCGCCGCGGCGAACGATTTGCGAAATTTAGTTTCTAACAAAAACGCATTCGCCGGTCGCGAAGAAGACGACGACGTGGAACCAGAAGAAGATAGCGAGTTGGAGAGTGAAAGCGAAGGCGCGAAAATGCGAAACGCGAAACGCCGCCGACGACGAAACGCGTTGCAACCGCAAACGCTCGAATCTATCGCCGCGAGAAACTCGACGATTGTTTTACACGAGCTCTTCAGTCGCGCGGCGTTGAGAGGTACTTACCCTCCTTTCATACGCGCGTTCGAGCGAGTCCGTTCTGATGATAGCAAAGAAGTCCCCTCGGTCGTCGCCATGGAACCTCGCCTCCTCGTCCGCATCCTCCAAACCTTCCACCGAGTCGCCAACGCGCTGGACCAGTACTCCCACGAAAACGGCGCACCGTCCGGCGCGAGAGATATCTCCTCCTCCTCGCGCGCGCCGATATCCATCGTCGCCACCTTATTTGCGCTCCAGGTATGCGACAAAGTCAACGCGTTCGGTTTAGCGCCGCCGCTCGCGGTTCAATCTTCCTCCTCCTCCTCCTCCGGTTCTAAACTCGACGCCGACGGCGAAAAAATTGGACGCACGAGGCCAACCTATCGCAACTACTGGGACCGAAATTTCGCCCACGTCGGGACGTTAAAGAAACACGGTCTCCGAGACGCCGGTTGGGAAGTCGCGCGCGCCATCGCTCAGTGGCCGTGTTCGGAGAGCGCGTTGAGAATCATCGATCCAAAGCCAACCGTGAAAGAATAATATTATAGTTGTCATGTGATGTGTTGAAATGTACATTTTTTTTCTTTTTTGAGTTTGTGAAAAAGATCTCACTCTTGCGTTTAAGATTTTGGGGAAAAAAGTTTTTAGATATTCTCTATCTGTGCCCATCACAAAACAACCGCGGTCGCTCGCGACGACACACACACACACAAGATATATATATATATATATTTATACAGAATACACACGCATGTCTTGTTCAACTTCTTCTTCTTCTTCTTCTTTATCGTCGATGAGGCGCGCCGCGAGGAGCGTTTCTTCTCTGAGCAGCGGTGGTAGAAAATCATCATCGCGATTCGTGCAAAGGACGACAGAGACGACGACGACGACGACGACGCGGTTTATTGGAAAAGCTGGTGGTGGTGCGGCGTCGAGAAGAGGAAGTGCGACGGTGATGATGAACGCGGCGATGTCGACCGTAATTCCCGCGGAAGTTTCGGAGTTTATAGAACCGGCGGCGATTGAGATGGCGAAACGAGTCGAAGTGATTGAAGTTCCCGTAGAAGGGAGAGAAAAGAGCGTCATGACGTCTTTGGTGCAAAGTAAGAATAAGGAGGCGAGCGGCGAGTACCATCCGTTCGTTTTACTGCACGGATTTGATTCTTCGTGCCTTGAGTATCGGAGGTTGTTTCCGAAGTTGGAGGAAAACGGGGCGGAGGCGTACGCTTTGGATTTGTTGGGGTGGGGGTTTACGGACGGGTTGGACGGCGGCGTCGGGGACTATTCGCCCGAGGCGAAGTGCGCGCACTTGTACGCGTGGTGGAAACAAAACGTGAATCGTCCGATTGTTTTAGCCGGGGCGAGTTTAGGTGGCGCGGCGGCGATTGAGTTTGCCAGTCGGTATCCGGAAGCGGTGGCGAGGTTGGTTTTGATCGATGCGCAAGGTTTTATCGATGGGATTGGGCCGATGGGGATGTTGCCGACGCCAATTGCCAAAGCGGGGGTGGATATTTTGAGAACGAGATGGTTGAGATCCGGAGCGAATAAGATGGCATATTTCGATCAAAAGTACGCAACGGATGACGCGCAAAATGTTGGCAGATTACACACGCTTTTGCCGCAATGGAACGACGCGACGCTGAGCTTTATGCGTTCCGGCGGGTTCCGAGTCGTCGAGAAGATTCCAAAGTTGAAGACGAAGACGATGGTGTTGTGGGGAAGAGGCGATAAAATTTTGGAACCAGAAAACGCGGAGAGGTTTGAGAGAGAAATTGAAGACTGCGAGTTGGTGTGGGTAGAGGAGAGTGGACACGTGCCGCACCTGGAGCAGCCAGATTTTACGTGCGCCCAGTTGTTGAGATTCGGAAAGAAGTAAATAGTAAACTTTTTGTATTATTGATCATCATCATCATCATCATCATTTGGTCGGCACGCTGCCATCGTTTTCTCTCATCAATATGAAATTCATCGCGAATTGTGGCGTCCCATCTTCGGGTATTTTGAAAATCGAATCCGTCCCGTCTTCATTTGGAAACAAATCAAGGCCGGGTAGCATATACATTTTCCCGATGTAAACTCCTGGATAGACCTCGCGAATCTCGTCCCGGAACTTGCTGAACTCGTGGCCAAATTTCGAATAATTGATACCGATTGAAGCTTTACCATCAAAAATCGATGTCGCTTCGTACTCCACGTCGCCTTTGTACAGCTCGATTGGTTCGTTCAACCCAAGCAAAGCGTTCACGATTGGCCCGTAACTCAACTTGATTCTGTTCGTGACCGCGGTCGTTTCCGAACCATCGATTTCATCGATCACTTTCTTGAAACACTTCCCTCTCCAACTGTTAAAAGTCAGCGTGCGCCGTATGCCGTAGAACTTTGCTATCGTAGTTTTCCAGTCGTTCCCGAGAATGCATCCTCGATAACATCCGTTTGGAATTTCTTCGCCGTTCATAGGAAACGCCTGCATGTAACTGTCGTCGAACGAAGTTTGATTAAACTCTCTCACGAACGCGTCGGATCTGCACAGCGCGTCGTGAACAGAGCTGTCAATGTCAGAAAAATCATCCACGCCGTGCTCAATCCTCGCCAATCCTTTCTCCGTCGACAGCGCGTTCGCCATCCTCGTCAGCGTATTCGCAAACTCGCTTTCAGAATTCGTCTTTGGAAGATTTGCATGTTTTTCTTCAATTCCCAATTGCTCGATGGCGGCTGTTTCGGCGCCTCGAGAGCTGATCACATCGACTATATAATTCCACACGAATTTAAACAGCTTCTGGTTCAGCGTGGAAGGCGGTGCAGGTGGGGGTAACGCGTTATACGTCGGACCACCGTTCGCGTCTTCCGCGTTCGAGGCAACGCTTCCTCCTAAAAGTTTTCTCGTCGTCGCGACGGGAGTAGTTTCCGCGCGCGCCGAACGCGTCTTCGTCGCCGTCGTCGTCATCGCTAAAAAAACAACAAAGACGACAAAAAAGATAGCGTTCGCAGCGGATGCTCCGCGAACGCGTCGATCGAACGCGCTCATCGTTTGGTCGCCGTAAATGTCGCGAGCTCAAATTATGGGTACCTTTTCGACATCATGCGCGTATTTTTTTTTTCTCTCTCTCTCGTTTCCTCGAACACGTCGAACGCGCGTGAAAATGCACACGACATAAAAATAACAAACTCGCGCGGAAAGAGAACAACAGAACGCGCGTAAACGACGCAAAGAAATGTCATCTCGCGCCGCCGCGTTCCAAATAACGTGCGCGCACCCGTCTCGATCGAACCGCGCGAAAAAGCGAGACGCGCCTCGAAAGCAGAGACTCCCTCTGACGGAACGTTTAGAGTTGAAAGGGATATTGTTGGGGGAGAAAACCGGCGGCGAAAATGGAAACGTCGTTTTATCGGCTGCTCTTCGACGCGCGAAATCGAAAGAAAACGCGCAGATATGCGTTCGATACGACAGCGAGAGAGGAGGAATGAACAACGATAACAGAGATGATGAAGACCGTGAGAAAGAAATCGGAGCGTTTGAGTACGACGAAGAGAGAGGCAAGGCGAAAGTGGTTGAGATTTTACAAAGGTTGAAGGAAAATGAAGAGAGGTTTCCGAGACAGTTATCAGACGCTTGGTTTCGAATGCGCGTCGGTATGGTCACCGCGTCCGATGTCGGTGGAATTCTCGGATTAGAAAAGAGGAGAGATATGACGATGGAGAAGATTATGGAGAAAAAGTTTAAACAGAGAGAACGGTACGAAGAGATGATGGTTGACAAGAACGACGACGAGGACGACGGCGGCAACTCGAACCGAATAGCGATACCGCCGGCGATGAATAAGGTGCCGGCGACAAAACACGGCAATTATTACGAAAATATCGCGATAAAACATTACGAAAAAATTACCGGCGAAGTTTGTCACTCGTTTGGATTGAAAACACACGACGAAGAGGAATATTGGTTCCTAGGTGCGTCGCCGGATGGCTTGACAGAAAGCGGGAGAATCGTAGAGGTCAAGTGTCCGTACACGAGAAAGATACAACGGCAAACGAGGTGCTTGGAACATTATTCCCAAATCCAAACGTTGTTGGAAGTTTTCGACTTAGAGGTGTGCGATTTCGTCCAGTTTAAACCGGCGGGCAAAGGAACTGGCCACAGCGGCGATGTTTCGAGACCGAAGATGTTGATTGAATGCGTGAAAAGAGATCGCCTTTGGTTTCAGAATCACTCGAAAGAGTTGGTGATGGCCTCGAAGAAACTCCCGATGCCGTTGTCGTGAGAAGAAAATATGTATGGTAGTAATAGCAGCTTAGCAGTACTTCTTAGCAGCCGATTGTTGATTGTTTTCACTTGAGTAAATTGTTGTATGCCGCGCGATGTATTTATTAATTTATCGTTACAAATATTACAATTCATCTTTCTCTCCGCCTTCCTTTCGAAGAACCGGGCGAAATTCCGCCGGCGAAGGTGCTTTCTTGATCGCCTCTCTCAATTTTTCCGTCGCGAAACGACCGGCGCGGTCGTCTTTGGTATATTTAGCCCCTCTCATAGCCGGTCCAGTCCAGAACATAGCGCGAGGAATGACCTCTAACTTCGCACCGTTTAATGTCAATCGCGAGAGAAGCTCCCACACGTCGTAACCGTCCGAGTGACTTTTATCAAACAAGACCGAACCGGCGTGTTTGATCAACGAGTTTAAAGTGACCATGAATACCGGACCGCCCATGCAATTTCTCGTCGTGGCCACTGGAAATGCCGCGCCCAAAAAAGGCTGGAATTGACGCATATTTGCCGAGGTTAACTTTCGGATTTCAGCGTCCTCTGCGATCGCAGAGGTCCCGTCGTAAACGTGTGCGAAAGAGGTCATGACGTTTGCGTCGAACCGAAACAAAGCGGATTGGAACACGCGCAATGCGTGCGGCTCCAACACGTTTCCGGCATCCACGAATGCAATTTCGCTGAATCCATTCTTTTCTCGATTCAAAATAGCCGTTTTGAATGCAAAATTACGGCAGACTGCCAACGAGGCGCCAATCTTTTCAACTATGCTCAAATCGTAACCAAGATTTTTGTTGTCGTTGTCCACTTGATGAAACGCTGGGTTCCGCTCGCTCGAGGTGCACACGACAACGGCTTTTGGTCTCACGTGCTTCTGTTTCGATATGGATTTCAACGTTCTCGCGAGTTTTTCGTCCACGTCTCTCGTGGCGACGACGACGAGTATACCTTTGGAGATGTTGTGCGCTCTCATATCGACCGCGTCGCGAACCATTTCGGATTCCTCTGTGATTTTCTTCATTCTTCGAAGAACAGCGGCTCCCGGGGAGGAATTACGCGCGGTAGATTTGAGCATCAACTCGCGAGAAGTGGCCACATCCGTGTGAAACTGCACCCATCTTTGTTCGTTTTTGATGACATCGACGGCGCTTTCAAAGGCATTCGTAACAAAACCTTGGTCTAATATCTCTCGTAATTTTTCCGACAACGCGTTGACCGAGTTTCTCGCAAACAAAATGTTGAAATCTTTCTCGTCCTCTCTTGATAAAACGACATTTGCTCTTCGCTTCACAAGCTCAGGCATACCGCCGGCATCGGAAGCGATGAATGGGGCGTTCACGCCGAACAGCTCAAACACACTCAGCGGTGAATTTTCCACCAACGAAGGCAACACCGCCAGTCGTTTCTTCCCTTTCTCGAGTAAATAACTCAACGCTTCTGCGGAGTTCTTCTCAGTGAATACGTTCACTTCTGTCACTATCGCTCTGTTTTTCTCCTCTCGCCACGGGCGCGATCGACGTTCGACGAATCGCTTCGACGGTTCACGATCGATTTTATTTCTATCAGAGCCCAGGAAAGTGACTTTGAACGGTTTCACGTCGAGTTTACGAAGCAAAGCGTCGACGGCGTCGCAGAATAAAATCACACCTTTTCGCGTTTCCAATCGTCCGAAAAAGACAAACTCTTGAATTTGTTCGACGATGGCTGATTCCTTTTCAATTTCTTCGTCACCTGCTTCTTTTCCATCATCGTAACCCGTTTCTTTCTGTTTTTCTACCAGTGCTATTTCTACATTCTCTTCTTCTGCGCCTAATGCGCCGTCTTTCTTTTTCGCGAAAGACAACGCACCTCTAATCCACGACGAAATCTTACCTCCTACGGTAGCTTCCTTCTTCACGTGTAACTCTTCTCCACTATCTCGTCCTCCACTCTTCTTGCCCCTCCCTAATCGACCTTTCACGTACTTCTCTACGTCCAACGCCTCTCTCACTGCCTGTTTTGCCTCCACCGGCAAAACGTACGGCTGCACAAACGCGTTCTCTGCGAGCGTCCATCCCGCCTCTCCTTCCATCCAATTCAGCAAGTACTCGCTCGGAGAAACCACCACGTCTGCCAGCTCCACACTTTTCATCTCCAAGAAATGACTCTCTAAATCCTCCACCGATTCAATCTTCTCCTCGTTCGCTTTCCGCGCCCAAAGTAACGGTCCGTGCGTCATCACTGTCAGCAACGAGTTCTTTAATCCTAAGCCGCTTTTCTTATGCAACAAACTGTAATACCCGATGCCTTGCCAATCTGCAAAATGTATCACGTCGAACGGTGCGTTCGTTTTCGACTGTTCCAGCAAAATCCAATCTAAAACCGCGTACGAGGTTGCCGCGTGGTATGTTATCCCGGAGACGCGATGCGGCGGGAGCGGAACCAAGTTTACGTTTAGTCGATTTTTGTAATGCTCTTGCCACTGCGTAAACGGATCATCTGCCTTCCCATCGCGCTTCTTCTCCGTTCCGTTCTCTCTGTCATTCTTTCTCGCGCTCCCATCGTTCTCCCCCTCCTCTTCGTTCAGCGTCGGCGACTTAATCTTCCCGTGCACTTTTCGGCCTTGCGTATACACCAACGTCACGTTGAACGCGCGCTCCAAATCCCCTTTCCTATTCGCGCCGTCGTCATCCAACGCCGACGCCGACGACAAGACATTCGCCAGAGAGGTATAAAACGTTCCAATCCCACCGTTCGGGACGAGACCGGCAAACTCCGAGCAGACGATCAATATATGAGAGACGCGTCGTTTCTCGCTCTCCAGAGAGATGAAACCATCATCATCGCCTTCGTCTTCTTCTGCCGCACTCCTTCTTCTTCTTCTGATGTCGTTGTTGTCTTCAACGGCATCGAGAAGAAAAATCGAACGGTGCCCAAAATCAGATTTCGATCGGAGCGACGGGAAACCGTGCCGCGTGCTCTCCGCGAAGTCTACGAGAAGGAGGAGCAGGAAGAAGAAGAATCCAATCGTAAATACCGATAACAACAGCGCGTTCGCGAACGGTGCGTTGCGTTTCGTCCTCGCTCCGTTCGTCATCCTTCTTCTCTAAAATCTCTCTTTATATGTATCGTTCTTTTTCTATCTATCGCGTAAAACTCTGACGCACTTCTTCAAAACGATAATACGTGCGTGTATCTATTCTTTCTCTCTCTCGCTCGTTCGGTCTCGGCCCCTTTCTCCCGAGAGCGCGCGCGCAAAAGCGCGTCGTCGTGTGTTTTGAAGTGTGTTTCTCTCTCTGAAAACACTCCCCTAAATAAAATGATACAAAAACCCTAAAACCTAATACAAACCCTAAATAAACATGTGCCAAAAATTCAAATTTTTTTTCGAAAAAACGTGCACGTTTTTCTTCAGATTTTTGCGCGCGCGAGTGTGCGTGTCTACTCTCTCTCTCTCTCTCTCTCCGTATAGCGAGTGAACGACGTGAGCAAACATGGAGTGGGCGGCATTCAACACGCAGCACGACGATTCGCAGCGCGCGAGAGACGGCGAAGGAGGAAAAGGAGGAGGAGTCATCAACGGCGAAGTAGACGCGGAAACGGCGAAACGGAAACGGCGAACCGCCGAAGCCGAGGAAACGCGCATCGCCGGGTCGTACGAAAAGGCGATCCGATTGTTGGCGGAGATTGACGACGACGACGACGAAGATGACGACGATAATGATACTACCACCACCACTGGGGAACAGATGGAGGAAGAGAAGAGCGCGAAAAGGGAAGAAGCGAAGCAGACTTTATTGGCCGTGGTGAATCACGAGATGATGCGCGTGGCGAATCTCGACGAGTTGACGCCGACGTTGTGTTCGGTGAAGAAGCTGGCGCTGAGGAACCTCGGGAACTTGTTCGCGAAAGAGTGCGGCGAGTTTGAGGGAGAGGAAGAGGAGGATGCCGAAATGATGATTATTGACGATAACGATAACGATAACGATAACGGCAACGCGGAAGGAGGAATGATGCAAAGAAAGTCGCAGCGACAGAGTTATAGCTTTGAACAAGCGATTCGGTGTTACTCGGAAGCGGTGAAAATGGACCAAGAAGACGTGTCGAGTTGGTTACGAATGGGCGAGTTGAGCGCGAAGAGAGGCGACGCGGCGTTGGCGAGGACGGCGTTTGAGAGCGGGTTGTTGGCGCAGCCGACGCACGCGCTCCTTTTGAACGAGTTGTGCGAAGTGTGCGTTTTGGTCGGAGACGAAGCGACGGCGAGGTTTCTAGCTGCGAGGATTTTGAATTCAGACAGGAGGAACGAGCGAATAAAGGCGATTCAAAGCAACTTTGCGAACGTGAAACCGAAAGAATGGCTGGTTAAAGCGCGAGAGAGATTTGAACGCGTAAATGCAAGGAATGATATCTCAGCGAGAGGAACAAAGCACGCGCTCTCGCTCGAACGCATGGCCTGGGATGATGTCGCCTCATTGATTCTCGATGAAGTGAACGTCAAGGTTGAGTCTGAGGAGAGCGCGATACGGGCCAAGGGCGACGACGACGATGATGGAGAAGAGGACGACGCCGAAGAAGAGGACGAAGGAGAAGATGTCGCTGCGCCGTCGACGCCGCCGGAATCCTCGACGCCGACAAAAGTGTCCACGCCTTCTAGGAAAGGCGCGTCTTCTTCTGCGCGATCAGCCGGGTTAGGTGTGCCCGTGGAGTTTGTTACGACGAATAATAATAAAAACGACGACAGCAACGACAAGAATAACACCGATTCTCAATCCGAGGATAACACCGCAGGGGCGGGAGTGAACAAGAACAAAAGCAAGAAACAAAAACTGATGAGTAAGGAAAAAACACCACCGTTGACGACTGTCGCTGAAGACGAGACGCAAACTACGATGAGAGAATCTGAAGCGAACGTTGCGTCCCCACTTCCGCCTCCGTCGTCGAAATGGAAAGGTCCGCAATCGAAAATTGCCGAGAAACTTTTCCTATCGCTTTTGAAAAAAAGGGTGAAATTGAGTGCTTCGGATGTAGAGACTTTGAAAGCTGCGAGAAATCGATTAACTACCGCGCACGAGAACAAAAATAATTTAGACTCCTTGAAAAAGGATCGTCACAGCGGCAAGCGCGTTTCTGTTTCCGCGTCGGCGAAGGAACGCGCGCAAGTTTCCTCGTACGTGAATGCGATGAACGCTAAGAACGGCGGCATAGCCGACTGTGCGTGGAAGCTGATACTCGCGGCTGCCTTGAGATGGCGTCCGGACGTAAAGGATGATACCGCGGTGGATGCCTTGAATATTTTGAAATTAGCGGAAGTTTTTGGCGTGGATGGTGTATCCGCCCGTCCGGAAATCCGATTGAGAACGCACTTGATGTTAGCGGATGCGGCGATTGACATCGTCTCGGAATGCTTTGAGACAATTTCGCTGAAATCGGGTGCAGAAACGTCCAAACGATGGGCACTGCTCGCAAAAAAGCACGTCCAACGCGCGCACGAAATTTCTTCGGACGATGACGGTAAGAACGAAAGATGGGGTGAGATTCACTTCGTGGAATATAAATTATCTGTAGCTTTGGGATTAGGCAAAGCGGCGCGAGAGCATTTAGACGCTAGCCGCGCGTGTTGCCCGAAATCTGAAAGCAAAAAGGACCATACTGGAGGAGTTCGAAGCAGTGATAATTCCTGGATACTCGATAAAGCTCCTGAACGATTCACTCGGACAGCGTGTGATGCCGCGGTTCGGCTCACCTCTTTGCGCGAAACCGTCACTGGCGCTGCGGCGAGATTCGCCATGGGTGAAACAAAAGAACTCGTCTTTGAACTCTCGCCAGTGTTGCTTGGCAGAAAACCTTTGCACGTTCCAGATGGCGTGAAAGATGCAGATAGTAAAGACGACGATGCGAGCGAAGAAGAACGTACGAAGAAACCGAAAACCATTCCTACTACTACCAGCAACAACAACAACAATAGCAAAAAGAGGGCGACGTCGAGGAACGAAAGTAGTTCTGGTCAACAAGGCGGCTCGGAAGATAATCGAGAAACGTATGTCATGACCCCGGTGGAACGTGCATCTGCGCTCAAAGTACTTTGCGACGCATCCGTAGCAGAAGGAAACGATCCTGAAACGCTCATTCGTGCGCTCTCTGAACTCTTTGACGTAACCGGTGATCACATCGCCTTGAGAGCCATCGCGCAATGCTTGTGTAGATTATGTTCAAACTTTGACGATTTTTGTGGTGGTGCCAGTGTTGATATCTGCGAAAAGAATGACGTTCCTGCAACGCCCCAAAAACCAGGCGGTGGCGCGGCGGAGAGAATTGCTCCTATCGCGAGTAAGGCGGACGTTTCAGCGGCGACTCTTTCAAAGCGTGAGATTGAAGTGGCATTACTTACAGTTCGCCAACTGAACTTACACCCGCTTGCGTGCGTCGCTTTTGAAACCTACGTCGTGAAAGGTGCCACGGATCCTTCGTTGAATCTGAACCACAGAGACGCATCGAAATGTCGCGCGAAAGCAATCGGTGCAGAATCCGCGGCGCAATTGATCGATGCGTTGCAGAGGTTGGAGGGAATGCTTGATGATTTGGATGTCAAAAAGATGTGCGACGCGAGTGAGCGACTGCACGATTGCATGGCAGACGCGAGATGTTGCTGTGGATCAAAAGCTTTCAGCAGTGCTTCGTATCTCGCAGCGAAGAAGAAGGCTGGTAATAACGAGACGCATCACCATGCGATAGATTTTGCGTCCGGAAGTTCGTATTTGCGGCAGCGGTTAGACACGTTGTCGGAGAGAAGATCGTTATTGTGTAGAAGCATAGCCGAGAGCCGAGAACTGCAGAAAAGATGGACGCCACCTCCTGAAATGCCCGAAAGTGTTCCAGAAGTAATCGAGATTGCAGACTCTGACGAAGACGATACGAACAAGACAGTATTATCGATGGAAACAGATGTAGAGAATACTTTGGACGAGCAAACGACGCCGAAACCTGCGAGTAAACTGCGCCCGTCGGATGAAGAAACAGGTACGCAAACGCAAAGTCAACCGTCCTCGAACATGTTTGGATCCATTGTTGGAGCGATATCTAGAGCCGTCGGGTTGTCTCCTAAACCGCAAGTAGCGCACGATGGAACAGCCACGGCGGCCGGAGCAGCGGCGGCGGAAAATAATGCGTCAGCTCCGAGTTCTCTCGAAAAATCTCAGCAACTTGAAACAGAAAAACGAGGTAAGAAAGCAGTTACACAGAAAGCAGCCGCGGCGGTGAAGAAGAAAAAGCAACAACAGCAGCAGCAAAAGAAACCGCCACCCACCCAATCTGCGATGAAGAAGGCCGAACTGAAGAGAGCGACAGATCCGTACGAGAGCAAGATACGAAAAGATTTGGAGGATTTGCACCGAGTAGACTCGATCATTGCGCAGTGTTTGTGGTGCGCGTACGGAGTGGATCTTTCAAAAATCATCACGCCTTTAGGTTTCTCTCTACGAGACTGCCGCAAGGAAGGCGGTGCGTGCGAGGTGCCAGAATCGTTCTTGTCTGCAAAATCGATGATGCCAGACTTCTTAGAAGACCAGAACGAAAGAAATCAAGCGAACTACAAGGTTTGGACGGCTCAAAAGCAAAGAGCCGCTACGTTGTGGCGCGCTATAAAACCGTTCGTCGAAGAAGCTGTTCGTCAAGATCAAAATGGTGAAGATGACGACAATAATGTTCTCGCGTCAAAATTGACCAAAATACCCGTGGAAACGGTAGAGAATATCCGAAGTGCGGTCAGTATGGTTCGAAGAACGTTCAGAAAGCCGCCAGAGGCTGTTCAAAAAGAAGATTTGGCGCGTTTGGACGCAGTCTTCACGGTTTGGCAAAATCACAGCGGTGACTTCTCGGAGTTGACGTCCGCAGAAGCGACAGCTACAATGGCCTTATTACAAAGAAATTCGCCTCCGCTGTCAAAGAAGGCACGATTGAAGCGACAGATGGTCGATGCCGCGACAAGTAGCATTGGAGGTCCAGCCACGCCTATGCCGAGCTTCACCGGCGCTGCGCAGCAACAACGGCAGAATAACGACGAGAGAGGACGTGAAGGATCTGCGATGATGAACATCGATGATGAACAAGATGACCCGCGAAACCAAGATGCAGATATCTATGCGGAATTGTTCTACCTTTCCGCGAAGCTTGAATACAATAGGTTATCGCAAAGCCTCGAAGTCGTCAACGACAACTGGAAACTCTTGTCTTCGTTGTTGAACTCGAACAGTCCATCTCAATGGTCACCTCAAGAACCTCCGACAGACGAACCCGCTCACGCGACTATGTCTCGCGAGTACTGCTACTTGTTGAAGTATGATTTGTGTTACAACCCGAAACGTGTCGATAGTTGGCGATCTCTCGCGGTGCACTTTGACGCTGTGAAGGACGTAGTCATATCGGACGGCGGAAAGATGTGTTCTGCGGAAGAGTTCAGAACGAATGAAGAAGGCAGAGTGATGGTACTCATCCGCTTGCATCAAAGCTGGTTGAGAGCGTGTCTCCACGCCACGATAGTTCTTCTCGAAGAGAAGAAAAGCGAGCTTGAATCGCAACTCACCAAGGATGCGGTCATTACTGAAGGCGAGTTCAACGCATCGTCTCAAAAACTCACCGCAGAAGAGTCGGAAGCGATTACATCTCAGCTCGAAATCGTAAAAGATGAGTTAGCGGAGAACTACGAGCGTGAAGGTATGGCTTTTTATGAGAACTTACAGAATTGCCTTCCATTTTACGATGGTCGACGCGAAAAAATCGAAAGGGAGACGTTGCCGTATCAGCACGCACTCACGAGAGCGGTTGCGGCATTCAAGAGAGCATCATTGAATGCGCCGGAAACCTATGTGTACGACGTGGAGCTTGCGAAGTGCTACCGGAAGCAAAACGAGCCGATTGCTACTGTTTTGCATTCGTTTAAAACTGCGGTTGAAAGCGCGCCAGAGTTTCTGGAGCCTTTGTACCAACTCCATGCGGCGAGATGTCGAGCGTTATTGACTGTACCACTCGAGTCGAGAAAGAAAGCGACTGAATCGAACACACCAGTGATTAAAGAAGTGAACAAGTACAGGTTCTTACCGGTGGGTGCTTTAGCCGCATTGCCGCCCGCACAGCAGAAGACTTGGACGACGGCTTGGAAAGATGCAAATATGGCCTTGAAGAAAATCAGAGAGAACATTCCTCTGTATCACAAAGTCTCCTACCGCTTGGCGCGGAATTCGTTGGAACACAACACCCAAGTTTACGAGCATTTATCAAAGGCCGAAAATCGCGCTCGCGAAGGTCCTCCACTCGCGGAGGATCCCTCTCACGCGGGTGCTATCGACGCCCTGTCGTGGCTGACGCCTATGTTTGGAGTCACTGAACCGTGGAGAGCGGGACTCGGGACGAAACGAAGGAAGACGAAGAAGTTTGCGTTTTCGCTGGGTATGGTGGAAATGGACGACGTCTCTGTCGGTTTTGGCTCTTCGGCGTCGCCAGCCGAAACCAACGAAGTAGCAGAGGCTGAAGACGAAGAGAGACGAGTGGCGCGGATAGCCGCAGAGTCTCTGGGTAGTAAAAAATACGACGACGACGGCGAACTCTACGTCCAGCTTCAAACAAAAGTCTGCATATCGTCCATTGGCCAGGCAGAATCTACCAGACGCTTCGTTGCCGCCGTTCGAAGAAATTGCTCTTTGTTCACCTCTTGCTGTTATTCTGTCCAAGACTTGGATGCTTTGAATTCAATCGTTATCATGTTGACGTCAAACAAAGACGCGCGTTCCAGAAAAAAAACGGATTACTTGTTTAGATCCTTGGAGGATTTGCGCGAAGCTACGTTAGGACGTTCTATTCGCGCCGTCGCATCTGTGATTGCATTCAACGGCGATAACGACGACGACGACGAGACGAAATTGGACGATGAGGATACGGTGGCCTATTTTCTCGAAAGAGCGTTTGAGCTGTTCATAGAATACGGCATTCCGAGTAAATATAGCTCGAAACCGTGGAACGAAACGATTTTACCGTACATGCGAGCGACGTACGAAGAAGAACACATGACTGGTGACTCGAACATGACGCGTCTTCTCGGTTGGTCATACGAAGCCGCCTTCCATGGCGCCGTGCAGAACATTCCGTTAGATTACGCAGTGCGAATAACTCCAGAACAATTAGCGTCCTCTGAAGCCTGCTCTAAAATGATACCGATCCCTTTACAAGAGAAGAGTTTTGAGGAATACGCGATGTTATTTGTGAACCAAGTCCTCAACCACGAGGATATCTCGGGCTTGTTGATTATCTACATGCAACTGCAGCAAAAACTGTCGCCGAATGCCCGATGGGAGTACATGGTTCGCGACGAAAGCGTGGAGCCGCCTCCAGGTTCTGCGCCCATCATGCGCGCGGCGACGGAAAAAGAAATGCAATCCTCGTTAGAGTTGAAAGATTCCGTGAAAGATTCTTTGGGTCAGTTATGCGTCCAGAAACTCCTGGACCACATGGAGCGCAAGCGGAAAACCATCGCGGCGAAGCTGACGAAGAGCAAGAAGTCTTCCGCTGCAGCCGCTGATATAAAGTATATAAAGTCATATAAAGTATTGAGTGGCATCGAGCTTCTCATGGAAGACTCCTACGAAGCCGAAGGCGGATTATCGGACATCGCTAAAGCGGTGGGTGATTTAGATTACTGCCTCACCGCGGCGATAACTTTGTACGACGAAATCAAATACGAAGCGAAATGTTTGAAAGCTCGATACGAACGCGAGATAGACTCTTACGCGGTGTTGATGGCAAATCCAGACTCCTCCACGTACAAACAAGCCATCCACGCAGAGAAAGAACAGGATTTACGACGCGTCCGCGATGAAGCTATGCTCGAGGTAAAAAAAGCCAACACTCAAGAAAACATGGAAGCGTTTTGGTTGGCGAAGAAGCTCCACACGGAGTGGGCAGACGAAAACCGTCGACTCTTGGCCGAATCTGCGGGAGAATTGCAAGAAGCGCGAGCGAAAATAGAATACAAAGCGAAAATAGATGGAGAAAACCTCCTCAACCGATCGGAAGCGGCCAAAATCCTCATCAAAGTCGTCAACGCTCTCATAACCGGCATCCCGATCGACGGTTCGCAAACCGCTCCGACACCTCCAAATCTTGTCGCCGATGCCGACGCCGCCTACCAGTGGGCAATGGACGCGTGGTGTCCAGTCGACGTCAAAGGTCGTCGCAACGAAGCGCGAAGAAAGAAGAGCCAAAAGTCTTCCCGCGCCGTTCGCGAAGTCCAGTTCCGCTTGGCGAAATCGAAAGAAGCGAAAGAGCAGAAAGCGAAAGAGCTCGCCCAAATGAAGAAAAAAGACGACGAGAATAAGAAAAATTTGGAGAGTTTGGTTCAGCAAGCGTCCTCGCCGGGAGGGAAAGTCCGAGCGGACGCGCCGGACGACCATCAGTACGAAGAGAATGAAGATTTTTAATACGAGTACATTGTACTATCACTCGAAATACATTTTACCCTAAATTCATATTCACATGGTTTAATTCACGTCTCTTTTCTAAACTACATCGTACGCTCTCGCTAACCTGTCTGGCGGATGTCCTCCCCTCCCATACCCCGGTGGATTGAACTTTTGGCGAACCCAACTCGCTAAGGCGATATCAACCTCACCCAACTCCTTATCTGCTACAAAAAACAAATTAACGCCTAACTTATCCGCGTATAGTAGAGAAAGATTATACTCTCTCGCTAATTTTGAAAACGCTAAAATAGATGCGCCAAAGAAGTTTGATCCGTCCCATCTGGAAGATTCGGGAAGAGAGCTTGGAACTGTTGCCGACCGATACGCTCCGAGCGCGCTGTTATGTTCTACTATCAGCACGCGTGGTTCGTATCCACATTCTAAAATACGTTTCAAAACGTGAAAATCAAGAAAATCAACGTCTACCGAAAGCAGATCGATAGATGGGCGAGGCACTTTGTATTTTTCAAAGAGCCCGCATATTCCAGAAGCGGTGATGAACTCTTTGTGCAAGTTAATCGCCGGATTCGAGTGTCCTCCGTCCATGAGAAGCCCGGTCCAGTTTTTCTGCTCTCTCAGAACTCTCGTGTTCACTTCGTTCCCGTTCTCCGTCCCGAACTCGACGTAATATTTCTCGCCCTCGCCAATCCTATCGAAAATGGCTTCCACGATGCCGTCTTCGCCGTTTTGCGAAAATATTTTCTTTTCCTTCGTCTCGAGCGCATCGATCCACTCGATTGTTTTTCTCAGTTCCTCTCCGTCCAACTTCCACGGAGGAGTAGGAATTTTCTTCGCGCTCCTCCTCCCCTTCATCGGAAAAGAAGAAGACGAAGAAGAAGCGCTGGTGTGCTCCGGCGGAGGAGGCGGCGAGGGAAAAGGAGAAGCAGACAGAGTCAGCGTTGTTTTGCCGTCGTCGTCGTCGTCTTTGATGGCATCGGAAGAAGAAGACGAGGACGAAAAGAGCCGCAGTTGGTGTTGAAAATGTTGACCAAGTCGCTTTTGTTCAAACAGCGCTCCCAGCGAGAAGCAAAAAACCGCGCCAGCGATGATCGATAAAATCACTCTTTTCTTCATCGCTCTCGTTCGCTCTCTCTCTCTCTCTCTCTCGCGGGGCGGGGCGATTCTCTTCTTCTCTTCTCTTATATTCTTATATTCCTCGCGTGCGATATC
>Ga0182093_1247335_pt1 | contig 26970 bp, 15 predicted proteins | sample 041ome_21_FD_127776 | JGI IMG/M metagenome (GOLD analysis project Ga0182093, IMG submission 127776) | Metatranscriptome of coastal salt marsh microbial communities from the Groves Creek Marsh, Georgia, USA - 041411BS metaT (Metagenome... | ecosystem: Environmental > Aquatic > Marine > Intertidal...
CCTGAACACTTCAACTACTAAGTCCGATTGTCTACATACTACGAACTTTAAAGATCCCTATTGAAAGGTGCGCAGAGAAATCTTGCCAAGCTTTTTGTCTTCCGATGCTCCTCCTCCTTCATCATCACCATCAACATCATCGACAATGCCGCTCGAATAATCCAATAAAGCTTTAAATTTGACTCTCGTGGAAGAAATCATACCAGATACCGCGCCTCGAGCGGCGAGTGGTTGCTCGCGCACCGCGGCGTTCGAAAGTCTAGAGGCGTTCAATGCCATTCTTTTACTGCTAGCACCCAAAGTCTCGATTGCAATCGCAAACATTGCCGCTAAGATATTCGCAGCTAAGTTCTGCGTATCCTTTTCTGCCGCGTTTTTGAGGAATTTGAGCGCACTAGACACAAATAGGACATTCAAATCAGCATCCCCTCGATCTGTAGACTTCGACTTGTGCCCTTTTGCCATTTGCCTCGAAAACACCGAAATCGAAGGCGCGAGTTTACGCAACACGATGACGTCTTCCTCAGAAGTCGCCGATTTAGAGTCAAGATAAACATCCAAAGCTATCAATGCCACTAAAGCGTTGTTCAGATTTGTCGAAATAGACTCTTCCCTCTCTAAGCGATTCGCAAGTATCTCTATGAACTTTCCCCGGTTGACTTTTTCCATTTGCGCGAGTAAATTTGCCAAGGCGGTGAATTTTTTCAACTTCTCCTCGTATGAAATCGAAGATTCGACGTCGTCGTCTTCAATCAAAGCCGCGAGCAAGTTCACATCTGTAAAACCACCACTGTTTGTTGTTGTTGACTCCTTGACCGGCGATGCTTCATTGTCCGCTTGGATGTCAGCGAAATTGGATGCAACCAATAATGATGAATTCAAAAACTCAATTGCGGCATCTCGAATCTTACGATATCCCGCAGAGGATTTTACGCAATCAAACGCAGCTTTTCCAAGCTTGTCGCTTACTAATTTTTGTGCCGCGGAATAGGCAATTGCACGCGCGTTCTCAAACATTTGCAACCCACGCAAAGCGGTTTCAACTTGCTCGACATCGTTTGCGCGCGCATTAAACTTGAAACTCAAAGGTATACTTGCGGCGTCCTCTTCTCTACTATCCGGAGTCGGGTTGAAACGCTCGATCGCATCTGAACTTTCGTCAGATAAAGTTCTCGTACACGAAGCGAATGGTTCGTCCAAACATGCAAGTAAAATAGGTTTTAAATAGTTCTCGCGGAGGTTTGTCCATTGTTGTGTATTGCTCGCTTTCACCGAAGCTTTCACGCATGGTAAAAAAGCCTCAGTGACATCCTGCACTAAACTTGGACACGCTATGACGAGCTCTCCGGGTAAGAGTTCAAACTTATCAACGATCATATTCTCGAGCATTTGTTTCTCGGAGCCTTCACCAATCTCTACACTTCGTTTGATGAGTTCGACATCGTGAGGTAGATACGTCCACGCCGGCACGAACGTCTCCACGATTTCCAAAGGAATGAATGTATGATCATCATCGCATACGTATGCCGTCGCTAAACACATGCACGCAGCAACGCGTGCACGAACCACTACAGCCTCACAAAATGCGTTCATTGACGTCAAACCTTGCGATAACGATGATGGTGACGATAAGGAAGAGGAAGCTTTCGCGTACACTGGCGGCCATTCTTTAGCAAAGTCAACGATGCACGCGTGCAATCGTTTCGCTACCGAATCGTCCGAGCCTTGCACTTTTGCAGCAAGGGAGAGTGCAGCTAATCTCGCGCCTGCGACACGCACATCGAGCGGTGAGTCGGAACTTCGCGAGGCGCGAACGGCGGAAAGGATTTGTGCCTGGAATTGTTCGAGCGTTTTAATAGTCCTTTTCTTGCTTTGCGCATTCGCAACGTGGTGCTGTTGATCATCTCCGTCCTCGTCTGAATCATCATCCTCAACGTGGTAGAATGCGTCCGGATCATCGTCTCTTTCCCATAATTTGACGAGAAAAGACATCATTTGTAATCCTCTCGCACGCAATTTCGAAGCACTCGCCGTTGATAATGAATACGCCATTTGGAAACATCTTTGCGCATGCGTCGGTAAATACGCCTTTGGCGAATCCGATGAGCGACTTAATTGAACGCTTCTGTGCTCCGGAATATTACTTTCTTGAATCCAGAACGGGATTCTCGAAAGTAAAGAAGCTGCAAATATGCGCGCTGGGAGACGCGGGTGGTTATTCGCGCGGTTCGTGTCTAGATCTGATTCGTCGATTTCTTTCTCGTCAACATCTCCTTCCTCGTTTTCGTCGTCTTCATCAACGTTGTCGTTGAATGCATCATCATCATCTTCGTCGTCGTCATCGGATTCGTCGTCGTCGGATTCCTCAACAAGGCGTTGATCGTCAAAGGAAAGTGCCGATAGAGCCTTTAACGCCCGTTTGGGATCTACTATGGATAACTCCCTGGCCAAGACTCGCGCACAGTTTTTCGCGTCTCGGATGACTCTTCTCGAAGCGCCTTTTGTGACACATTTTACAATGTCTCTCAACAGCATCGAGCCCAACTTGGACGATGATGTCGTCGACTTTGACGCGTACTCGGAAGAGATTTCTTCATCTCCGTCTTCGTCTGGGTATAGCACTTTTCGAGCGTTCTTCATGGCGAGAAATGAGAGCGTTTCCAGGGCTACGGGCTTCGTCGCGTAATGCCGCAATGCGTCTCTTAACGTTGCCACAACAGTTGTCATATCGATAGCATTCGGGGCAAACATCGCCATGTGTTGAATGAAGACAACTTCAGCGTAAACGACGTCATCGCTTTCGCTGAAGGGATCTTCGACCTCATCGATTCTCGTGGATGCCGACAGCGTCGGATATTGCTGCCTCAACTCCTGCTGAGAATTCGAGTTCACTTTTTCTCCGCCACCGCCTCTACTGTTTCGTTTATCTAATGCCAAGCGGAAGTTTTGAAACCGCGAGTGGCTTTGCACGTCGCGTATGATTGCTGCAACATTCATCGCTTTTATAAACACTTTATGCTCTGCCGATAAGTCTGGTCCAATTGCAATAGCAGCCGCATTCGCTAGATGCCCACATTCTGGTACGAAAGATACGACGTTTTTCAACAAAGCTTCTTGCGCCGGCAATGAATCTAACATATGCATGGATAAATTAACCGCACGATCCGAATCTCTCGCAAATCGACTACCACATACCTCTGCAACGTGCGCTAACGCCCGCAATGCAAACGCGTGCGTAGATCTGTGTGTTGGGTCTATATTGAGCGAAATTTTGGATAGCGCCTCAATGAGTCTGCGCAGCGTCGTTTCGCCGATGGTCATTGCGCCAATGTGCTCGATGGACTTTGCGAGAGATAAACACTCAATGGCAATGTTCCAAGTACGCTTGCTATGACCAACATCCTGCAAGTCCATATCGCGTGAATACTCTTCGAACAAATTGTATGCACGTTCCCTGACTTCCTCGCTCGATGATGTTTGCTCAATACACTTGGCGCATAGTAGCGCAGACTCGAGAGGCGCATGCGTTGAAAGAGCGTTCCGAAGTGCTCTTGAATACTTCGAAAACATTTCCAAATGAATCCGAAATTTTTCATTTCTAGCCTCTCGCAACATCTGTGATACGCTCAGTATGTCCGCGAATCGTCTCGATATAGCCGCATCACTTCTCAAAAAATCTGTCAACGCAGGCTTTCTCTGATGGTTGAACAATGAAACATGCTTTTTCCGATACTCAGACGAGTTCAAATTAACGAGCATATCACTGCGCTCGATAACCTGAACGCATCGTTCCTCCCATGAAGAGAGGAGTTTTGAGAAGGCTGCTTGTAGTTTGGCATCTTCACCTCCGTCGGCGATGGCAACCTCCACAGCCCGAGAGAAGCAGGCGCGACTCGCCTCATCTATTTGGTCGACTATGGTTGCCGCAAAAGGGAAGACATCTTTTATTACTATGTTATCGCTCTCTTTGCTGTGATTAAATGCGTGCGATGGAGAATTCGGAGGTGCGTTTGAGTTTCCCCTGTACGCTCTCAGATCCGCAAACGCTTGTGAAACTGTTTCGTCTCCATTTTCCAAAGTGACGACGTGCGAGTTCACCAGCAATTCACGTTCGGCTTCGTCCAAGAACGACGAAAGCGAAGTTAGACGTCCAAAATCAAGCCTGTCTGTATCATCATCGTCGTAAACGAGTTCTTCTTCGTCTTGATTAAATAATATGTTCTTGTCATCTTCTCTGACTTCTTTCGCAAACGCTCCAAATTTGGCAATCAAGTTTGCGATCTGTGGCGTGAAATCCTGAAACCGGCACGACTTCTCGACATCTTTCGAGCACGAGGCATACGCAGACATTGCTCGCAAATGCAAAAGCAACTTTCGACGGACGATTTCGATATTTTCTATGTTGGTATGTACGCCACTCAGTTGAATTCTTTCACACGCAGACAAAAGAGATCCGAGCATAAGTCTTGTCGCTCGTCCGTTTTCTTCCTCTGCGCCTGCGAATCTGGCGTATGCCTCGACAGCCTCTGCAGCAGCACACGCCGCCGCTAAATCGTCTTTATTCGCCATCCCCCCTCCTTCTGCGTTTGTTGTTGTCGTGAATGCTACTTCATCAAACGTAGAGGAGATGACAAATGCGATATTTTCAAACTTTTTCTTCTTCTCCTCGTCCCGTCGTCGCGCATAGATGAAAATTGAGGATCTCGCTAAAGAGGACGCCGAAAGACAAATGAATCCAGCTTCTCTCGCTTTTGCTGAAACGTTCAACATGGAAAGCCTTGCACCGACTTCTTCGACGCGATCAATTGCGTCTATGGGTACGCCGAGTGGCCAGCTCGGCGAATTCTCACCAATGAGCGCGCAAATAAATCTCGCATCGGCTATCAGCTCGTCGTCGAATCTATACTCGGAAGCGTTGCTGTTTGCATCCTCTTCTTCTCCTATTTTTTTCCTATCACTATTCTGCATCGATACGTAATTGGTTAGAGGGAATTTCACGAATCGTTCTAACTTCGACAACGTATTCGCGAGTTCTCGCGTCGCCATCTCGTGTCCGGCAGATAACGCCGCTTTTGCCAAAGCTCCCGCGCGCTCGTTCACTCGCCATTTCGTCCGAAAGAGCGCATCTCCGTGCTTGCTCGAAAACACATTCTTTATGTACAAAAACGACTCAGCGTCGACATAACCGATCGCATCTATCCCGTCCTTAACTGCCCGAAGTATGGCAACGATTCGCAAATCATTCGTGTTATCGATTACCTTCCCTTTCCTCTTCTGCTTTGCGTTTTTCAACTCCTCGTCGGACGTGGAAACGATTTGGCCGCGCAAAATATCGAGAATTTGTTTTAACGTCGCTTTTCTCGTCGATTCATCCGCGCGCTTCTCAAATGCGGCGACCCGCAACACAGCTAGCCCACATGCCGCGGCAAAGCAATCATTTTTTCTTAATTTTGACGCAAAACCTACTTTGACGATATCTCTCGTGCACTCCTCCACCGAATACGACTTGGCGCTAAATTGGGGGTTGGTTGCGTAGCGCATCCACGCGCGCGCGACGGCATCTTGTACTGCTCTTGAGTCTTTGTAGTTCGTCACTTCATTCGTTTCAAACATAGGTTTGATGAAACATGTTTTCACGGTGGACATAGTTGACGATGACGATGATGCAGAGCCGTCTTCGCCGTGTAAATCTTCATTCGCAAACTCACCTCCAATTGCGTCGTCATCGTAGTCTCCGATATCGTCCTCTGCTCCTTGTCCCTCGGTAGATTGGCATTTTTGGCTACTCCCTGCTCTTCTACCGATGGTAGTGCTGCGCCCTAAACTTCGCTCCACTTGACTCGCTACGGTGGCAAACGCCGATATGACTTCCACTCCCGAATTACCTAAATTTTTCGTCTCGGCTATTAAATTCAAAACGTTTCTACCTTTTCCGTACTGCTCGATCTCGCTCAAAGTGTGGTACCCAGCCGAATATATATTATTCGAATCACCGCGTCCGTTGAACGCTTCTATTTCTAATTTCATGCTATTCGCGTCGCTTTTTTTCATCGCCATTAACATTGCCGCTCGCAACTCTAACGCTCTTCGCTTAGCCTCTTGCGTCGCTCTCGAGAGTTCGGTGGACGCTCTCCTCCCGCCTTCTAAAGCTACGACCCGTTTGATCATCCGACGCATATGATCGATAGTCTTTGCCGTTAACTTTAACCCACCATCACCAACCGCATCTGAACTCCCGACACATCTCGCCGCGACTTTCAAAGCCACCGTGGCAATCTTAATTCCCGTTATGTCGTCCTTGTACGCTCTATTATCCACGGCTTTCATCGCGCTCGCGCACGCCGAATCACAAAATTGTCCAGTGCCCAGTTGTTTCCCGAACGACCAAATCAAAGCTTCCACACAATCGCACGCGCCGTAAAACCGTTCCAGTCGTGGCTTATTCTCACTGAGATTACCTTGGAACGCACTTTTACGTCTCGGAAAATCATCGATATCGTTTAAACGTTCGTTCGCGAATCGGAACACGCTTTGTCTGTTCGATAGAATGTAAAGAAAAGAAAAGATAGAATGTTAGCGCTCTCCAGAGGTTACATAAAAACGAGATTTTAGCGTAATGTGCACTAACCTGTTACCGAACGAAAACGTCAGCACCAAACAGTCTCTGGCAATCGCTCTCGCGCTTCGACCGAAATAATGGCATTTTTGCTCCTCGCTCCTCCTCCTCGCATTCCCTACGACGGCAATCTGAAACAACACCGACTCCAATCGGTCGTGCAAACGCTTGATGTCGTTCGTGCGCTGCTCCTTCACGTCTTCACCACTATTCGCACGTTTCAAAGGAGAAGAAGAAGACGTGGAAGTGCGTCGCGAATCCACCAGAGCCGAGCGCAAACTCGCGAGTTTTGCAAACAATATCGCGTTCGGTGAGGACGATAAAATTGATGAAGATGACTTGTCGTCCTCTTCGCGCGGCGATGGGAAAAGAGACGAAGCTAAAAACGATTCCACGGATTCCAATCTTTGCTCCAGCGACGAAATCCCATTTTCAATGTCCTCCTCCATCGCGTCTTCTTCTTATTTCTTCTCAAGCGCGGAGGAGAGAGAGAGTTGTGCTTCTAACGAACGACACAACTCAGTTTTAGGGTTTCAACAAAGTAGCGAATTAGGGGAAAATCCATTCGTACAAACGAGGAGGAGGAGAGAAAAGCTTCAAACTCGCGCTCGTTCTCTTTAACACCGAGTCGCGCACCCAGAAGACATCCACGCGCATCATAAAACGCTCCTCGGGAAAAGAACATTTCGTTCGCTGAAAGAATATATATATAGAGGGATTTGTTACTCGATTGATAAAATAATAACCGCACGTAAATGGCATCGGAAACTACTTTGGAGAAGATGAACTCCACCGCCGGCGCGACCGGCGGAGGCGTTAATCAACAGATGATGAAAACCATCGTCCTCGTCCTCCTGTACCTCGGATTGAACAGCTCGTTGAACTTGCTGAACAGATACACGCTCGGACACGCGGGGTTTTCGTTTCCGATTTTACTCACGTGCGCGCACTTATCCTTTTCGGTGTTGTGCTTGTCACCGATTATGCTCTCTTCGAAGTTTTCGTACGCGAGTTCGCACGGCGAAATCTTGCCGAGAGTGAAAAGCGCGGTCGTGAAGATTGGTTTGTTCATGAGTTTGAACATCGCGATGAATAACGCGAGTTTAGTTTCTATGCCTTTATCTTTGAATCAAGTCATTCGAGCTTCGATTCCGGTTGTTTGCGCTATTTGCGCGATGTTCGTAGAGGGACGCATCCCGGGCGGGATCGAAAGCGTTGGGTTGGTCTTCGTAGCGGGCGGAGTAATGTTTTGTATTAGTGGGAGTTACGCGGCGGCGAGTAGTGGCGGCGGTGCATCGGCAAATGAAAGGGAAAAAACGTTGAGTGGGTTGTTTTATTGCGTCACCGCGACGATTTCGAACGCGTTGATGATGACGTTTAGCGGGAAGATTATGGGCGGAGAGAAGTTGGACGCGTTGCGATTGACGTTTTATACCGCTCCAGTGACGTTATGCGCGTTACTCCCCGTCGCTTTAATGATAGAAGGCGATCGGTTCGTCAATAAATATTTCGGTGCGGGCGCTTTTGAAGTGCAATCTAGAGAAGCTATAATGTACGGCGACGAGTACGTGTCGCCGTTTCAAGTTTTGACGTTAGTGTTGCTCGGATGTTTGAACGCGGTGTCGTATAATTTCGTCCACTTCGCGTTAGTGGGTGCGACATCAGCGGTGACCACGACAGTTCTTGGAAATATTAAAGTTGCGTTGTTGATATTATGCTCGCGCGTGTTGTTCGGTGAGACGAAAGATTGGAGTTACCAAATGGCTTTCGGCGCGTTTGTCGCCTTGGCTGGGTTTGGTTTATACTCCTTCGCGAGAGTGAAGGTGTCGCATCAGCAAATGAGCGGCGGCGGTAAGAAATAATATTGACAATGCAGATATAGTACTTTGTGTGTAGAGTAAAGTTTAAGACCATTTCAAAGTACGCGCGCGAGTTGAACACAAGACAGTTACACACAGAAGTTCACGCCCTGGCACAAGAAACTTCACAAGAAATGCTGCGCGCGTCGTCGCTCGTAACGCAGCAGCAGCAACAAAAACAACAACAACGACATCGAGAAGACTTTAAAGCGCAACGAGCGACGCGTAATAAACGCGTTTTTAGAGTCATCATGCAAAACAGCGACGTTCAACTCTCCTCTTTAGCGTCTGCGTTTCAAGAACAACAATCCGGACCGGGCGCGTTATGGGCAGAAATCACCGCGTTATCTCGCCAACCCGGCGTCGTCGACGTTGGCCAAGGCTACCCTGACTTTGGTTCTAACGTCGTAGCGAAACAAAGCGCCAAACGAGCGATTTCGGCGGACGAGAAGACCATTTCCGGAGACGTGCCGGACGCGCGCGCGAATCAATACGCACCAATTCCAGGGACAAAAGATATGTTGGAAGCAGTGAAAAGGTACTACAAAGAAACGGCGAAAAATGTATCGTCGGTGGATGAAACGAGAGACGCGTCGCTGGTGACGACGTCTGCGACGGAAGGGTTGTACGTCGTGTTTCGGGCGTTGTTGAATAAAGGTGACGAGGTGATGACGTTGAGTCCATTTTTTCCTTGGTATTTAGCGCACGCGACTGTGACGGAGTGCTCGTTGATCGACGTTCCGTTAAACGCGGAGGATGGATTTGTGGTGACCGAAGAAATGTTAGAACGAGCGTACGCTGAAAGCAACAAGAGAGTTAAGATTTTCGTGCATTGTTCGCCGCACAATCCAACCGGTCACTGTGCGAGCGAAGAAGAGCTAGAAATTATCGCAAAGTTTTGCAGAAAATATAACATCGTCGCGATTGCGGACGAGGTTTACGAACGGTCCACGTTCATAGAGAGCAAGCCGCATTTACGTTTGCGAGAGTATCTGCCGGAAAGAACAGTCACCGTAGGCACGTCATCTAAGCTGATGAATTTATCCGGCTGGAGGGTTGGATGGATATACGGTCCGAAAGTTATCGTAGACGCCTGCAACACGTTCCACTCCTACGCCTCCTTTTCCACCCCAACGCCGTTACAAGCTGGCGTCGCGGACGCGTTAAACGACATCTGCGACCACGCGAAACCGGGCGAAGGCGTCACGCCGGACGAAAACGCAGCAATCCTCGCCTCGAACGCCAATCTCCTCGCTTCCGCGCTCACCTCCGCCGGCTTAACCGTCTATCCGGCCCAAGGCGGCTTCTTCCTCGTCGCTTCGGTGAAAGACATCAAATCTGTCTCTGGAGACGCCATCCAGTACTGCAAAAAGCTCGCCCGCGAAGGCGCTAAAGTCTCCGCCGTTCCGATGACGCCCTTCTACAACCCCACCCGAACAAACAACCCGACCGATTTGGTGCGGTTCGCGATATGTAAAAAAAGAGAAACCATCGAAGAAGCCGCGAAGAGAATACGCGAGAATCCTTTGTAACAACCGTCTGTCTGTCTGTCTGTCTGTGTCCGCGCGCGTTGCGAGTAGAATCCAAATAAAAAAATAGCAGTACGTGATTGTGTATTAAAGTATCGCATTAATGTGCCCCTCGTCGGATGTCGTTCGAAAAGAAAGAGCGCTTTTCCGCCCTCCGGCGACAGAGTTCCTCTTTTCGCTTGGATTTTTTCTTCTCTTCCTACACGTCATCGCACAAAAAAATGAGCAATCTGTTATCCGAATGCGGCACAAACACGTAAAGAACACGCGCGCGAGTAAACACACAAACAAACAAACAAAACGATGTTCGTCGCACCAGCCAACGCGCACGCGCGCTCTTTCGCGTCCAAATTCGCGTCGTCCTCTTCCTCTTCTGCATCGAGTCGACATCTTCGAGCGACGACGACGACGTACAAATCTTCGCATCGGCGTCGCTCGGGAAACGATGATGATGCGCTCGGCGGGAAAGTCACCAGCGCGTCGATGATGATGAACGCGAGGAATAAAAAGAACAACGAGAACAACAACAACGACAACAACAACAACGACACATTTAGCTTCAGAGATTCCATCGATTCGGCGTCGATTGCCATCGGCTCGACCGCATTCGCGCATTTTATGACTGCGTTTCCAGCCTTTGCCGATGACGACGTGCAACAGGCGGCTCCGGGCGTACTCGACGGGCAAACGAGCAAGAGTTACTACGCGACGTTGTTTCTGTTCGTGTTATCGGCGCCCGGGTTGTACTCTCTCGTGAAACGCTCCGCGAAATCGAAAATTGCGAGAAAGACGTTCGAACTCCCGGGTCCGCGAGCGGCTGGGGACGCCGCTTTGCCGTTAGACGACGTCGCGCGAGAGATATCGATGTACTTCAAGAGAAACAACTACGTCGTCGCGGACGCGGGCGAGGTGATCACGTTCGAAGGGAACATCGCGCCAGAACGAGGCACGGCCGCGTACATCACTTTCTGCATCGCCATCGGTCTCCTCTGCGTCGGTTTGGTGTGCTCAATCGCTTTACCCGGTGGAAATCTCTGGTATTCCTTGGCGTTGATTTCCCCTCTGAGCGGAAAATACTACTTGGATAACGCCGGACGAAAAGAAAAAGTGAAAGTGAAGATGGTCGACAACGACGTCACGACGGACGTCATCGTCGAAGGCGACGCCGAAGAAATCGAACGCTTCCGAAGAGATTTGAACTTGTGCGAGAAAGGTATGGTCAGAGTTAAGGGTATTTTGGAACAGTAAAGAGAGAGAGAGAGAGAGAGAGAGTCGCGCGCGCTCTCGATTTTTTATTAAACACACTTCATTCAACTCGTCGAATCTCTTCATTTTCGTGCACGCGCTCCTCCTCTTCCTCGGTCTCGTTTTCTGCGCTCTAAGAACGCTTGTTAACTCCTACCGTGGCACACACTTTCGAACGAACGCGCTAGTGTGGCACATCTTCTCACCAGGCGCATGCTCGGATACCCGTCGCGAAGCGCTGCGTTCACGCGCGCCGATACCGCCAGAGGAGAAGATCCTTCGTCGTCGTACACTCCCGAGACGTCGCTGCTCAACGCGCGGAAAACGTTTCCGAAACAACGACGAGTGCTCGTCGAAGAAGACGAGAAGGACGAAAAAAGAGCGAAAGGTGAACGACGCCATCGTCCCACGCGGTTGACGTCCGATCCGACGTCCATCGTCATTCGCGCGCTCGAAGTGCACCGGTTGAGAAGCGAGAAACTCAAGAGAGAAAAAACGGAAAAAGTTCGACTCGAACGAGAGAGAGAAAAGAAGCGGTTGGCGGAAGCGCAACGCGCGGCGACGCTGGGGAAGATTCAGAAAGTAAAAGAGGAATTGAATTTGACGACGACGACGACGACGCAAAAGCGACGAGGCGACGTTGGTGGAAGTATCGCGGAAGAAAAAGAAGAAGAAGCGAAAGCGAAAGAGGCGGCGGCGGTAGCGGCGTCGTCGAGGAAGAGGAGAGACGAAGGCGAGGCGGAGAGAGCGAAAGGAGGAGGGGAAAATCCGTTCGCGAGAGGGAATAAGAAAGCGAAGAAAGGAGGTAAGAAAGGGAAGAAGTGAGAGGAGAGAAAGGAAGTGCGGGGAAGGACTCTCGTTGATGATAACGACGATGACGACGACAACAACGAAGAGTGAGAGTATGAATCGACTTGCAACGGGGAATACTCCGGCATTATCATCGAAGGTATCTCGAGCGCGTTTCGAGAGCGCGATAAAGGCGTTCGCGGGTACAAGAGATGAGCTAGAGTGTCGATACGTGGCGAATGGTGACGATGGAAACGAGGAAGGCGCATTGTTGGCGTTTCGAAATATCGGCACGATCGAGTACGAACGACAGGAAGAGAAGGAGGAGGAGGACGAAATAGTCGACGTAGATGTCGAAGAAGAAGAAGAAGAAGATGTCGCCGTATTGGTTGCTCGCCAAAGTGATAAAAAATCCATCTCGAGAGCTCGAGTTGAAGTTGATATAATCTATTCTGCGTCTTACGAGGTGCCCGTGTTGTGTCTTCGAGCGTATGATGCGCGAAGCGGCTCGGCGTTGAGTTTAGACCAGACGAATCGCGCGTTGGTCACGAAGATTACCAGTAATGCGGAGAATGACGACGATGTATTTGTACAACTTCTCGCCCCGTGGGATCGACAAATGAAGCTCCCAAAGTGTTCCATTGGCGGTGGATGGGTGTGTGTCCACCCGTGCGAAACGTCCAAGGCGCTAGAGATACTTAATGAAACGGCACAAAGAGGTGACGACGATGATGATGTCGCGTTCCCGTTCGAAAGATGGCTTCGATACTCGTCGTCGAGATTAAAGATCAACTTATTTTAAAATTGTACATTGTATACATACACGCAGCGCTAAATACTAATACCGTTCTAAATCTACTTTCTTCCTCACCTCTAAAAACGCCCGCGCGCTCTTCGCTATCTCTTCTCCGCTCGCCGCCTCCTCCGGGGAACTCGCCGCCTCTCTGCACAATCCAAAAAGCACCTCGCACGCGCTCGTTTCCTCCCCATAAAACCGCCACATCGCTTCTATTCTTTCCAACGACTCGAGCATCGTTTTCTCCCCTCCTTTCCTCACCGAAATCGATCCCATCGACGTCGCCGATGTCGTTTCCTGAACTCGTTTTCTGTGCGCGAATTCCGAATCTCGAAACACTTTTTCCATCTCATTCACCAACTGTTTCAATCGATCTCTCTCGCGGTCCATCTTTTCCAAGAGCGCGCCCAACTGTTCCATTTGCTTCAAAAACGTCGTTTCCATCGACATTCGTTTTTGAGCGTCGCGCGCTTCCTTCTCTCCTTCCTCCTCTTCCTCTTCTTCTTCTTCCGGGTACAAACGCTCGTCTTTCAACAGCGACAGTCGGGAAATCACGTCGAGGCACACGTCGAAAATCTCCAACGCGTGGTCGCGAGACGACCGCCAGTGTTGGACGTTCGAGAGCATCTTCGCGTCGAGGAGTTTCATCCCGTTGTTGTTATTCTCCATCGTCGTCGAGAATGAGAAAATTGCTGCGCGTCCGATGTGCGGTGTATCATCCGATCAGGCGCGCGTCAAAAAGTTGAGAGAAGTTGAATTGAAGAGAAAAAGTTAGGGAAAAATCTTCATTCACATCTCTGCGCGCGCAAAAAGACCATATCATACAAACAACGACGCGTCGCGCGCGCGCCCGAGTTCCCGTCCATTTTTTACGCCACCGATACCTCGAAACGCGACAAACGGACATGACGAACCACATCCAAACCGCGCAAACTTTGCTCAAAAGAATGCTCCAATCCGCATCCAACTTCAAAGACTACAACGTCCGCTCGTACCTCGTCCGGAAAACGAACGACGCGTACGCGTCTTTTACGAAAGAAAAAGAGGGCGGCGAGTTGAACGAGACGTCGGCGAAAGCGTTTTCGGAGTTTGCGGAGAAGGAGTTGCGATGGATGGAACGGCAGGAGAAGGTGTACGAGTTGTACGGGAGCGAGAGGAAGAGCGTTTTGGACGACGACGGGAAGCGTTGAGAGTTGACACGTCGATGTCTAAAGTAGGAAAAAATAGGTTTCATAGCGATGGTCGAAGCGAAAAGTATGATAGAATTCACAATCCTCCGTTTGTTGTACAATGTTGTTTAAATACCGAGTTTCTCTCTCTTTCTCTCTCTATATATATCTATGTCTCTCTCTCTGTGTGTCTTTGATGCGGCAGCTTTTTTTAATGCTTGAGGAACAAAGCTTCGTTGACTCTATCAATCGCGCGCGATATTTTGTCACGCGCCGAAGCGGCTGTTTCCTCGTCGCCGTAGTTTTGGTCGTCAGTCTCTCGCGAGGAGAACAAATACTGCACACCGGCTCGAGCGCCGATGGCACACTCTTTTCCGCCTCGGAATGCGTTTTGTTCGTCCATTTTTTCCGCTCTCGAGGCGATGAGTGATGCCGTTTGTAAGACAGTTTCCGGTAAACCGGCTAAGCGAGCGACGTTTACGCCGTGGGATTTCGGGCACGATCCGGAGACAACTTTGTGCGTGAACGTGACTTGCGGCGGGACGCGAGTCGAGTCGACGATCGCTTCAACGTGCTTTAATATCGCAGAAGAGGCAAACGCAAAGTAATCCGCGAGTTTATGGTAGTGCGTGCTGAAAAGCGTGCGGGATTTGTTTCGCAACATCAAGTGCTTGCCGCAACTTAAAGCGATGGCGCAGCCGTCAGTTGTGGATGTGCCTCGACCCAGTTCGTCGACACACACCAAAGAATTTTTCGTAGCTTCGCGCAACGGTTTCGCGATTTCGGACATTTCTACCGCAAACGTGGAAAATCCAGACCTCAGATCATCCCTCGCACCCATGCGAACGAAAATCGCGTCGCACGCGGAGAGATTGAAAGTTTTCGCGGGAACGGAAGATCCCATGTGTGCGAGGATGGTCGCGATGCATATTTGTCTGAGGTAGGTGGATTTACCACCCATATTCGCACCGGAGAGAAGGAGGAAGTTTTCGTCTGCGGAAAAGTGACAATCATTCGGAACGAACTGTTTATTTAACAGAGACGCACACGGGTGCGTCAAAACATCGCACTCGAGGAATGCACTTTCACCAACTTCGGGGAAAGGCGAGACGTTAGGTTTCACCGCGTGGCCTTCGCCCAGTAAAGCGAACTCATCGGAAACCACAGCTAGCGCACCAAGCGCGTCAACTTCGGCGATACATTCCGTTGCCAAACGCCATTCGCGCCATTTTTCTCGGAATTTCGAAATCAAACCTTTCATGACGCCTTCCATGGCTGTTTCTTTCGCCTCGATCGCGTTAGCGCGCGCTTCACGCAACGGATCGACCGTTTCGCACGAGAATCGCTCGAAACCTTTTCGTTTGCCTTCTCTCGTCCACGTTTCTGGAACCCGTCGCGATAACCGATCTGGGATTTCAATAATATGCGTGTCGCGCATGACGGTGACAAATTGCAATTCGGATTTTTGACACTGTAGCAGTGCTCTCGCTTCGTCGAGCCAATTTTCTAACCTTGTGTCCGCTTGTCGGATAGCTTCGTCCGCGGCATCCACGGCCGTATCTACGCCAGGTGCTGGTTCGATTCGTCCACATTCTTTCGCCTTTGCCCAATCAAAAGCGGTTTCAAACTCGCGTAAACTTTTAGTGATAGCGTCTTTCGGGAAGAATAAGTCTCCGCAGCAATCGTCTTCATCGGCGTTTGAACTTTCTCCGGTGACCAAAGCTCTGAGCAATTTGGATTTCCGTAACGCGTTTTCATTACTGGCAATCTCCTCGGCGACATCGCGAACAGCGCGAACACTTTCTAAAGCAGCTAAAAAATCGTTCAATTTTGCTTTGCGCATATCTTCGTACAAGACAACTCGATCGGCATTTCTGTTTGAATCCCCGCTGCCAACGCATCTCGCGACACACCGTTCGTAATCTGGACTCGCTTTCAACAACGCCCGAACTTTTTGAAACGTATCAACGGCGTCGTTCGAGCGCAAAGCGTCGATGGCTTTTTGCTTTGATCGAATCACTACCGCATCACATGATGGGCGACAACATTGCATTCGGAGGACACGAGTACCTGGGGCTGATGCCGCGCGTGAGACGAGCTCTAACAAGGTACCCGATCTCCCGCCTTCTGTGTTTTCTAAAAGTTCTAGACCAGACAACGCCGCAGCGTCCATTCGCATGAAAGCGTGCTTGAACTGTAATCTTTTCGAAGCCAACGCTGCTGTCGTTGTCGCTCCTTCATCCATGGCAGATGGCGAAGGTGGTGCCGAAGAATCTACGACGCTTCCTTCGACCCCGAGAAACGTCTCGTCGTTGGCGATGGTTTCATATTTTCCGTACGGCACGACATCGTGTGCGACCAAATTGTCGTTCAGATAGAGCAAACACGTACCGAAAGCAACGAGCGTAGCTTCAGCGCTAATGTTATTTGTGGTGTCAAAAAAAGTTTCGATTACGTCCGGGTACTTTGCGAGTGGTTTGAAATAGCCATGCTTTTCAACTTCTTCTCTCACGCATTTTGAGGACTTCATCGAAGACGAACACACATATCGAATGTGTGCGTTTGGCACGCAATCTCTGAGCGCTGCCGCTACAGCTGGTCCGGGAAACTCTTTCGCATTTGCCTCGCCCCTTCTGAATATAATTTCAACCGGATTCAACTCACACAATGTCGTTCGTAAACTCGACAGCGTTTCTTCGTCGCCGCTTCCTGGCACAATCTTATACGCGCCTAGGACGAATTTCCCCGCCGCGCATTCTGCCGCGCAGACGCCGAGGTGCACTGTTCCATCCTCGCTATTTCTGAACTCAGAAATTGCCAATACGTACGACGCATCGGGACAACTTTCAACCATCACGCGGTCAATCATCGTCCCTCTCGTTACTACGGCAATCTTCTCGCGTTTCACCACCGTATCTTTGCACCTCGGGTCTTTCTTCTTTCTCTCAGCGAGCATCGCTGGAGTTTCCGTTTGCTCGATTGTGACCACTTTGTGCCCGTTTCTCGCCAATGTTTCCGCATTCTTTTGGTAATTCTTTTCCGGAAAACCCGCGTGTGGTTGTTCGCCTTTCATGTAAATCAATCCGAGTTCCTTCACGCCGATGTGCGCATCCATCTCGTACATTTCGTAAAATTTACCCATCTTGAACAATAAAACAGCGTCGAAGTGGTTGGCTTTGAACTGCCACCACTGTTGTTGCCCCGGAGAAATTTTGTGTTGAGAGCCATCCGTACTCGTGAAGCTCTTCGGAAAGGTTTTCGGAAGTAATAACGTGGTTGGATCGTATTTTGGACTGTCGAAAAGGTTCCCGTTTCGGTCCCTCAGTTTTGGAGGGAACATGAAGGAAAACAAGCGACGCTCGCGCTCATCAAACTTTGATATTTGGTCCGCCTGTAGTCCATTTTGTTGTTGCTGAGACGAAGAAATTTGTTGCTTCGGCGGCGACGAGCGTTGCTTTATCGGCGCTACTTTCGCGGAGGCTTGCTTTGGCGGAGGCTTTTTCTTATTCGGCTTTTTGTTCGCGACTGGCGAGTCTTCCTCTTCAAAATCTTCGTCATCATCGTCGTCGCTCGAGGAAGGCTCGTCCGGTGCAAAATCTGACTCGCTTTCTTCATCTTCATCTTCGTCATCGCTACTCGAATCCATAATCACCGTCTTCTTTCTCTTCTTCTTCGCCTCTTCTTCTTTCTGCCTCGTTGCCCGGGTCGGTTTAGCAGACACGACGTTTCGTTTGCGTTTGCTTCGCGCGATTGGATTTTGGTCTTCGTCGTCGTCGTCGTCGTCTTCGTCGTCGTTATTCTTTGCATCGACGTCCATCTTTACTTCCATTTTATCTTCTTCTGCCTTATCGGTGCTTGTAGTAGTAGTAGTAGTAGTAGTTGCTGTTGTAGTTGTAGTTGTTGCTGCTACCGTAGCTTCCGCGACCATCTCAACCGTTTTCGTATTCTGGGCACTGAAAACCAAGTCTGATTTTGCGCCTAAAATCGTTTCTCCGCGCGCTCCCGATCCCACGAGTTCTTTCATCGGTGCTTCCTCCTTCTTCTCGTCGTCAATCGCCGTCGACGCAATTTCTCCTCTCTTCGAGATCAAATCGTTCCTCTCGTTGCCCCCCCCGTCTTCGCGCGAGGTCGACGTCGGTTTCCTGTTTTCATCCTGAGAAAGTTTCAACTCTTCAACTTTTGAAATTGCCGTCGACTTCTTCGCGCTGCTGCTGCTGGTAAAGAACGCTTTGAGCGATTTTTGACCGGCGAGGAGCGGCGTTTTATTGTTCGACGATGGTGGCGCCATTTTAGCGCGCGGTTCTTCTCGACGTTTGCGCGCGTGCTCTCTCTCTCGCGCGGTTTGTTGTGGAGATATATCAGAGAATTTTCAAAAAATTGTGCGCAGAACGAGAGAAGCAGAGAACAACGAAAAGCTCTTTCAAACGCGTAGATTTCCGGGCGTTCCGTACAATAAGACAGCTCATATACATGAATATATATTAATTATAATTCTTCTAGTCGCCTCTAAACAAAGTTCTCTTGGCCACGGCCACGATATCGGCTGGTTTCGGCAACGCCATCGCTTCTAAATTCGCGGCATACGGCATCGGGATATCGACGCCGGTGACTCTTTCCACCGGGGCGTCTAAATAGTCGAACGCGTCTTCGTTCACGCACGCGGCGATTTCAGAACCGACGCCGCATTGCGGCCAGCCTTCTTCGACGACGACGACTCGGCCGGTCTTTTTGGCCGATCGAGCGACGGCTTCGCGGTCGAACGGACGCAAAGAGCGAAGGTTGATGACTTCCGCCTTGACCCCTTCTTTTTCGAGCTCTTCGGCGGCTTTTAAGCAATAGCCAACCATTTTAGAGAAGGCGACTAAAGTAACGTCGGAACCTTCTCGCATGATTTTCGCTTTGCCGATTTCAATGGTGAAATCTTCATCTAAGGCTTCTTTAGGCAGTTGGAAACTTTCGCCGTATAAAAGTTCGTTTTCAAGGAAAACGACTGGATCCGGGTCACGAATGGCAGCTTTCATTAAACCTCTCGCGTCTTCCGCGTCGTAAGGAGATAAAACTTTCAAACCTGGGATGGACATGTACCACGCGGCGAAGCACTGGGAGTGCTGCGCGCCGACACCGGCAGCTGCGCCGTTCGGTCCTCTAAATACAATCGGACACGAGATGGTTCCGGCGGACATGTACAGAGTCTTCGCCGCAGAGTTGACGATGTGATCGATCGACTGTAACGCAAAATTGAACGTCATGAACTCAACAACTGGTTTCAAGCCCATGAATGCGGCACCACACGCGATGCCGGTAAAACCGGCTTCGGTGATGGGTGTATCGCGAACGCGTTCGGCTCCAAATTTTTGATGCAAGCCTTTGGTGATTTTGTACGCGCCTTGATATTCGCCAACTTCTTCACCGATGATGAACACTTTTTCGTCTCTGGTCATTTCTTCGGACAACGCGGAGTTCAAGGCGTCGCGGACGGTCATGCTTGGCGAATCCGCGGGGAGTTTCGAAGCCATCGCGGTACCGTTCAAATCTTCGTCTCTCGACCCGTCTAAATCTCTCCCAGCAGCTCTCGAATTTCTCGTCAAATCACCTTTTTTAATCGCCTCGTACTCGGGTCGTTCCAAAATTGCTTTCGCCGCCGGTTCATCTGCCGCGGATGCTGAAGTAGCATCGCCACCGCTCGACCCAGCGGTGGCATCTTCCGTTACTACGTAATCCGCGAATTTCCCCACGTCCTCTTCGTTTTCGCACGTCACCGCGATCGCTCTTCCAATCGGAATATCGTCCGCTTCTCCAGCTGGAACTAAAATCTTCGCCAAATACCCGTCATCCATGCATTCCATCTCCATCGTCGCTTTATCGGTTTGAATTTCCGCTAAAATGTCCCCGGCGCTGATCTTCGCGCCTTCTTCCACCGCCCAGGACGCGATGCCGCCTTGCGTCATCGTCGGCGACAGAGACGGAAACGGAATCACCGAATGCGGCGGATAATCCTCCGGAGACTTCGCCGCAAACCCTCTCGTGATGATGTTATTGTTGCTCCTAATGCTGCTCGTCTTCTTCTCGCTAATCGTATTCATATTCTGATAATAATACCTCCTCTTCGTCGCATCTTTTTCGTTGAATCCTGCTAACGAAGCGAAAGCGCGTCGTCGCCCTCCGTCTCGGCGGTCGCGCGCCGCTTTTTCATCGCCGCGATTTTCCCTCTTCGTCGTCATCACCGCATCCTCTACCATTCGACTCGACGCGTCGACGCCTCTTCTCGCGCCGACGAAGGCATTACCGAGCGAAGAAGACGAAAAGAATCGAAGAGCGGCGATCTCTCCTCGAGCAGAAGAAGAAACGCGAAAAATGCTCTTCGTTGCGCCATTCTTAGCCGCCCTCGAAGCGGCAGACCTCGACGCCATTCGCAAAATAAACTACCTCTCGAGATGCTCTTTCTCTCTCTCTCGCAGATCTCCCGCGAACGAGCGATATCTGCGATGTGCAAAAGAAGAAGTTTAAGTGGTGTTCTTCGTCAAAGCGCTTTTCTCTCTTTTGAGGAATTTTTCAGGACTCTTGAGCCCACACACGAGAGAGAAGAGATGAAAATTTTTCCAATTCTCTTTCGACACCACTCTTAATAAAGAGGATATCGCACATGTCTTCGTCCCGAGAGACCTCGTCGTCATCCATCGACGTCCTCACCGAAGGCTTGAAGCGATCCATCGCGCCTAAGATGAGAAAATTGGACGCCTCGATCGCCACGGCGCAGTGGACGCAGAGAGAAGTCATCGACGGGATCGACCGGTGCTCGATGGCCGTGGAGGAGGTTTTGCGCGTGAACGCTTCTTCGTCGTCCGCGTCGATCGACGACGACGACGATAAAAGAGGAGGAGAAGAGAGAGGAAAGGATGATCAAAAGCAGCGCGAGCTTTTTCGTTCGCGAGCGGAAGAAGGGAAGGAAGACGACGCGACGATCGAGCGGCGGTTGACAAAGTTGCTCGAATCGGTCACGCGTGTCAGCGAGAGATACGCGAAGGTGTTGGAACGAGAGCGCGCGCAGAGGGAGAAACTCGAGAAGACGCGGCGGTGCGATTTGGACATCGTTCGGGCGAACAGAGGCGAGGAGTGCGATTTTCAAGCCGTTTTGAGAACGGAGGCGTACGTGAAGAGAACATAGAAGAGTGCATTTAGTTAATATATAGCGTATGTTTATTAGTATTGGTAAATAGAAGCTCGAGCGAAGAGAGGCGCTCGCGTATATGTAACTGTAACATGTAATGGTATTATGTAAATGAGTTTATTAATAAAACAAAAAGACCTCGAGAACATCCTCGACGAGGAGAGAAAACACTCGCTTTTTTCTCTCGATAATAATAACGATTGTGGCGATGATTTTATCGTCGTCGTCGTTATCGTCGTTGTCGTTATCGCTGCCGTGCACGTGCTTCCTCTTCTTCTTTGTTGATGATGATGAGAAAACGCGAGCAACAATTTCATCTCCCTTTCGGTCCATTTAATCCTAATCCTAATCTTTGCTCCATGATTTCGTGCGTCGTCTTGGTCGTCCTCGCCTCCGGCGCGAAATCCATCTGACCTAAATAGTCGCTAAAATCGATTCGATCCACGTTCCCGCTCAAAATCTCCAACCCGAACCGTTTACTCTTCACCGTTTGCTGATTCGGTAACCGCTCGACGTTTTGCAAAATCTGTCTCTCGATGTCCAATTGTGCCGGCAACGCGATGCCGTACACGTTCGCGAGGTGGTTTTTCTTTTGTTCGGAAAGGACGTACGGGTTTGAGTTGTTTTGTATTTCTTCCACCGGATGGAGAAAGGCGCGATTGGAGGAAGACGCGTTTAAACCGTCGCGCATGGGATCGCTCGGGCGAGTGGAAAAGCGCTCGCGCGTGAAATCGTCGCGGTTGTTTGTGTTGCCGTCCATTGCTTGCGTGTGTGCGTGTGTATTCGTTTTGTGTTTAGTGCGCGCGCACGCGAATTAGTTTTGTGGAGATCCGAGAAAAGGTTTGACCGACCTCTTTTGAACGAACTTCTTCTCTGAACGAACTTTCGTACGTACGTATTAGCGTAAACATGCGCAGAGTACAGATCTGATTAAAAGTTGATCATAAATATAAATATATATATATATAAAGCTACGTGTGTTAATTAATGCGCTACAACTAACGGAGCACGCGCGCGCGTACGTCCCGAGTTCTTCTTTTCGGAGTGAGAGCGTTCTTCGTTTCGCGAGACGCTGCTTCGCGGCTCTCTCCGCCCTCTTCTCTCTCTACTTGGTAAACCTCCCCAAAGCGCCTCCGAAAAACTTAAATATCCCTTTCACGATTTCCTTCCTCAACGCGGCGAGACCTTTCCCGAACTCCCCTCCGGGACCGGCTTTCGTCTCTCGAATGAACAGCGTAAATATCACCCCCCACACGCCGTTTATGAGAAACAGAAAGAGAAAACCAACCGCGATGGGCGGTTCGCGCTCGATGAAAATCTCCAAGTCTTTAAAGAACCCCTGACCGAGTTCCGGTTTGATGTTTGCGCTAGTGTTCGTCTCTGTCGCCGCAGCGTCCGATGCTTCTTGCTCGCTAGAACTCGCCTCCGCGATGTCAAACGTCCTCCGCCGCCGCGCCGTTTCGTCAAAGCTCCGCGCGTATTCTTTTCCTTCTTTGGAGGAAGACGAAGAAGACGACACCATCGCGTTCGCGGTCGCGAACCGATCGTCCGCGACGCCACCGTTCAAAACCAGCGCCATCGCAGACGCCAGTACCATCGATTGTGCCTTCTTTCCGGCATCTTCAACAAATACTCTCGCGTTTATGTTGTTGTTGTTGTTATTCATCTCTGTTTCTTCGCTCGTCGAACATCGCTCTTCGCCTCTTCGCTTCGCGCTCGAGAAGCGCGTTCGATCGATTTCTTCTTCTTCTTCTTCTTCTTCGTTCCGCGCATAAAACGCGCTCGTTTTCGTTTGGCTCGCTCTCATCGCGCGGTAACGACGACGAGAGGAAATGGAATGATTCTTTAACGTCGCCACCGTGGCGTGGTGAGATGGCGCGACGATGCGTGTGGTCATGATGGTTCGAAGTGTATCTCCGCGTGCAACTCTTCGAGATACTTTTGCGGACGTCTTACGTAAAAGATTTGCGTTGTGTGTGTTTGGGGTGTCAGATGTGATTTCAAGGGGCCATACGAAAGCGGGCCGTCGAAGATCGATGAATGATGTTACGGTGTTAATGCTATCGTTAAACGGCTTTGTTTGCTACAACTTCGCTACCGCTATTCATTGGGGATGTACCGAAACATTTGCACTCTCGAGTGTAAGCTGTGATAGGTCGTCGTCGCGTGACTCTCAGAAGAGGCGTTCGCGCACGCCAGCTCGAAGACGAACGCGAACGCGGATTTCCGCCCGCCGTCGAAATCGAACGCGAGTTGCGTTCGGGGGGCGTTTTTGAGAAGCGGGATGCGGAAGTCCCCGACGTGTTCGGCGTTTTCTAACGTTTCGTCGCGGAAGGAGGAGACGCGGAGGCACCAGAAGAGAGAGGAGGAGGAGGAGGAAGATGAGAGGACCGGGATCGGAGGGGGCATGAATTTGAACCCGTCGACTTCGATCGTTCGAGATGTTATTGGTGGTATTGATGCTATCGTTGAAGACGATGGTGATCCCGGTGCGCTGAACGACTTTCTCGACATTCCCTTTGCCGCGGAAAACGCAACTGCGCAGTAAATGTGACGTCCGCGAAGTGTCAAAAAGTGCGCGTCGTCTGGAATTTCTTCCACCACGTCTTTCACGCGTTCTCTCTTCACTCTCGAGCGCGATTTCAGCTCTTCGACGATAGCTTCCGCCGTGTCGTTGCTTTCAGTATTGCTCGCAGACTGCGCGTTTGGTGAAGATAGATTAAATTCTTGCGAAGGACTTTCCGTGAATTCGTCTAAAGATTTCGCCAGGTCGCGCAGGACGGAAAGCTTTGTTAACACGCGTCGTTCGTTCTCGTCGTCCAAACGTTTCTTTTCTACCATCACTGGTGAGATAGAGACAACATGAGACGCCATTCTTTCTGGAGAAGAGTGGCTGCCACTGCTAACTCCGCTCTTTCCGTGGTTGGAATCTCCTCTCGTTGTTTCATTCCTATTCGAGATGGATAACCCTTCAATGTTCTCGGTTGAATCTTTCAAACTACCGCTGAGCTTCGAACCTGCGGTGTTCGCAATTGAATTCGCAAAGCCCGCAAACTTGCTCGCTGCCGCAGAAGCAACGGAGGTTAAGCTCGAGGATGAAGTTAACGCACCGCCGAGTATCGGTGTTTTCGATCGAGACATCGTTTGGGCTTCTGGAAAATACGTTGTTGCGCTCGACGCCGTATCCATAGAGGAAGATCCAGTGCCTACGTTTTGAGCGACGCTTGCGGTATTGCCGACGGAGGTATTCTTAACTGGATTCTCTTTTTGTATTCGAAGATTTTCCAAGATTCGTCGAGCGCGTCTCGTTCGCAACATGGTCGTTGGGTCGAGTTTCTGGGAATCGACGTTTCGTAAGTTCCCAAACTTTGCATCGCGAAACTTCGACGTCAAACGCAGACGTAAGCGCAAAATCTCTAGCATCAAGTTCGCATTGAGCCGATCTTCGAAACCTTGAGCACTTGCGTGCTCGACGATTTCTACCGCAACGCGTTCGTAGGCGTCTAAAGAAGAGTTCTGTTCGAGATATGACTCATCTTCTGGACTCAGCGCACCAACAAAATCTTCGTCCGAAGTTGAAACGTTATCATCTCCACCAAGAATTTCAACGCGACCAAGTGCCATGGTGAGCGCTTCCGCAGACGGCAAAGTCCCAACTGCGCGCGGTTCAAACGTTAACTTTATTTTCGACGTTACATTTTCGGCGCTCATGTTTTGATGCTCTCTCTCGATAGCACCGTCTTTCTCACAAAACTCTACGTCTTCGATATTCCCATCGAGTCTCTTTTGGCTATACTTCCACGCGCCTTCTTCGGTGTCGAACGGACCGGCGTACTCAAGAAGAGGCAATGCCATCGTTGCATGCGTTGGAATTATTGGAAGCTTGAGTACGATAGAAAAGCTCTTCTTCTTACTGGCAGAAAGAAAGTTTACCCGGACACGACCGGGCGCAAAACGTTCATTCGCGCCTTTCGGGTCGGTTAGCAACAACCAGTTCTCGACACCACCGCTGCCACTTTCTTGACCACCAAATTCTCTCACCTCGTATGAGAGTGATTCCGAACGGGAGCTCCGCGGACACGGCCAAGCGGATTTGAAAAATGTATCGATCGAGACTTTGTCGCCACCACCACCGTTGCTTTCTGGGGTACCGTAAAAAGAAGTATTGCTAGTATCCGATAACCCAGACTCTTCGCCGAGAAAGAAAGACTCTTTCGCGACCATTTCACTGTTTTGAGCTATATCAATGGCGCATCTCGGTGCCTCTAACAATGAACCGCCGAGCGTGGCACGTGACTTAACCACTCTTCTCCTTTCTTCCAGCGGGTCTTCCGCCAAGCTTGGAAAATAATGTTTCCTCCGAAGGCCTAAAAATAACTCAAACTGCGTCTGACGAAACCCGTCCGATACCAGGTTTACGAACCGTCTCTGGACGCTAATACTCAGGTTCGATGCCGTTGATTGCGAAGACTTGAAGCGCGAGTTTGAATCGTGACTCGCTGTTGCGTCCAACAAATGCATCATTGCCGTGTGCGAGGCCCGCGTCGACGTGTAAATCAAAGCGTGTAAATCCCCATTTTGTAAGTATACTTCAGACGCCGCTGACAACGCCGCTCGAGACATGTTCATTCGCAAAGTATCCACGGTTCTATCAAGCCAGACGTACGAGTCTTGCTCGGAAGGTGGAAATATTGAGTGCTCAGACGTGTTCGTACTTTCACCCATTTCGAACAGTTTTCGCTCAGCTTCCTCTTTCTCTTTTTCGCGAATCACGGCGTCGTCTTTACGTCTTTGTAGAATCGCTTCGCGTCTCGTCTGTCGTTCTTTCTTCTCTTCGTTGATAATTTTTACGAAATCGTCCGGTAGCGCCCACGAAGTTGAGCGCGTGTTGTGGTCGATGTAGAATGTTCTACCAGTCGTCGTGTCTAATCGCGACTCCCATCCTTCGGGCAATCGCGCGCTCAAATCTTCATCCGCCGAGCGTAAGAATTGATCTTCTTTCACCTTCTCCATGAGCTTCGTTGACTGTAAAGAGGTACTCTCGGGGTCAGTGAGCACGTTTGCTAGTCCGAGACGTTTCGTTTGCTCCGCGAGTAATTGAACGGCAACAAAGAACCCGGCTAAGTTGGTTCGATCTAAAGAATCTGCGCAGTTGTATCTCAACACGCCTGCTTGTTTCCTGAGTGTTTTCATTTCCCCAGTAGCTTCGTCGAACGTTCCGTAGCCGTAGCCGTGCTGTCGAATCTTATCGCGAAGTAATTTCCACATCGATTCAACTGCACTCGCATCGCCCATACCTTTTACGTTCGTGTGCCAATCGAAATTCGTCACCGTCAAGTTTGGGTCGTTTGGTAAAATGTTACGACACAGTTCTACGCACTCGTGGAAATGTCTGGACAACTCCGCCTCGGGTTTCCCAGGTGCAATCCGTAACAAGTTAACGCACGCGATAGGATTACACTCGCCGTAACTTTCACGGAGCCGCGCAAAATACCGCTCGGCATTCTTATAAGTGTCCTTAGTTTCAATCTCTATTTGCGCGTCTCCGACGGTTTGCTTGATTTCTTGTTTCCATCGAAGCGGCACGGAACCTCTGCGCCACACATACGACGTCCATATAGTTTTCTTGCTACCACTAATACCGTCACTATTACTATTACTATTACTGTTTGAACGCCAAACCATCTGCTCCATCTCAACTTCGTTCCCTGGATTCCCGTCCTCGTTTATTCCTCTCGCTAAAAACCTCGTCCCCGGGTGTAATCGACTCCGTTTCCCAAACACCGCAAAGTGCCACGA
>Ga0182093_1008006_pt1 | contig 26751 bp, 26 predicted proteins | sample 041ome_21_FD_127776 | JGI IMG/M metagenome (GOLD analysis project Ga0182093, IMG submission 127776) | Metatranscriptome of coastal salt marsh microbial communities from the Groves Creek Marsh, Georgia, USA - 041411BS metaT (Metagenome... | ecosystem: Environmental > Aquatic > Marine > Intertidal...
ATTGCGTGTTTGCATTCTGGTTGGAAGATTTAGATGCGCGGACCCCATAATATCATTCGACTCATTCGCACGGGCGCAACGCTAGAACGCACTGGTGCGATGCGTGTGATCCTAAACGCTATGGAGGCGCCGCGCTCGCTTCGTATTGCGGCGCGTATTCTGGGGTGGCCATTTCAGTTTTTGGGGTTAAAGGGCGATCCATCAATGCCGCCTGTGACCCGTGCTTTGACGGCATTAGGCCCTGCCTATATAAAGTTTGGGCAAATTTTGTCGACGCGCCCCGACGTTGTGGGCAATGATCTGGCGCAGCAATTGCGCGTATTACAAGATAAATTACCACCATTTTCGACACATTTGGCGAAGCAAAGTTTTCAATTAGAAACCTCGCTGAACCCAGACGCAATCTTTTCTGAATTCAGCGAACCTGTGGCAGCTGCCTCGATTGCGCAGGTGCACAAGGCGAAGTTGGCAGAAACTGGCGAAACGGTTGCTGTAAAAGTTCTAAGGCCAGGTATTGAAAAGGCATTTCGTCGTGATGTTGACGCGTTTTATCTAGCGGCCCGCGCTATTGAAATTTTGGCTCCATTTGCACGCCGTCTGCGGCCAATTGATGTCATCGAACATTTTGAGGGCGTTGTATTGGGAGAGCTTGACCTGCGTCTTGAAAGCTCTTCGGCGTCTGAGTTTTCGGCAAACACGGAAAAGGATCAAGGATTCCGTGTACCGCGCGTTAAATGGGCTTTGTCTGGGCGGCGTGTGATGACGCTGGATTGGGTCGAAGGAACACCGCTCGGCGACAATGATGCGCTTGATGAAAAAGGTTTTGATCGCGTTGAGTTGGGCGAGCGTGTATTGCAGCTGTTTTTACAACATGCGCTGCGTGACGGATATTTTCACGCTGATATGCACCAAGGCAACCTAAAGGTTGGCGATGACGGTGCGATTGTTGCCTTTGATTTTGGGATCATGGGGCATATCGATGAATACACGCGCCGGGTTTATGCCGAAATCCTGTTTGGTTTTATTCGACGTGATTATCAACGTGTCGCAGAGGTGCATTTCGAAGCAGGTTATGTGCCATCATCACAAGATGTGGATGAATTTGCCCGCGCATTGCGCGCGGTCGGAGAACCGATTTTTGGCATGGATGCAACCCATATTTCAATGGGCCGCTTGTTAAACCATCTGTTTGAAGTGACGGAACGTTTTGGTATGGAAACGCGTACCGAATTAATTTTGTTACAGCGCACCATGGTGGTTGTCGAAGGCGTCGCGCGTTCGCTTAGTCCACAAATCAATATTTGGCAGGTAGCACGTCCAGTCGTCGAAAATTATATCCGAGACAGTATTGGTCCGCTGGCTGCTGCGCGGGATTTGATGAATACTTTGCGTGTGGTCGGCAGATTTGGACCACAATTACCCAGTCTTGTAGAGCGTGCATTGATTGCACAATCCAAGTCCGAAGTTGTTAACCCGACTCAAAAAATCTGGCGCACTTTTTATCGAGCGATGATTATTTTTGGCTTGTTTGCAAACGCCGGTGCATTGGTCTGGTTGGCGACACGATTTTAGATTTTAAGTGCCGTCAACATGTCGGAATAAACGTAATTCCCGTCGGCAAGTCCTAGAACGGTTTTGCCGTCTTCTAGGCTGACTTCTTGAACAGAATGATAAGAGTAGACAGAGCCTGTTTCTAATTCGGTTTCACGATCGTAGGGAATAATGTGCGCGGAATAGATGCCATAGACACCATTTCACCTGTAGTTTTCCTTCCATCCCATGTAACGCTCTGATCCCCTGGGTGTATCGGCAAGCTTGCGATTACTGCCGCAGATGCAGACAGCACCTCGACCTTTCCGTGTGTGGCATCAGCCGGTAATGTCGCATGAATTTCGGCGTCTTCGCCAAAAAAGCCCACATTGTTTGGGATTTCAACTTGTTTCCCAACCCAGTGAGAAACTGAAACAAGATCTGTTGCTGTCAATTTATTCTGGATCTGACGAAGTAAATCATTGGTTAGGGACGCGGTAACAAAGTCGGCATAGGCCACTTTCCACGCACCGCCGTGGTGTCCACCACTCACGATGATTTTCTTACGTTTGATGATGATTGGCGCGACATTGTTATGTGTCGTCATAATTCACCACCTATTTCTCACCCAAGATCAGAAATAGGCGATAAACCTTACCCAAAGCGTTAACAGATAAAATTGCGCGGTTTTTTTAATAGCTATAGTCTTTGAAGACCCGCGTTACATCACCGTTCCAATCGCAATGATATTTCTCTAAAAGCTCATCCGCAGGGGTCTGTCCTGTTTCGAGGCTTTCTTTCAGAGCATTCAGGAAATGTGTTTCATCTGGAACCAACCCACCTGATCCCGCGCGCGCGCGGGCCTTTAGGCCGCTTTCTGATATCGCAACAACTTGCTTTGCCAGTTCGCGCATATTTATGTCGCCAACCTGTGCCTGTAATCCCTGTTCGGATGCGGCAATACGCAATGCGTTTCGGGTCTCTTCATCAAAGCCTTTAACTAGGTCATAGGCCGCGTCCAATGCAGATTGATCATATGTCAAGCCGACCCAAAACGCAGGCAGGGCGCACAAGCGCCGCCAAGGACCGCCATCTGCCCCGCGCATTTCAATAAACTTTTTGATCCGTGCTTCGGGAAAAATGGTTGTCAGGTGATCCGCCCAATCCGACAAGGTGGGTGTTCCCCCGGGCAAAGCAGGCAGCTGACCTTTTAGGAAATCGCGGAAAGATTGCCCAAGGGCGTTGATATACTTTCCGTCGCGATAAACGAAATACATTGGTACGTCCAAGGCATAGTCAACCCAACGTTCAAACCCAAACCCGTCCTCAAAGACAAAGGGCAACATGCCTGTGCGATCTGCGTCTAGATCACGCCACACGCGGCTGCGCCAGCTTTTGTGCTTGTTTGGCTTGCCTTCCAAGAATGGTGAATTGGCAAACAATGCGGTTGCAACGGGTTGCAAGGCAAGCGCGACACGCAGTTTTTGCACCATATCGGCTTCGGATCCGAAATCCAAATTCACTTGGACGGTACAGGTGCGGTACATCATGGTTTTGCCCATGGTTCCGACACGATCCATATAGTCGGTCATCAATTTATAGCGCCCCTTGGGCATGACTGGCATCTGTTCATGCGGCCAATGTGGCGCGGCACCCAAGCCGATAAAGCCAACGCCGATTTCATCGGCGATGGATTTGACTTCGCGTAGATGGGTGTTCACCTCGTCGCAGGTTTGATGTATTGTTTCCAGCGGTGCCCCAGACAGTTCAAGCTGTCCGCCTGGTTCCAAGGACACATTTGCCCCGTCCTTGGTCAGGCCGATCAGCTTGTCCGCTTCGGTAACAGGTGCCCAGCCATAGTGATCGCGCAATCCTTCGAGGACCGCCAAAATTGAACGCGGGCCGTCATACGGCAATGGGTTCAAGCTGTCTTTGCAATAGCCGAACTTTTCATGTTCGGTTCCAATGCGCCATTCCTCTTTGGGCTTACAGCCAGACGCAAGGTATTCTGCCATTTGTTCATGGCGCTCGATTGGGCCGCCACCAGATTGAGGAATGGACATATTACGCGCTCCAGATTGGTTTCTCAGGTTTGGTGATGTCGTGCTTTGATCCAAGTGTCAATGCAGGTATTTATTCGCGCCTAGGTACGTATCACGCTGCCATATTATAACAGATGCCTCACGCTCATGTGATAATTGGGCAAGCATGTATTCGATTTTGATACCGGGCAAGGCAGCAAATGCATCAAAAAGCTGATCTGCGCCCTTTGCATCCACGGGAATAATCAACGCTACATTTGCGGGTTGTTCAATGATCCAGCTTTTTTCGCCGGCAACTGTTTTCAAACTAATACGGGACATGTCCTCGATTGTCACACCGCCACCCGAATAGGGGCCAAAATATGTGATTTGTCCTTCGATAAAGGTGACAACGCCTTGACCTTGGGCCGAATTTCGAAACCGACCCCGCTGGATCCCGATGATTGCCAAGAGGATTGCAACCGCACTTAGCGCATAACCAATTATTTGGATTAAGCCATAGCTTGCACTGGCCCAATATAACCCAAGCGCCCCCAAGGCGGCAGCCAACCCCAGTTCACGCCATCGCCAAAGCGTGTCTTTGGCTTCTGCGCGGATCATATCCAATCTCCCAGCGCCATTTGCCACAGTGTTAGCGCGCTGACGGCTGCTGTATCTGCACGCAGAATGCGTGGGCCAAGGCTGATAGAATGCGCGTTAGGATGTGCCGATAGCCGCGCGCGTTCGGTAGCTGAAAATCCGCCCTCAGGCCCAATAAAGATCGCCCATTTGCCACGCGGCAATGTGTTGATTGGTGTAGGTGTTTCGCCCACTTTAGCTTCGTCGCAAAATAGGATGTGCCGATCTTTGGGCCATGTGTCCAGCAGCTTTTTCATCGGCGTCAGATCATGAACCTGCGGTACATAGGTGCCACCGCATTGTTCGGTCGCTTCAATCGCATGGGCTTGCAGCCGGTCTTGTTTGATGCGATCTGAATTTGTGTAATCTGTTTGGACAGGAAAAATCGCCGCTGCGCCTAGCTCGGTCGCTTTTTCGACAATAAAATCGGTGCGCGCTTTTTTAATGGGCGCAAAGACAAGCCACAGATCGGGGGGTGTTTGCAAGGGCCGTGTTTGGTGAAGACATAGGGCTTCGCCGCTGCGTTTATTGCCCTCATTCAAGGTTGCCAACCATTCGCCATCGCGGCCATTGATCAGCAATATCTGATCGCCCACTGACAACCGCATTACGGCAAAAATATAATTCGCTTGATCGCGGTCCAAAGGAACGGATTGCGCTTTACCAAGCGGGTGATCTACAAAGAGTCGAATATTCGCTGTCATGGGGTGCATCTTATGTCTCAACAACAGACAAAGCCAGAGGTCAAAGGCCAAGTTTCTGACGCCGTACGTGGAAACTGGGTCGACAATTGGGCGCCTGCTTTGGCGCGGCCCTATTTGCGGCTGTCACGTGCAGATCGTCCCATCGGGACATGGCTTTTGCTGATCCCGTGTTGGTGGGGCGTTTTAATGGGTGTTTTGGCAACAGATGATGCCAGCCTCAACGATTTATGGATCTTTGTGTCCTGTGCTTTGGGGGCCTTTTTGATGCGTGGTGCGGGTTGTACATGGAATGACATCACCGATCGCAAATTTGACGGTGCTGTCGAACGGACACGTTCACGTCCAATCCCATCTGGTCAAGTGAGCGTTGCACAGGCTGTCGTCTGGATGGTGATCCAGGCCCTTTGCGGAGCCTTGATCCTGTTTTCATATAATTGGGCGGCGATTCAATTGGGAATTCTGTCACTGGGCTTGGTCATGATTTACCCGTTTGCAAAACGATTTACCTGGTGGCCGCAGGTGTTTTTGGGTTTGGCTTTTAATTGGGGTGCGCTTTTGGCCTATGTCGCACATACTGGCGCGTTGGACGCGGTGGCGCTGTCCCTTTATGCTGCGGGCATAGCATGGACTTTGTTTTATGACACAATTTATGCCCACCAAGACAAAGAAGATGATGCCATGATTGGCGTGAAATCAACCGCTCGCTTGTTCGGGAATACGACACGGTATTGGTTGATTGGTTTTGGTGTGATGAGCGTAGGATTGGTGACCGTTGCGCTTTTGGGGGCTGTCGGAAATCGCAGCACTCTGTCGCAGATTATAGCGTTCAGTGCCCTGCCTGCATTTGGTGCGCATTTGGTCTGGCAATTGCGCAATTTGAACATCAATTCCCCCGAAGTGCTTTTGACGCTGTTTCGGTCCAATCGTGATGCCGGGTTGATCCCTGTGCTGTTTTTCGCCGCTGCTATGTTGCTGTGATTGCATCACTGCAAAGAACTGCATATCAAAGATGCAAATTCGGGGATTCAGAGATTTTATGCGCATATCGACATTTGTATACTCCGCACTTTTGTTTGTTGCGGCGGCGGGGTTAAGCGTTATCACCGCAATGGTTGCGGTAAAGACCATCGAAGACATTTCGCGCGCTGACGTGCTGCGTGTATTAAGCGCCGAAGGTTATAATTGGGCTGATGTTGATGCGGATGGCTTACAGGTCTTTTTGATCGGTTATGCCCCAGACGAAGCAACCCGGTTTACGGCCAAAAGCGTTGCTGGCACTGTTGTCGATGCGGCGCGTGTCATTGACCAAATGACTGTTATAGAAACCCGCGATGTCGCACCGCCCGAATTTCGATTAGAGTTGTTGCGTTCTGCGACTGGGGTGTCGGTATTTGGTGTTTTGCCCCGTCGCTTTGGTACCGAAGATCTGATCTCAGAGCTGCAAGAGGTCGTCGGCCCCGATCAACGGGTGTCAGATTTGCTTGAGCTTGTTGAATATCCCGCGCCAGATAATTGGGCGCAAACTGTGCGCTTTGCCTTGGCGATGATCGCCGATGTGCCAAGTGCCAAGTTCACAGTCGTCAATAGTCGGATCACCGGCGATGCGGTCGTTGAAAGCCAAGATCAAAAGAAAAAACTGGAAACCAAATGGTCAAAACGCAAACCAGATGACCTTGTGTATCAGATAACGTTAAACGCGCCGCGGCCGGTCGTATCCCCTTATACGTTTCGCGCTGTCAAGGATGGGAAAGCGTTGAAATTTGATGCGTGTACGGCACAAACGGCCGTGTCCCGTGCGCAGATCGCAAAAGCCGCCGCTGAATTGGGATTTGACGGTAAACTTAGCTGCCAACTTGCGCTGGGCCGCCCAACAGATGCCTGGCCGCAGGTTGTGATCAAAGCGGTCCGAACTTTGTCAAACTTGCCGAATGGGGCGGTAACGATGACTGATACGGTGGTAAAATTGGTTGCGGGTGATGGAACCGAACAGGCGGAATTTGAACGTCAAAGTGGGATTTTGAAATCCCTATTGCCACCCGAATATAGTCTTGTCGCTGAATTTCCTGTGACGTCCGATGACAAATCCGAAAGCCAAGATTTCACCCTTGTGCGTAGTCCAGAGGGCTTGGTCCAGCTTTGGGGTTATGTCAATTCTGACATTGCGCTGGATATGGTCAAAAGCGTTGCCGTGGCGCATTTTGGTCAGGATAAAACCCATTTTTCAATCAAGGTTGATCCTGACCTCAGTCAAGATTGGACGCCACAGATTTTGACATCTCTTGATGCGATAGATGTTTTGAAAAAGGGTAAGGCGATCATTTCACAGCAAACAATTGCGATCTCTGGGACCTCTGAAAATCAAGAGGCGGGATCAGAATTGGCTGTGCTTTATGCGACAAAGCCCACGATCACACAGGCGTTAAAATTTGATATCACCTATCAAGCCCCCGAGATTGGCGCGCTAGATGAAACCACGCCGCAGGATTGTATTGAAGAAATCAACGCGTTGCTTGAAACGCGCAAGATCAATTTTGAACCGGGTTCTGATCGCGTTGATCTCGAAGGTCAAAAGCTTTTGGACGATATTACTGATATTTTGTCCCAATGTGGCGAATTTGATTTGGTCATTGCCGGTCATACGGACAGCCAAGGCCGCGAAGAGATGAACCGCGCCCTTAGCCAATCGCGCGCAAATGCAGTGTTGATGGAATTACAGCGGCGGCGTATCCTGACATCAAAGTTTGTGGCCAAGGGGTATGGTGAGGATCAACCCATAGCCCCCAACGATACCGAAGAAGGTCGTGAGAAAAACCGCCGCATCGAATTTATGCTGGTTGAAAAAGCAAACACTGCGGACCAACCACAAGAGCAGCAAAAGGCACAAAACAATGAATAGAACAGAATTCATCATTGCAACGGCAATTGTATTGTTTGTTGCGTTTGCCCTTGGGTGGTTTGCGCGGTGGCTGTTGCACCGATTTACCCGTGTGTCCAAGGCTGACTTGGGTGAATTTGAACGGATGGCCCAAGAACTGCACGAAGCCGAAGAAACCCGTGATCAAGCCATCACATATCTACAACAACGCGAAGCCGAATTGACAAGCCAGCTTAACCAAACCGAGGCTGAATTGCGTGCCGCGATGGAAGGTCTACGCGAGGCCCGCCTCGAAGCCGAAGAACTTCGCACTTATATCGAAAAACAATCACAGTCATAATTGTTAAACCGCACTTTGTGCGCCTTGGCGGCAGGGTCATTTTCTGTCTGAAAATATCCCCGCCGGAGGCATTAACCCCGCGCTTGGCGGGGTTAATTCATTAATGGATTACTGTGTTGTCCGGGGTTTCACGATTGCTTGTGCCAATGCGATCCCCGATGATCAACCCCTCAGGCCCTGCCGATACAGACACAGTGTCTCCGTCTAGAACATCGCCTGATAACAGCATTTCGGCCAATGGGTCCTGTAATGCGCGTTGGATAACCCGCTTTAGAGGCCTTGCACCAAAGACAGGGTCATACCCTTCGTTGGCCAACCACTGCCGCGCATCCGTATCAAGCGCCAGGGTTATTTTGCGACCCGACAGGCGTTTTTGCAAACGTGCCAACTGGATGTCCACGATGCCAGACATGTCATCACGCGCCAAACGGTCAAAAATGATCGTTTCATCCAGACGGTTCAAAAACTCTGGCCGGAAATGTGCGCGCACGGCATCCATGACATCGCGTTTCGCGGCGGCTGTGTCTGCCCCTTCGGGCAATTGGCTTAACGCTTGCGCCCCAAGGTTCGACGTCAAAATGATCAAGGTCTGTTTGAAATCCACTGTTCGGCCTTGGCCGTCGGTCAAGATACCATCATCCAACACCTGCAACAAAACGTTGAACACATCTGGATGGGCCTTTTCGACTTCGTCAAAAAGCACAACTTGATACGGACGTCTGCGCACAGCTTCGGTCAAAACACCACCTTCATCATATCCGACATAACCGGGGGGCGCCCCGATCAAACGCGCAACCGCGTGTTTTTCCATAAACTCTGACATATCAATGCGCACCATCGCGTTATCGTCATCGAACAAAAATGAAGCTACCGCTTTGGTCAGCTCGGTTTTGCCGACGCCCGTCGGTCCAAGGAACAAAAACGATCCAAGCGGACGGTTTTCATCGTTCAAACCTGCACGCGCGCGCCGCACGGCGTTTGACAACGCAGTCACAGCCTTTTTCTGACCGATCACACGACGATGTAATTCGTCTTCCATGCGCAGCAATTTTTCACGCTCGCCTTCCAACATTTTGGACATTGGAATGCCGGTCCAGCGTTCGACCACTTGGGCGATTTGTTCGGGGCGTACGGCCTCTTTGACCATTGCGGCCTCGTCTTCGCGATCCTCTGCTTGGGCCAATTCCTTTTCCAGTGCAGGGATAATGCCATAGGACAATTCCCCCGCGCGCGCCAAATTCGCTTCGCGCTTTGCGATTTCCAAATCGCCGCGGGCGCGATCAAGCTGTTCTTTGATGTCACGCGCGGATGCCAATTTATCGCGTTCAGATTGCCATTTTGCGGTCAAGGTCGCGCTGCGATCTTGCAAGTCCGCCAAATCTTTTTCTAACGTGGCCAATCGGTCCTGTGACGCTGCATCGTCTTCTAGGCGCAGCGCCTCGACTTCGATCTGCTTTTGTAAAATATCACGATCCAGCGCGTCCAATTCTTCGGGTTTGCTGTCAACTTCCATGCGTAAACGGCTGGCGGCTTCATCGACCAAGTCGATGGCCTTGTCAGGCAAAAACCGATCCGTGATATAACGATTTGACAAAGTCGCCGCCGAAACCAAAGCGCTATCCGAAATGCGCACGCCATGGTGCAATTCGTATTTTTCCTTGATCCCACGCAGAATGGAAATCGTGTCTTCGACCGTTGGTTCAGATACGATCACCGGTTGGAACCTCCGCGCAAGCGCCGCGTCCTTTTCAACATACTTGCGATATTCATCCAGGGTCGTGGCGCCAATGCAATGCAATTCACCGCGTGCCAACGCGGGTTTGATTAGGTTTGCCGCATCCATCGCGCCATCGCTTTTGCCCGCGCCAACAAGGGTGTGCATTTCGTCGATAAATAAAATTACCTCGCCCGCGGCGGCCGAGATTTCGTCCAAAATTGCCTTTAGGCGTTCTTCGAATTCACCCCGATATTTGGCACCTGCAATCAATGCGCCCATATCCAACGCCATCAAACGTTTGTCACGCAAGGATTCAGGCACATCGCCCGAAATAATGCGCAATGCCATACCTTCGGCAATCGCGGTTTTCCCGACACCAGGTTCACCAATTAAAACGGGGTTGTTTTTGGTCCGCCGCGACAAAACCTGCATCGCGCGGCGAATTTCGTCGTCACGCCCGATAATTGGATCGATCTTGCCTTCGCGCGCCGCAGCGGTTAGGTCGCGGGCATATTTTTCCAATGCCTCATAACTGTCTTCGGCGCTTGCACTGTCGGCTGTTCGGCCTTTGCGGATGTCATTGATCACACTGTTTAATGCCTGTGCGGATACTTTGCCTGCGTCCAACGCGTCTTTTGCACCCGATTTCACCATCGCCAATGCCATTAACAATCGTTCGACGGGGACAAATTGATCACCCGCCTTTTTGGCAATATCTTGTGCATCGCCCAAAACCTTGACGGTTTGCGTATCGATATAGGCCTGCGCGCCACCTTGCACCTGAGGTAATTTGGCAATCGTTTGATCCAGATGCTGTTTAATTGCACCAGTATTTCCGCCAGATCTTTGAATAAGATTTGTCGCGAATCCCTGATCATCATCCAGAAGAGCTTTTAAAACATGCTCCGGAAGGATGCGTTGATGGTTTTCGCGAATGGCTATGGTTTGCGCCGCTTGGATGAAACCGCGGGCGCGCTCCGTGAACCTAGTCAAGTCCATGGTCGTTCTCCTTTCATAAGCGTCACATGTAAATTCGCCCGATTATCGGCACGATTTTTGGTGACCTTGCCTAAAATTTTGGGGTCGAGACGAAAAAATTCAAGAGAATTTCAAAAATTATATCCCAGCGGACTAAAATAGATACTTAGATATACGTTTATATACTTATAAATAGTTAACAATACGAAAGAATCAATTATGCATATCATTTCTACCCGTGTTTCAAATGTGCGCGTTGGCCACGCTGCGCAAACCATTTTTGGTTTAGTGACCTTTGAAACCGAACAAGGCCCGATTCATGTTGAATGTGCCGTTGTCCCACACGAACATCGTGATGTTATGGACCCGCACCCCCTTTTGCTTGCTGCGGCAAAGGCAAAAGTGCGCCGTAGTGGACATATTCCAAAAGAAGTCAAAAGCGTCACGGTCCATGACATGCTGATGTCTCGGGTTGCTTGACTGGCCAAGTCAAAAGTGTCAGACACGCAGCGTTTTATCCAAGGAGAATACTATGTCTGATGATCGCCTGATTGTAGCGCTTGATGTCCCGAATATTGTAACGGGATTGGATTTGGCAAATCGGCTAGGGTCATCTGTATCGTTTTATAAAATTGGGCTTGGCATGTTAACAGGCGGAGGTCTCGCCCTTGCCAATGAGCTTAAGCAGGAACATGGCAAGCGTATATTTTTGGATATGAAGTTTTTCGATATCGGTGCCACTGTCGAAGCTGCAGTGCGCGGTATCGCCCAATATGATATCGACTTTTTGACCGTCCATGGCGACCCGCATGTGGTGAAAGCGGCCAAACAAGGTGCCGCAGGCAGCAATATGAAAATACTGGCGGTGACGATCCTGACATCATTGGATCGCGACGATTTGGACCGGTCGATGTACAAATCGGGTGATGTCCAGGATCTGGTTGTTGAACGGGCAGGCCGCGCGTTTGATGCAGGTGCAGACGGCGTCATCGCATCGCCCCAAGAGGCCGGATTGATCCGCGCCCTGCCCGAGTCCGAGGGACGCCTGATCGTAACGCCCGGCGTGCGCCCTGCGGGCGCAGACAAGGGCGATCAAAAGCGTATTACGACGCCAGCCCAAGCAATCGCAAACGGATCTGATCATATTGTCGTTGGGCGTCCAATCTGGCAAGCCACAGACCCACGCGCAGAAGCTGAGGCGATCGTGCGCGAGATGAAAACAATATGATCTGATTTTGGTCTTTGCCACGCCAAAGACCAAATGCCTTCGGCGAGGATATTTTGGGACAGAAAATGATGTCAGTTAGGTTCTGATCATTTTCTGTCAGGTCAATATCCTGGGGTGAATTGGCCATAGGCCAAGAGTGGCAAAGCCCCCTAGCGCAAATGAATAATCATATCACTTTTATTGGCTGTCGACCGCGCGCGGTTATCGTATATGTACCGGCGTCGCATATCACGACCGGGATAAGTGCGCGACCAAACGCGGCTCCGCCGTCCACGTTGATATGGGTTCCAAAATGGGTCGGCTCCTCAATGGGAGTGTGGCCGTGGATCACCAAAAAAGGCATATCCTTTGGGTAGTACCTGTCAGGTGGCCGCAGCCATAAAAGGTCGTCTTCGTTCTGGGCATCCATCGGGTGTGATGGATTTATGCCCGCGTGGGCAAAGCTGAAATTATTGTCACAGTGCAGAAGTTTCTGTGATTTAAGAAAATCAACATGCACCTGTGGAACATTAGCAAGCGCTTGTGTGTGAATTTCGTACAATCGATCAATCATCGGCGTCACCGTAATACCGTATGACGCCAGTGTTTCAACACCACCTATCTTTTCGTGAAACCAATGCATACCTACCAAAAAATGCGCGTCGTGCCGTGGGGGGGATTGCATGAACCATTCGAACATGCGGTCATGATTGCCCTTGAGTATGGTCCAATCACGCCCCTGTGCGATACCATCAATGAGGAATTGAACAACACCTTTGCTGTCTGGTCCGCGATCAACCAGATCCCCGATAAAGATTATTTTGGCGTCTTTGCCACCGTCTTGGTCAATCAAATTAACCGCGTTGGCCAGTTTGTCCAAATGTCCATGAATGTCGCCAATCACGTAGAGTGGTTGCATGTGGGTTACCTCTCAGAAAAAAGGGCCGCGTCGTTGAACGATGCGGCCCATTTGAAACGATGATTGCGCAGGGTTAACCCACGCGACGTTTGCGTGCAGCCAACAATTTCAAGCGCAAGGCGTTCAATTGGATGAACCCTGCCGCGTCTTTTTGATCGTATGCGCCGGCGTCTTCTTCGAAAGTCACATGTGCTTCGGAATAGAGCGAATAATCTGACCAACGACCCACGGTGCGCGCAGAGCCTTTGTACAGTTTCAAACGTACAGTGCCTGTGACGTTTTCTTGGCTTTTGTCAATCAAGGCTTGTAGCATTTCGCGTTCTGGGCTGAACCAGAAACCGTTATAGATCAATTCCGCATAGCGGGGCATTATGCTGTCTTTCAAATGACCTGCACCGCTGTCTAGTGTGATTTGTTCGATGCCGCGATGTGCTTCAAGCAAGATATCCCCGCCTGGAGTTTCATAAATGCCGCGTGATTTCATACCGACAAAGCGGTTTTCAACGAAATCCAAACGGCCAATCCCGTGTTTGCGGCCGTATTCGTTCAATGCGGTCAAGATAGTCGCAGGCGACATTGCTTCGCCATTAATGGCCACGGCGTCACCGCGTTCAAAGTTGATTTCGATATACTCGGGCGTATCTGGCGCATCTTCGGGGTGGACGGTGCGTTGATACACGTAATCTGGTGCTTCTTCGGCAGGGTTTTCCAAAACCTTGCCTTCGGAAGAGGTGTGCAACAGGTTTGCGTCCACTGAAAACGGTGCTTCGCCACGTTTGTCTTTGGCGATTGGGATTTGGTTTTCTTCGGCGAATTGCAGCAACTTTGTGCGGCTGGTCAAATCCCACAAACGCCAAGGTGCGATCACCTTGATGTTTGGGTCCAACGCATAGGCCGACAATTCGAACCGCACTTGGTCGTTGCCTTTGCCCGTTGCGCCATGGGCCACAGCGTCGGCGCCTGTCATTTCCGCGATTTCCACCAAACGTTTTGAAATCAACGGCCGTGCAATGGATGTGCCCAGCAAATAAAGCCCTTCGTACACCGCGTTGGCGCGGAACATGGGGAATACGAAATCACGGACGAATTCTTCGCGGATGTCTTCGATATGGATATTTTCAGGCTTGATGCCCAACAATTCTGCCTTTTGGCGCGCTGGCTCAAGCTCTTCGCCTTGGCCAAGATCGGCGGTAAAGGTCACGACTTCGCAACCGTATTCGGTTTGTAGCCACTTTAGGATGATTGATGTATCAAGGCCACCAGAATAGGCCAGGACAACTTTTTTCGGTGCGGACATGCGGAATCCCCCAGTTTGCGTTGTCACGCGCGATACCGTGTTTTCGAAACGGGGGCAAGGATAAGGCCGCAGATTCCTGTTGGTTTTGCCCAATTTAATTGGTTTTTGTATGCAAAAGTATATTCTGCGGAACGATCTTATTCCCTTGCATAACGTCATATCCTGAGCCACACATTTGGCATGACAGACTTTAAATCCCTTGCTCAGACTGCAGAAACCGCGATGCGTGGCGTGTTTGATGAAACACCATTGCAACGCAATGAACATTTGTCCGCGAAGTATGACGCTGATATTTGGCTTAAACGCGAAGATCTAAGCCCGGTGCGATCCTATAAACTGCGCGGTGCATTTAACGCGATGCGCAAGGTGGTCGCGACACAGAATAAATTTGTTTGTGCCTCTGCGGGCAACCACGCCCAAGGTGTGGCTTACATGTGCCGCCATTTTGATGTGCATGGCGTTATTTTCATGCCTGTTACGACCCCTCAGCAAAAGATCCAAAAAACCAAGATTTTTGGTGGGGACAATATCGAAATCCGCCTGTTTGGCGATTATTTTGACGATTGTTTACGTGCGGCCCAAGCGTTTTGCGATGCCGAAGGGGCGCATTTTTTGCCACCCTTTAACGACGAGGATGTCATCGAAGGCCAAGCATCCGTTGCCGTTGAAATTGAACGACAACTGGGGACTGTGCCCGATCATATTGTGCTGCCTGTGGGCGGTGGCGGGTTGTCATCTGGGGTGATCAGTTATTTTGATACCGCGTGCCACTTTTCGTTGGTTGAACCGTTAGGCGGGGCATGTTTGTGGTCGGCCTTGATTGCAGGCAAACCTGTGAATTTGGATAAGGTGGACACCTTTGCAGATGGCGCAGCGGTTGGGCGGATTGGGGACAAGACATTTGCCAGACTCAAAGGGATTGGTTTGGCTAATGTGCTGCGTATTCCTGAAGATCGCATATGTACAACCATGTTGGATATGTTGAACGTCGAAGGCATCGTTTTGGAACCGGCGGGGGCGTTGTCTGTTGATGCGCTTAAGGACTTGGGCCAAGCCATCCGTGGGCGCACCGTCGTTTGCGTCACGTCAGGCGGGAATTTCGATTTCGAGCGTCTGCCCGAAGTCAAAGAACGCGCACAGCGCTTTTCTGGGGTGAAAAAATACCTGATCCTGCGGATGCCACAACGGCCAGGTGCCTTGAAGGAATTTTTGAATTTCTTGGGGCCCGAGGATGACATTACCCGCTTTGAATATCTGAAAAAGTCTGCACGCAACTTTGGGTCGATTCTGATCGGTATCGAAACGAAAACCCCCGAACAATTTGACGGATTTTTTCATCGTTTGAAAGAGGCGGGTTTTACCTACACCGACATTACCAATGATGAACTGTTGTCTCAATTTGTGATATAATGGAAATTTCTGGAAAAATAGCTGTTGTTACAGGGGCTGCGCGCGGGATTGGCCGCGCGATTGCCGAAGCTCTGATTGCAGGCGGGGCGCGTGTTGTTATCTGTGATTTGGTCTTGGAACAGGTCAGCAAAACCGGCAAAGAGATCGGCGCAACGGCGATCCGCTGCGATGTGTCAAAGCCCGATGCGATCAAAGATATGATTGACACGGTTCAGGCAAACATCGGGGCAATTGACATTTTTATTTCGAATGCCGGATTTGTCGGGGGCGAGCCCCATCATGCGGCATCCGCCGATGATGCGATCTGGCAGAAATCATGGGATATTCACGTTATGGCCCATGTCTGGGTCGCGCGCAATCTGTTGCCTGATATGATAGAACGCAAAAGCGGCTATTTGATTAATGTTGCCTCTGCTGCGGGGTTATTAAGTCAGATTGGTGATGCAGCTTATAGCGCGTCCAAGGCTGCCGCCATCAGTTTTGCCGAGTCTCTTGCCATTTCTCATGGGGATGATGGGGTCAAGGTTTCCGTAGTTTGTCCGCAATATGTTGCGTCAGATATGTTGGGATATTCTGACCCCTCGGCCGCACCTGTTCACGACGGGCTGATAACGCCTGCGCAGGTGGCTGAAACTGTGATCGATGGGATTGTGAAAGAAACATTCCTGATCTTGCCCCATGAAATTGTCAGATCATCTGTGGCGCATAAGGCATCTGACCACGACAGGTGGATCAAGGGCATGCGTAAATTGCGGCGCAAGGCGTTGGATCAAACGGGATCGACCCATCCAGAAAAGATTCATTTGTTAATCTAGGCTGGCTGATCCGAACCGTGTCAGGCGGGCGATCGCGCATGCCTTCGGCGAGGATATTTTTGGACAGAAAATGACACCTGTTAAGCGGCCTTGACGCGATGCGTTTTGTCTAAAAACTCTTGTCGCGCCTCTGCATAGGCTATACGGATGGCGTCGAGGTCAATATCGCCGGCACGTCCTTTTGCTGCGGCGGTTTCCCCGTTTTGGCAAAGATCAGCAAAAACGCCAAAGCCAATATTCAGAGCGCTGCCCTTGAGAAAGTGCAATTGCTCTTCCAAGGATGGCTCTGCCTCGGTTTGACCAAGGCGACCGATTGTATCATCCACTTCTTCTAAAAAAAGTTTGATGACTTCTTCGAAATCTTCTGGTCCGACTTCGTTGCGCAATTCTTCCACGCGTTCCCAATTAATCATGGCACCCTCCTGTGTTTCCCACAACTGAGATGACATCGAAAGTGTAAACAGGGCGCTAAATTTCAGATTTTAGTAAATCGAATTATTCTTATTCAGTGTCTGTTAAGCATACAGACCCTATACCCAAAGCGTTATTCGTTTCAGAGGTTTTCGTGCAACAAGCAGTGCAACATACTACAACATCAAACGCTATTCGCCGTGTTTTGGTTGTGGATGACAGTCGATTGCAACGGCGCATTTTGTCATCCATGTTGACCCGCTGGGGGTTCGAGGTTTTCGAGGCAGAGGATGCATTTCAAGGGTTGTCTCTTTGTAAAGAGACTTATCCAGATTTGGTGTTCTCGGATTGGATGATGCCCGGTTAAACCGGATTGGAGTTTTGCAAACAATTTCGGCAGCTGCATCCGGATCATCACAGCTTATCCATATTGCTGACATCGAAATCGGAAAAAAATGATATCGCAAAGGGTTTAGAAACCGGTGCGGATGATTTTTTGGCCAAACCTGTAAATACGCATGAACTGCGCGCACGCATCACCGCAGGCGAACGCATTTTATCTATGGAACGTGAATTGCATTCCCGTAATGCGATTATCACAGACACATTAAGCGAGCTGCGCAAGCTATATCACGCCATCGACATTGATTTGATCGAGGCAAAAAAGCTACAACATTCGTTGATCCGCGAACCGAATGTCAGTGTAGGATCCTGTAAGATTACCCAATTTTTACAAAGCGCTGGGCATGTGGGGGGGGATTTGGTTGGCCTGTTTCCCGCGGGTGAGCGACATTTGGGATTGTTTGGAATTGATGTGTCGGGCCATGGCATCAGCTCGGCTCTCTTTACGGCGCGTTTGGCAGGCTATTTATCCTCTGGCTCGGCAGAGCATAACATCGCACTTGGTGCAGGTACGGATGGCGTCATTAGGCCCTTGCCCACCGCGCAAGTGCTTGCGACCTTGAATACACGGGTTTTGGATGAGATGGAGACTGATTTATACTTTACCATGTCGTTGGCTGTTTTAGATCTAGAGACGGGGCAGATTGAATTGTCACAGGCAGGTCACCCCCACCCAATCATTCAACATGGCGATGGCGCGTTTTCTTTGTGCGGTTCAACAGGTGTTTCGATTGGATTAATTGATGATACGCGGTATGATACGGTCAAATTCATGCTGACCAAAGGTGATCGATTGTTCATCGCGTCCGAAGGGATCACCGAATGTCCTGATAGGCATGGCACTTTGCTCGAAGAAACCGGGTTTCAATCTATCCTTTCACAGCATCGTGAAAAATCAGGTAATGCATTGATTGATGCCATTATGCAGGATCTGCGTGTTTATCGTAATAAGGTGGAATTTCCCGATGATATTTCGATTCTGATGGTGGAATGTGTTTAACTTTGCGTCAGAACCATGCGCAGAAATGCATTTTGCCCTTCGTCAGTGGTAACCTCAAGGGCGGTTGCGTGTGGAAGGATATGGACCGAATGGGCCGGTTCAAGCGGATCACACAGTTGGTAACAGGGACGCGCCACATAGATGGAACACACTTTTTCCGCCCACATGTTATAATCGGGCATATATACAAATCGATTGTATATCCCGACTTTGCGTGGTTGCGCGATGATCCAGCCTGTCTCCTCTAAAACTTCGCGATGCAGGGCGGGGATGGGGTGTTCGCCGGCCTCAATGCCACCACCCGGTAATTGAAACTCTGGCTCTGGCCCATCTTGCAGGGTTAAAATAACGCGATCGCCATAGGGTAAAATCACGTATGATCCGGGTCTACGGATGTATTTTTGTCCTGCTACGATGCGTTCGCCAAAACGTTTCATGTTAAATCATCCTTGGTTCAATACTTGCCCCACCTATATAGAACCTGTATGCGACAGAAAAGTCGCGAATAGGAATCTATGATGACGATGGTAAATAAAATTGCATGGGACGACACGGTATTGCCGTTCCAATTGGATCGCGCCGACATTCGTGGGCGTGTTGCGCGCTTGGATGGCGTTCTGAGCGGTGTGTTGAAACAACACGCCTATCCTGCTGTGGTCGAGGCGCTGGTTGCCGAAATGGCGTTGTTGACCGCATTGATTGGGCAGTCGATCAAACTGCGTTGGAAATTGTCGCTTCAGGTGCAATCACGCGGTCCTGTACGTATGATCGCAACGGATTATTACGGTCCGACCGACGACGGCGAACCGGCACGAATCCGTGCTTATGCCAGTTATGATGCCGATCGGTTGACCAATGGTGCGCCCTTTGACCAAGTGGGCGACGGGTATTTTGCCATCATGATCGACCAAGGCAACGGGATGAAACCTTACCAAGGGATCACGCCTTTGACAGGCGGATCATTATCGGCCTGTGCCGAAGCCTATTTTGCACAATCCGAACAATTACCAACCCGCTTTTCCTTGAGCTTTGGAAAATCCTCTGAACCCGGCGTCGCCGAACATTGGCGTGCGGGTGGGGTAATGCTACAGCACATGCCCAAAGCCAGCCCCTTTGCCTCAGGCGAAGGGGGGTCGGGCGATGATGGGTTGCTGACCGCCCAAGATTTGGTCGACGGTGATGACCAAGAAAATTGGAACCGTGCCAATATTTTGTTAGACTCGGTTGAAGATTTAGAATTGATCGGGCCATCGGTTGCACCGACAGAGTTGTTAATCCGTCTGTTCCACGAAGAACAACCGCGCGTGTTCGACGCACAATCCGTTCAATTCGGATGTACCTGTTCCGAAGAGCGTGTGCGTCAATCTTTGTCGATTTATTCCGCCAAAGACATCGAAAAAATGACAACGCCAGAAGGTCGTGTCACCGCCGATTGCCAATTCTGCAGCGCGCATTACGATTTGGACCCTGCGACCGTTGGGTTTGAGGCGAATAAAGACGGTGAATAGCGCGGACTTTGGTATAAACCAGATTACGCCCAGTCGAACGCAGTTCGACCACAGTGGAGCGCAATCAACGCCTGCCCGACCCAATCTGGGGGGCGTTCTGCGCACGCTGTTAACCCCCCGTCGGGCGGTCATTGATTGCGCGGTAATGACCCATGTATAACTGGCGCGATCGCATCGACGCCGCGTTAAACGCACCCGCGGGCGCGTCGTCTGATTATGATCTGAACCCAGAAATTAGCCTGCCGTCTAATCGTGTTTTGCGCCCTGCGGGGGTGTTGATCGGGATTTATGACAACGCGGGCGCACCGGTCGTCTATCTGACAAAACGGGCATCGCATTTGAAACATCACCCGGGTCAGATTGCCTTTCCTGGCGGTAAAATGGACCAAGGCGACGCCGACGAAACCGCGGCTGCGATCCGTGAAGCGCACGAAGAAATTGGTTTGCCCACCGACGTCGTTGACGTGATAGGCCACCTGTCCGCCCATGAAACGGTAACTGGGTTCAATGTCATTCCAACGGTCGTCGAAATTATTCGCCCTTTTCGCCCCGTATCTGATCCATCCGAAGTGGCCGAGGTGTTCACCGTCCCCTTGGCCCATGTGATGGACCCTAAAAATTATCTGGTTGAATCCCGCATCTGGCGCGGGTCACGCCGAAAATTCTTTACCGTACCCTATGGTCCCTATTACATTTGGGGGGCAACGGCACGTATGTTGTATGGATTGGCAACGCGGATAGCACAATGATTATCACGGGCGACTGGATCTCGGCACCTCAGGCCCAAGCGGTCTGTTCTATGCTGACGGATCAGGGATATCAAGCGCTGTTTGTTGGGGGGTGCGTGCGAAATGCACTGCTCGGCTTTCCCATTAATGATTTAGATATTTCAACGGATGCTTTGCCCGAAATGGTTATGCAGCTGGCGACCGCTGCGGGGTTGCGCGTCATACCCTCCGGAATTGATCATGGCACAGTAACGGTTATTGCCGATGGTGTAGCATTTGAAATGACCACCTTTCGTCATGATGTGGAAACCGATGGCCGTCATGCACGCGTTATGTTTTCAACTGATGTTGCCCAAGATGCGGCACGGCGCGATTTTACCATGAACGCCCTGTATGTGCGTCCCGACGGCATGCTGATTGATCCGCTGGGCGGGTTCGCTGACCTGAACCGCCGTCATGTCCGGTTTATAAATCACCCAGCCGATCGTATCCGCGAAGATTATCTACGCATCTTGCGGTTTTACCGGTTCACCACGTTTTATGGCGATCCTGATTTAGGGTTTGACCCCGATGCCTTGGATGCGATCGCCCGCAATGTCGATGGTTTGGTCCAACTGTCCCGTGAACGGATTGGATCAGAGATGATGAAACTGCTCAGCGCGCCCAACCCATCGCCTGCGATAGCATCGATGCGGATGACGGGTGTCTTGGGGGCCACTTTACCAGCGGCGGAAGACCGTGCGTTGGGCCCTTTGATCCAATTCGAGGCCGAAGCCGGCCTTTCGGCGGATCCAATCCGGCGTCTAGCCGTTTTGGGGGGCGATGACGTCGCAGATCGGTTGCGGTTAAGCAAGGCACAGACGGCACGATTACAAATTCTGCGCGATAACATCGGGTCGATGACTGGGCTGGGTGAAATCGCCTTTCGTCACGGCTTGGATGCCGCATGGTCTGTGACGGTCTTGCGGTCCGCCATTTTCGAAACCCATGTGCCAAATAATGCCAGCGTCATGATCGCCGATGCTGCGAACGCAAAATTCCCAATTACGGCCACTGATTTGATGCCTGGTCTAAAAGGCGCGGCATTGGGTGCCGCATTGCGCAGATTGGAACAGGTTTGGATCGCTTCTGATTTCACGATGACCGCATCTGATCTTATGACGCATTTGCGCCAAGATCCAGAAAATCGGTAAAAATACCGACGTAATACCGACGTGTTACAGACCTTAGATTTCGCCAATATCGCGACGCTGGTACGTTGGCGTAGTGGTGTTCAATCTCTTTGATCCGGTCACCTATGTGCTTGTTTATGTTGCGGGGGTGTTGATCTTGTTGCTGGACAAATCCACCAGTGCATTGGACAGCGAAGTTGAAGCCGCAATACTGGACACTTTGTACGAAATGATGCAGGGTAGGTCCTTGATCGCCATCGCGCACCGTTTGTCAACAATTGCGCAAATGGACCGCATTGTCGTGATGGACGAAGGCCGTATTATTGAGGACGGCACTCACGAAGATTTATTGGCCAAGGGCGGATTATATGCCCAAATTTGGTCCCGCCAATCGGGTGGGTTTTTGGATACTGGAACACCTTAATGCGCAGACTGGCAAAACTGATTGACTTCAAGGCACCCGCTGACAGGCCGCCCCCAAACCGTTTGTTGCCCTTTGCAATTTGGGCCACGCGAGGAAGCTTTCATGTCATTGCAATTGCGATCTTTGCAAGTGGTTTGGCGGGGTTTTTCGATATGGCGGCCACGATTGTTTTGGGATGGATCGTTGATGCAGCGGTGTCGGGCGACCCGGAAACATTCGGTGGCGAACACCTGTGGTTGATGGGATTGGGTGTCGTTTTTTTTCTAATCATCCGACCTTTAACCTTTTGGAGTGGTTCAGTTTTTCAATCTTATATCATTCAACCTAACCTGTTGAATATGGTTGCCCTGCGGCTGCATCGATGGACGACGGGGCATTCTGTGGAATATTTTGACAATGACTTTGCTGGACGTATCTCGCAAAAAATCATTCAAACTGCGGGTGCGGTTACAAACGTAATCATCGAATTATTGCATACGGTCGTATTTGCCATTGCATCCTTGATCGGAGCACTTTTGATCGTGGCAAGTTTGGGGTATCTGATGGTAATCACCATCGTGGTCTGGTTTGCCGCATATGTTCTAACATTGCGCTATTTTATCCCAAAGGTCCGCAAGAAATCCAAAGCCTATGCCGACGCGCGTTCGGTTGTCGTCGGCCAAATTGTTGACGTGGTGTCAAACATCAAAACGCTGAAATTATTTGCCCATGAGGATCACGAAGATAAGGCGATATTAAAGGCGATGGATGGCTATTTTGATCGCTCTGTGGATCGCGCAACAGATATGGTGAACCTGCGGTTTTGCTTGATGTTTCTTGGTGGAGTTTTGCCTGTAGTTTTGGTTGGTTTGGCCATAAATGGTTGGATGAATGGCGCCACAACTGTTGGTGAAATTGCAACCACCGGCGCGGTGTCTTTGCGATTGTCGCAAATGACCGGATGGGTCAGTTTCACGATTATGGGAATTTACGCCAATATTGGCGAGGCTGAGGATGGCATTCGCACCCTGACACCGCCGCATGGTTTAGTGGATGCACCCGATGCCAAGCCTTTGGTCATCGGGGATGCGATCATCGAATTTGACGATGTGACTTTCCTTTATGGGGGCAAAACGAGCGGGTTGAACGGTTTATCCCTGCATATTCCCGCAGGGCAAAAGATTGGAATCGTCGGCGCATCAGGTGCTGGGAAAACGACATTGGTCAATTTGCTGTTGCGATTATACGACACCGAAGGCGGCGAAATTCGTGTGTCGGGGCAGAATGTTGCGCGCCTTACGCAGTCTAGCCTGCGCCGCGCCATTGGCATGGTCAGCCAAGATACCGCAATGTTTAATAGATCGGCGTTTGATAATATACATTATGGCGATCCTGATAAATCGCCTGAAGCTGTCTATGCGGCCGCAGCAAAGGCCGAGGCCGCGGCATTCATCAAGGATCTGCGCGATTTCAAGGGCCGAATGGGCTATGATGCACATTTGGGGGAACGCGGGGTAAAGTTATCAGGTGGCCAACGCCAACGGATCGCAATTGCGCGCACCATCCTAAAGAACGCACCAATTCTGATTTTGGACGAAGCAACAAGCGCGCTGGACAGCGAAGTCGAAGCTGCAATTCAGTCTTCCTTGGATACAGTGATGGAAGGCAAAACTGTTCTTGCCATCGCGCACCGCCTGTCAACGATTGCCCGCATGGATCGCATCATCGTATTGGATCAAGGTCGTATCGTCGAGGATGGTACACATGCGCAGTTGCTGGCCCAAGATGGTTTGTATGCAAGATATTGGAACCGTCAATCAGGCGGCTTTATCGGGGTTGAGGCACAGGCGGCAGAATAGGGGTTTTTCCCGCATTCGGCATGGGATATGAAACCCCTATGGAACAACATCACATTATACGTTTGGGACATCAGGGTGACGGTATTGCCGAGGGACCGTTGTTTGCGCCGCTAACCCTGCCCGATGAAATCGTCAAAGGCATTGTGGATGGTAAGACGTTGCGTGACGTTAAAATTGTGACGCCCTCAGAATTTCGGGTTAAACCGCCTTGTCCGCATTTCAAATCCTGTGGGGGATGCCAATTGATGCACGCCTCTGATGATTTTGTCGCTCGATGGAAGGTTGATGTCGTACGGGTCGCAATGGCCGCACATGGACTAAGCACACAGATGCGTGCCTGTTTGACCTCGCCTGCGCGCTCACGCCGGCGTGCGGCCTTTTCTGGGCGGCGGACCAAAAAAGGGGCAACTGTTGGTTTTCATGCGCGTGGATCTGACACGATTGTCGAGATACCGAACTGTGTTCTGTTGACTGAGGATCTTAAATCCGTATTGCCAGTTTTAACTGAATTGACCCGTGCGGTTGCGTCACGCAAAGGCGAACTGACCTTGACCGTGACCTCAAGCGCGAATGGTTTAGACATTGCCGTATCAGGTGGACGCGCGCTGGACGGTGAATTGCAAATCCAGCTCGGCCAATTTTGCGAGGCGCATGGATTGGCCCGCCTAAGTTGGAATGATGAAACAATTGCGATGCGGCATCCGCCTGCTCAGATGTTTGGGTCGGCGCAGGTCACTCCGCCAGCAGGAAGCTTTTTGCAAGCAACCCGCGAAGGCGAACGTGATTTGGTCGAGGCCGTCAAATCCATCGTTGGTGTGGCTGAGCAGATCGTTGATTTGTTTTCAGGATGCGGCACATTTTCGCTGCCTTTGGCCCAAACGGCTGAGGTGCATGCGGTTGAAGGCAGTGCCGACATGATCGCCGCGCTTGATCAGGGTTGGCGTCGTGCGTCAGGGATGAAACGAGTCACGACCGAGGCGCGCGATTTGTTCCGTCGTCCTTTGTTGTCAGATGAATTGAATAAATTCGATGCCGCCGTCATTGATCCGCCCCGAGCTGGTGCAGAGGCCCAAATCGCAGAGCTTGTAAAATCAAACGTCAAAACAATTGCCTATGTCTCATGCAATCCTACAACATTCGCGCGCGATGCTGCCGCACTTGTTTCTGCCGGGTTTTGTTTGGATTTTGTGCAAACCGTTGATCAGTTTCGATGGTCCAGCCATGTGGAATTGGTCGCATCTTTTACAAAAAGCTAGCCTTTTGTAGGCCTATCAAGTTTTGAAAAACTTTGATAAAGACGCACCAAAGCAGTTAAACAGGCAAAATATGCGTCGTTTTATTTTCGTTACTTTGATGGTCGGTGCCGGCCTTTTGGCGGCGTGCGCGCGCGTACCCGCGCCCTACAGTGGTCCGAGTGTGACAGCGATTGTGGTGCAAAAGGAGGCCCGCAAAATGTACCTGTTTCACAATCAGAAAGTCTTGAAAGCCTATGATGTCGGTTTAGGTTTTTCTCCTATTGGTGATAAAAAGGTCGAAGGCGATGGTAAAACGCCAGAGGGTCGATATTTCATAGATCGAAAAAATCCTAAGTCTGAATTTCATCTATCTTTGGGAATATCCTATCCAGACGCAAGCGACCGTGCCGAGGCCGCTTTGTTAGGTAAATCCCCCGGGGGTGATATTTTCATCCACGGCGAAGCGCGCCGGCCTGTCCTGTTCAAACGTGATTGGACGGCAGGATGTATCGCGGTTAAAAATCATGAAATCCGCGAAATTTACGGGATGGTCCCGCTAAGGACCCCCATATTTATTCAGCCGTAAGCGCCACAGCGCTAAGCGAAGGGCCACCTGTCACCAGCGTCCACCAAATTTTGCCGTTGCTTTCTTGGAACCAATGGAACCCCATTTCGGTGGCGTTGTCGTCCAAAATGACCCAGCGCGTATCGGGGTTTTCCATCCACGCGGACAATGTTGCAAGTTCGTTTTCATAGGTTTCTGATATTGCTTCGCCCAAGAAAACTTTATCATATCCAACGCGCTTGACGCGCTCAAGCGGTGATGACCCGTCTGATCCAAAATGCCAAGGGCGGTTTTGGACGGACATATCACGCGCATGGGTCGCAGCCGCAGCGTTTAGTTCGGCGTTCAATTCCAAAGGACCCGCGTTTGCCGATGCACGCAGCGCATTGACGGAATCAACCATCCTATATTGCAGCGTGGCTTCGTCTTGTTCCGCAAGATTATAGAATTTGGGCAGCGGCTTTCCGTCTGGGGCCAAGCGAACCTCTTCGGCACCGCCACAAGCAGAGAGAATCGCAACAGCAATAATCGCAATTGTATGTCTAACGTAGTGCATTTCGCCCCCAAAATTGCATAATGGTCACTGTCTACAGTGCAAACAGTTGCTTATCAAACCCATATCGGCAGAGAATTGCTATATCACGTGAGTTTGAGTTGAGACTGTTTCATTGTTACCATAACAGTTGCTCATCAAATGAGGAAAACCATGACAGACTTTTCTAGACGCGGATTTGTTGGAGGTGTCGGCGCTGTTCTATCGACCCCAGCTTTGGCACAAATCGATGCGGTTAATGCTGACCATACAACTGAAACTGAGCATGATGTAAGCGGCTCTATCCGTCATAACACGTCCAGTTTTCGTGCATTGGATTGGCATCCCTATTTCAAAGATTTGTCCAAGGGCGCGATTCTTGTCGATATTTCATCAAGAGCCCTCCATTATTGGGCTCAGAACGAAGAAATTTATAAATTGTACCCCACAAGTGTGCCATTGACTGATGAAATGACCCGACGTG
>Ga0182093_1048852_pt1 | contig 23142 bp, 25 predicted proteins | sample 041ome_21_FD_127776 | JGI IMG/M metagenome (GOLD analysis project Ga0182093, IMG submission 127776) | Metatranscriptome of coastal salt marsh microbial communities from the Groves Creek Marsh, Georgia, USA - 041411BS metaT (Metagenome... | ecosystem: Environmental > Aquatic > Marine > Intertidal...
GCTGTTTTGGGGTCACATCGGCAACGCGGTAGTTCATGATCAACATCTCACCCAGCTTTGGGTCACCCGATAATTGACGCACTGCCGCGCCATGCGCTGTCAAACAATAAAAACATTTGTTGATTGAAGACACGACGACCGCAATCATTTCACGTTCAAGCTTGGTAAGCCCGCTGTCCGCAAGCATCAAATTGTTATACAGGCCCGTAAACGCATTTAGTTTATCGATATCAAACGCATGCGCCGTCAAAACATTTGGCACCATCCCCAATTTTTCATTACAGATATCAAAATATTTCTGCGTTTGTTCGGGCAAAGGGGACACGGGCGGTAGGTCAAGCGCGGTAACAGGCGTGGACATATCAACATTAACCTTTCTTTATTCGGTAATGGTAGCTTGAGATAAGCGTCATTCCAAGCGTGGAATATAACCGGTTGGCACCCGTGTTCGTTTTGACACAGACAACTGACAACATCTTTATCCCATTGTCTTGGGCCCAAAACGCAGCGTGTCGCATCAGTTGCACGCCAACGCCTTGTTGGCGCTGATGCGGCAACACCTCAAGTGCATGAAGCATCGCCGTGTCGCCTTTGGCGGCAATAAACGCCGTCGCAGCGGGCTGATCATTAAAGCGCCCAAGGATAGTTGTTTTAGGCCCACTTGCGCGATCCATCACAGCCAACCGTTCGGGACCAATGCCAGCCTTGCACCAAATTTCATCTTGGATCGCCAAGCGCGGCCAAACTGAAAACATCATCACCTTAGGAGGGCGTTGCGTTGCAATATCTTGAACAGGTGCGCAATAGATATTTACCGGGTCGATGATGTCATATCCCAAAGAGGCAAGCTGCGCATCTAATTCAGATTGCTCTGGTCTGATCATAAACAAGGCGGTTTGGCCCAGCTCGGCCATCGCGGCTTCGGCATCTGGAATTGTGCTTTTGTCTAGATCTGCCCCTACCAGTTCGGCACTACTGACGCGTTTACCGCCGCCCTGTCCGTCGCGAATTTTCCAATCACCGCGCCGTATGTGTCGGGCTGCGGGCCATGTGGATTCGATCACATCGAAAATATCCATGCGTTATTCCACCTGCAATTCAGCCACTATTGCCGCGGCCGTCTTGAGGAGTGACGCATCGGTACCACGTAGCACGATATTGGTTCCATAGCGCCCATCTTGTTGGAACGGATAGGATCCGATCTGCAAATCTGGGAAATCTGCCGCGATCTGGGCCAATGGAACAGCAACGTCGCCTTCGCCACGCATCAGGCGGACAGTTTCACTGATCAACGGTGCGCCGCCAGTCAAAGTTGGCAAAACGCTGGCAACCATCGCCTGAAACACCGAAGGAACACCCGCCATGACATGCACATTTTTCAGTGTGAACCCAGGCGCAACCGATACAGGATTCTCGATCAAGGTTGCACGATCAGGGATACGCGCCATGCGCAGGCGTGCCTCATTTAATTCACGGCCCGTTTGTTCATAAAACGCCGCTAAAAGCGCGCGCGCATCATCGCGAACGTCAATATGGTCATCAAAGGCACGGGCAATACAATCGGCCGTAATATCATCATGGGTTGGCCCAATGCCACCCGATGTAAACACATGATCATATGTAGACGACAGCGCGCGCACCGCGGCAACAATCGCATCGGCATCATCGCTTACAACGCGGACCTCTTTCAACGAAATACCTTTTTCGGTCAATTGCCCCGCAAGGTAATGCATGTTGGCATCCCGCGTGCGTCCCGATAAAATTTCATCACCAATCACCAACATTGCCGCTGTGGGGTTATGCATATATTCGACCCTTTTCAATTTGTTATTAACCGTATAGGCCAGAATGATGCAGTTTCAAACCAAACTTTTGCCCGCCACATTAATCAAGCGTTACAAGCGTTTTTTGGTCGATGTACAGCTGGGCGATAGGAACGTCGTGACAGCACATTGTGCAAATCCAGGCTCTATGTTGGGACTGGCGGAACCAGGTACAAAAATTTGGATAGAACCCAACGCAGATCCCAAGAAAAAGCTAAAATATGCGTGGCGTTTGTCTGAATATGATGACAAAATCTTTGTTTGTATTGATACAAGCCACGCAAACCGCATGGTTGGCGAAGCGCTTGAACAACGGCAGCTAACCGAGCTGGGCACATATGTGACCGTCCGACCCGAGGTGAAATATGGTGACAACAGCCGTATTGATTTCTTACTTGAAAACGACGCGGGCAAGCAAACCTTCGTCGAAGTGAAATCAGTCACACTGTCGCGCAGATCACAGATTGCGGAATTCTCAGACAGTGTGACCAAACGCGGCGCCAAACATCTGGACGAGCTTGCCCAGATGGTGCAGGCAGGTCACCGAGCCGTAATGTTATATCTGGTCCAACGCCCAGATTGCAAAAAGGTGAGCGTGGCACAGGACATAGATCCATTATACGCTCAGAGACTCAGCCATGCTCGCGCTATGGGTGTAGAGATACTCTGTTATCAAGCCGAATTATCACCTACATGTCAAAAGGTCGGTAAAAACATAGAATTTTTGTAACGTTTCTATGGTCTTTCGCGGATCTCGCGGCTACAAATCTTGTGAAAGACAGAGGAAGTAAACAGGTGCGAAAACTAAACGGTCTGCGCAAAACCCGTGACGGCATTGATATTTATGGCCCAGATGCGTTCCTAGGCATGCAAGCGGCCGGTCAAGTCGCGGCCAAGATTTTGGACGAGATGATTGAACATGTGTTTCCAGGCCAAACGACTGCCGAAATCGATCGGATTATCGACGGAAAAATCAAAGACAGTGGATCGACCTCGGCCACGATCGGATATCGCGGATACCAACACGCCAGCTGTATCAGCGTGAACCATGTGGTATGTCACGGAATCCCAGGGGATAAAAAACTAAAAGACGGCGATATTCTCAATATCGACGTGACGGTGATTGTTGATGGTTGGTTTGGGGACACTTCGCGGATGTATGTTGCTGGTAAGCTGTCGCGGAAATCAGAACGTTTGATCCAAGTCACCCATGACGCCCTATTCAAGGGGATCGAGGTTGTGCGCCCAGGCGCGACCTTTGGCGATATTGGCCATGCGATACAATCCTATGTTGAGGGAAATCGCATGTCAGTTGTGCGTGATTTCTGCGGCCACGGGTTGGGCCGTGTGTTTCACGCCCCGCCCAATGTGCTGCACTACGGTCGCGCGGGCGCCGGACCTGTGCTAGAAGAGGGCATGATTTTTACCATTGAACCTATGGTGAATCTCGGCCGGCCTGAGACCAAGGTTTTGGCTGACGAATGGACGGCGGTGACACGTGACAAATCACTATCGGCCCAGTTCGAACATTCTATTGGGGTCACGGCAAATGGGTTTGAAATCTTTACGCTTTCGCCTGCGAGTCGCTTCCATCCGACCTATGATGCGTCATAAACATTAAGACCGCGTCAAGAAATAGGCGCGGCTGTCACCATATTTTCGGGTATCGATTAGGGATAACTCGGCAGGCACCACGATGTCTTGGCCTTCTTCCCAAATGATCAAAGCGTCATCCGCAATCCAGCCCCCCGCCAACGCCAAAGCGATGGCGCGTTCGCCCATTGATTTTTTGTAAGGCGGATCCAGAAAAATCAGATTAAACGGAGCGTCTCCATTTTTGGGCAAACGGGTGGCATCACATTTCAGGATTTTGACCTGATCTTTTGCACCGCAAATGGCAATATTTTGACGGATCAAGTCCAATGATTTGCGCCCCGTATCGACGCATGTCAAATGCGTTGCACCGCGCGACAGCGCCTCAAGCCCGAGGGCACCGGTGCCCGCGAATAAATCCAAGACGCGCGCGCCGTCGATGTTGATGTCAAAACGGCCACCCGACAAAATGTTGAACAGGTTTTCGCGCACACGGTCGGTCGTGGGGCGCAAATGCGCGCCTGCGTCCCCCTTGCCCACCGCGGCAAGGGCACGCCCTTTGAATGCGCCAGCGATGATCCTCACGCTTTTAACAGGGCTTTCAGGTTGGTTTCTGGGTCCATTACAACACTTGGTTCGGGCGACTTACCCATTTCGATCAAACGCTTTCCGACCATATAGGCGCGTGAATCATTGATCGCATCGACCGCAAGCAATGTGTTACCCTGATAATACCAAAATGAGGCCACATCTTCGGTCTCGCCCGCACGCGCATAAACCGCATCATATCCTGTATTCAAACCAGCAATTTGTAACTTGATGTCATATTGATCCGACCAGAACCACGGCATTGGGACATACTCAATACCTGCGCCCATGATATTTTGCGCGACCACTTCGGCCTGATCAATCGCGTTTTGCACACTTTCCAATCGAATGCGGCGTCCTTTGTATGGCAAAGATGCGCAATCACCCGCCGACCAAATCGACGGGTTCGACGTTTGACCCAACGCATTAACCGCGATGCCGTTGTCCAATGCGACACCCGCCGCTTCGGCCAATTCGGATGCTGGCATAATGCCAACGCCAACAATCGCGAAATCGATGTCCAATCGTGTGCCATCGGTCAACACCGCGTGCGTGACACGACCATTTTCGCCGCCCAGATGATCCAATCCAACCCCTTCGCGAATATCCACGCCATGGGCCGTATGAGCGGTGCGAAAGTAATCCGATGTCTGCGGTGCGGCGACGCGTTGCAAAATGCGATCCGCCATTTCAAACAATGTGACCTGAACACCCTTAGAAGCCGCAACGGCCGCCGCCTCAAGCCCGATATAGCCACCGCCGATAATCAAGGTTTTCGCACCCTGTTTGAATTCAGGGGCCATTGCGTCAGCATCTTTTAGGTCGCGCATGCAATACACGCCTGCCAAATCACCGCCGATTTTCGCCGGCAAACGGCGCGGCCATGACCCTGTGGTCAGCACCAAATGATCATAGGCCAGCGTTTCCGTGTCTGTGGTCACAGTTTTTGCCGCCGCATCAATCGCGGTGACATGGGTGCTTAGTTTAAGATCAATGTTCTTTTCCGCATAAAATTCCGCAGGACGCAAATACAGGCGTTCCAGATCCATTTCGCCCATCATGTATTTTTTCGACAATGGTGGACGTTGATAAGGGGGCACAGATTCCGCACCGATCAAGGTGACATCACCGTCAAACCCAGAGTTGCGAAGTTTTGCAACAACGGCAGATCCCGCCTGCCCCGCACCTATAACAACAACTTTTGTCATAAAAACTCCTATCCCCCTAGTGTGAAATTTTCAGAACTCTATATTGAACCCATCAGGAAACGCAATTCACATGAGGTAAAAAACTATGTCCCTGTCAGTTGGTGATAAATTACCAGACGCAGTTATGACGCGCTTAGGAAACAATGGGCCAGAAACGGTCAATCTATCAGACAAATTGAATGGCCGTAAGGTCGCGATTTTTGCCGTACCAGGGGCCTATACCCCAACATGCCATTCTGCGCATGTGCCCAGCTTTATTCGCACCAAAGATGCCTTTGACGCAAAAGGCGTCGATGAAATCATCTGTATCAGCGTGAATGACCCATTCGTAATAGATGCATGGGGCAAAGCAACGGGCGCAATCGACGCTGGCATCACAATGTTGGCAGATGCAGAAAGCACGTTCACAACAGCCATCGGCATGAATTTCGATGCACCCCCCGCCGGTTTGGTGGCACGTTCTAAACGCTACGCGATGTATGTCGAAGACGGCGTGGTCAAAGCATTTCTGCCCGAACCGGCACCTGGTCAATGTGATATCTCGGGTGGCGAGTCATTGCTAGACGCAATCTAAGCGTAGCAAAAAGCTATTCAGCCTCGTCCTCATTGGACGGGGCTTTCTTGAAAGGGCCATAGCTGGTCAAAATTTCGATATCTTCCGCATTAGCGGCACGCTCGGCAACAAGATATTCCGCAACCGCGTCGTGAAAACGTGGTTCATGAAACCAGTGAAGCGAATAGGTTTCCGCAGGAACATAGCCCCGCGCCAGCTTGTGTTCGCCCTGTGCCCCTGCCTCGACCCGCGACAGCCCGTGGGTGATTGCATATTCAATCGCATGATAATAGCACAGTTCAAAATGCAAACAGGAATGATGCTCAATACATCCCCAATAGCGGCCGTAAAGCGTGTCTTGCCCGATGAAATTTAACGCCCCTGCAACATAAACTCCGTCACGTTGCGCCAAAACCAACAAAATATCGTCGGCCATATTCGCATGAATAATGTCGAAAAATGCGCGGGTCAGATAGGGCGATCCCCATTTGCGCGCGCCCGTATCTTGATAGAACTGCCAAAATGCATCCCAATGGTGGGGCTTCAAGTCAGCGCCTGTCCGTGTTTCGATCGTTCCGCCAAACGCCTGTGCTGCGGCACGTTCACGTTTGATGTTCTTACGCTTGCGCGCTGACAATGCTGCTAAAAAGTCATTGAAATTATGATAGCCGGCGTTAAGCCAATGAAATTGCTGGGTATCGCGTTGCAATAAACCCATTTCTCCGCCACGGTCATATTCGTCGCGCGAACAAAATGTGACATGCAAAGAGGATATTTGATTATTCTGCGCAAACTTGATCGCGCCTTGCGTCAGAGCCGCTTGTGCCAGATCGATGTGATTTGGATGCGCCAAGAACCGCCGCCCCGTGACAGGCGTGAAAGGTGCCGCAATTTGAAGTTTAGGGTAATAACGCCCGCCTGCCCGTTCATAGGCATTGGCCCATGAATGGTCAAAAATATATTCGCCCTGTGAATGTAATTTCAGATAATTTGGGGCAACGCCAATGATATCATCACCCGCCCGCGCAATGATATAATACGGATCCCACCCTGTGCCGTAGCCAACAGATCCGCTTTGTTCAAGTGCGTGTAAAAACCTATATGTTGTGAACGGATTTTCGGCGCGCGCCCCTGTTGACCAATCGGCACATCGATCCCAATCACATGATTGCACTTGACCAAGTGATGTAGTGATTTCAATGCTGATATCTGATCCAGTCATTCACGGCCCCGCTTATGCAAGATATCCTTCAAAGGTGACATTATCACAGATCTTGCGCGCCTGTTTTTCTTGGTCTGCGGACTTGACCGTCCAGCATAGGATCGCATAGCCCAGATCTTGGATCCGCATTACGGCCGCATTTTCCAGATCATTCACATCATGCGAAATAAAAGACGCATCAAGATGTTCAAAATCTGGGATATCTGCCAATTCCGCACAACGGCCTTGCGCCACCTCTGGCCAATCATTTGCAGCAAAGCCACAAGTCGTCAGCCCACGCGACACATCGGGCGCGTGTTGTTTGAAATGATCCATGGCATGCGGGTTAAATGACATAACCGCCACTGGACCAGCATACCCCAGCACCGCCGCGGCGACCGCGCGTTCCAATAACCCGTTTGTTTGGCTTAAAGTAAGACTTTGATCTTTGATTTCGATCAAGACGGGCACACGGCCCCCAACCAAGCGCAGGATATCTTCCAAAGTTTCAATTCTATTTTTCCCTGCGCCAACACGAATTTGCGCCAACTCATGTGCAGTACGGTCAGTGACGCATCCATCCTGCCCCGTTAACCGATAGAGCCATTCATCATGAAACACCACGGCGTGACCATCGGCGGACAGTTGCACATCCAATTCAATGCCGTATCCGGCGTCGATCGCGGCAATAAAGGCGTCGCGGGTGTTTTCCATCACACCCCGCGACGCATCATGTAACCCACGATGCGCCAAGGGCCGTGTCAAAAAATCAGGGTGCAACGGGTGCGTCATTTGATTTGGAAAATGCCTTCGATTTCGACGGCAACACCCAATGGCAACGCAGGTGCAGACACCGCCGCACGCGCGTGTTTGCCGGCATCTCCCAATGCCTCGCCTATCAGGTTAGAGGCACCGTTGATCACTTGGGGCTGTTCTGTGTAATCAGCTGTCGAATTGACAAAACCCGTCAATTTGACGACGCGCACCAATCGGTCCAGATCGCCACCACAGGCGGCTTTGACCTGTGACAAAAGGCTAATGGCACAGCATTTCGCGGCCTCGGCCCCTTGCTCTGTTGTCAGAGTGTCACCCAATTTTCCAATGATCAAGCCATCAGAATTTTGCGAAATCTGACCAGAAACATAAACCAAATCCCCGACGATGACATAGGGGACATAATTGGCTGCAGGCATGGGTGCCTCTGGTAATGTCACCCCTAAATTCGCAAGGTTTTGTTCAAACTGTCCGCTCATCGCAGTCTCCTTTGTCGCTGATTTGGCCCGACGCTACAGGGAACGTCCAGCCTTGAAAAGGGTTAGTTTTCACGAAATGCTTTTGCGAAATAATCTGACAGCGGTTTTATCAAATAGGCCAGAGGCGTCCGGTCTTGGGTGCGAATAAATGCTTCAACAGGCATACCCGGGATCAGTGTCACGGATGCGGGCAAACGGTCGGTTTCACCAGTATTCAAGAGAATTTCTGCGCGGTAATAAGACATGCGCGATGTTTCATCGGTAAATGCGTCAGGGGACACTTTGACCACCTTGCCGAATAATTCAGGTGTGCTGCGTTGATCCAAGGCCGAGAACCGCAAAACAGCATTTTGCCCAACAAACACCTGATCAATGTGAATCGGTGGCACCTGCACAGTGATGACCAAGGGTCGATCTTGCGGGATTAAATACAACACGGGCTCGGCCGCGCGAATGACAGACCGAGGCGTAAAAACGCTCAAACCATAAACGACACCTGAAACGGGTGCACGAATATCCATGCGTGATAGGCGTTCATTCAACGCGCTAAAGCGTTCCTCTAATTCTAGCACCCGATATTGTTGATCGCGCAGGCGTCAAATAGCGTCTTCGCGCCGCGCCGTTTCCAACCCTGCAATCTGGATATCTATTTCGGTTATACGACCTTCGGATTCCGCTTGCCGTGCGGTTAAACCACCGACATCCCCAATCAATTCGGCTTGGGACCGCTGCAAGGCCATGACGCGCGAGGCTTGTGCCAAGCCACGATCAAGCAGCGTTTGGTGATCAGCCAATTCCTGTTCAATCAACTCAAGCTGAATGGCAAGGGCACCTTGCTGTGCGGTAATGCCTTGGATTTGATTTGCAATTTGCGCTTTGCGTTTACTTAATTGTTCGACTTGCTGTGCGTTTGATGCCCGCCGCGCTTGGAACAAGTTTTCTTGCCCCTGCATCAATTCATTAATTTCAGGGTCTAATTTGGCGCGTTCACTCAAGCGTTGATCAAAATTGATTCTATCCAGTCCATCACGCTCTGCGGTCAGTCGGCCGCGGCGCGCCATCAATTCAAAAAGCTGGCCTTGGATGATGCTCAGCTCAGAGGTTTCAAGCGTTGGATCTAGCGACAACAACAATTGTCCAGCGGCAACTGTGTCCCCCTCATCAACAAAGATTTCGCTGACAACACCGCCATCAGGATGCTGGACGATTTGTCGATTTTGATCAACTTCGATTTGACCGCTAGCAATAATTGCGCCCGAAATCTGGGTCATTGTTGCCCAACTTCCAAAGCCACCCAACAAAAGCACCATGGCAAATATGCCGATAAACATAGCGCGCGACATCGGGAATTGTTGTGACGAAGTGGTCATTGGACACCCCCGGGTTTTGCCGATTTCATAATCTGTTCATGGTTTTGCACCATCGCCCTTAAGACTTCATCACGCAGCCCAAACACGGTACGAACACCGCCATCCAGTACCAAAAGCTGATCACATTCTTGGATCGCAGCAGGCCGATGCGCCATAATTAAAACGGACTTTTTGTCGGCTTTCATCGCTTTTATCGCTTCGTTCAACGCAAGGTCTCCATCATTGTCCAAGTTTGAATTGGGTTCATCCAAAACCAACAGAACCGGGTCACCATACATTGCGCGCGCCAATCCTATGCACTGAATTTGCCCACCCGACAACCGCCCCCCTGCGGTAGACACCCGCGTATCGTAACCGTCAGGCAGCTTTAGAATCATTTCATGCGCGGCAGCTTTTTTTGCTGCTGCCACAACAGCATCTGGATCAGGTGTCGTCGACAGACGTGCAATGTTTTCGGCGATTGTGCCATCAAACAATTGAACGCACTACGGTAAATATCCAATGTGCTGCCCCAGAACGTCGGGCGCATAATTGACCAAGGCCGCGCCATCCAAACGAATTTTTCCGGCTGCTGGCGGCCAAACCCCCGTGATGGCCCGTGCCAAGGTCGATTTACCAGCACCCGATTGTCCAATCACACCCACGGCAACCCCGGGTTCGATCACAAAATTTACCGCGCGTAGCGCCGCCTGTTGTTCACCCGGTGGAATGATAGTGACATTTTGTGCCTCAAGCCGCGCTTTGGGACGAGGCAAAGGTGCACGACCAAACAAAATGGACCCCGCAATCATCGCGCCACCCGTCAATTCATTTTGCAAGACCAAATAAGCGCCAAGACCCAACATGGCAGATTGCAAGAACAATCGCAGTGATTTAGCCAATGACGAAAACCCGCCACCAAGGTCCGTCGTTCTTAACTGTTCTTCCAGTGATTGACGCCTTGCCACGCTCCATCGGTCAAAGGCCGCACCTGTCATCCCTAAGGATCGGATCATCTCAGCCTCGGATCTGATTTGTTCAGAGATCGCTTCAGATTGAAAGCCTGCAAGATTTGATTTTGCCTGCGGCAGACGCGTCAAGACTTGGTTTGCAATGGCAACAACAATCAACACAGCGCCACCAGAAACGGCAAGCATGGCAAGCCAAGGATGAAAAATCGCAATCCCAAACAAAAAGAATGGGGTCCAAGGAATATCAAACCCCGCCATCAAAACAGGAGAGGTCAACAGACGCTAAACAGATTCTAGATCGCGCAGACCCGTCGCAGATTTTTCATCGGCACTGACCGCCGATTTACGCACCACTGCCTCAAAAACACGGCGATCTAGGCGGGCTTGAAACCGCGCCCCAACACGTGCCATGATAAGGCCGCGCTCAAAATCAAGCAGCGCCATCATCCCGTAGAGAAAGATCACAAGGATCGACAATCCGATCAATGTCGCCTCGGATCGCGAGCCCAGAACACGGTCGTAAACCTGTAACATATAGAGCGACCCAGTCAGCATCAGAAGGTTCACGAAAAAACTAAAGAGACCTACAGACCAGTAAAAAATTCTGCTCTCACGACGCACTGACCTTAGCTCATCCAAGCCGCGCTGTTTATAACGTTTATCGATTAACTAACCCGTAAGCATTCTAGCATTTTTAAACAAAGTATACCATTTAACTAACTAAGGATATATATGTCGTAAAATGGTCACAACGCGCAAGCATTGTCTTGAGGATGGTTTTATCTGATCGAACGATGCCTATATTTTACAATCTCGGCCACAAGTGTAAGATGATTTATATGAAAGTTTTAAAAGGTATTAGTTTAGCGTTCACATGTGCAGTCTTGGTTGGCTGCGCCAGCGCACCGACGGATCAAATAAACGATCCGCACGAACAGGTGAATCGCGAGGCGCACATGTTTAACAAGGCACTGGATAAAGAGTTTGTTCGCCCAATTTCCGAAGAGTACACGGACATCATGCCAGACCCGCTTGAAAAGGCCGTGTCAAATTTTGCGACCAACATGTCCTATCCAGCAGACATTTTTAATTATCTGCTTCAGGGCAACTTGGCCCAAGCGATGTCTAGCGGAAATGCGTTTATCCTAAACACAGTGTTCGGCTTGGGCGGCATTATTGACGTAGCCGGTGCGCAAAACGTGAGCCCCCGTACAACAGATTTCGGGGAAACAATGGCCCATTGGGGTGTTGGCGAGGGACCATATGTCGAATTACTGGTCCTAGGCCCCTCAACACAGCGTGATGCTGTTGGCAAAGCAGTTGATTTTGTGATTGATCCGCTTGGGTCTTTGTTGAATACCGAACAAAGCCAAATTGTGCGGCGCACCAACGCGGGCAATTTGATGTCTAAACGTATGGCGTATGATGCGACCATCCAGGGCTTATATGAAAATAGTGCAGACAGCTATGCGCAGGCACGGTTGTATTACCTCCAGAATCGGCGCTATACTCTGGGGATTAAACCCCAAGACTCAGCCGATCCATTTGAGGAATTATATGGCACCGAATAGTTTTCTAAATCGGCGCAGCGTATTAAGCGCGCTTATCGCGACACCATTTTTCGCACCTTTTGCGGTTGCCGCATCCAATGCGCAGGCGGAAACATTGGTGACAAAGCTTGTTGCCGAGATCAACAGAATTATCGCATCCGGAAAATCCGAAAGCGGTATGATCCGCGATTTCGAAATCATGTTTAAGCAATACGCCGATGTTCCAGCAATTGCCCGCTATGCATTGGGTCGCGAGTCTCGGAACGCTTCGGCGTCACAATTGAACACATTTACGAACGAATTTTCAGGCTATCTTGCACGTAAATACGGCAAGCAATTCCGCAAATTTATTGGCGGCCAGATCGAAGTGAACGGCTCCAAGCCGGTGAACCAATATTTCGAAATTTCCACCACAGCACGATTGCAGGGCGAAACACCCTTTGAGGTACTGTTTTTGGTGTCCGATAAATCGGGTCAATTGTTGTTTTTCAACATGTATATCGAAGGCATCAATATGCTTTTGTCAGAGCGCACAGAGATTGGCGCTATTTTGGACAAAAATCGCGGCGATATTGATGCGATGATCACCGATCTAGCGCGCGCAGGGTAATTATCCACCTAGCAGCTGTTGCAATAGATTATTGATAAAACCGCCCGTATCAGGAGTTGTCTGAGCCGGAGCGTCCTTTAAAATTGGCGTTGAAATAGGTTGGACATTGCGCGCCATGGGTAATGGTTTGGGGGTCATCCCTTGGGTGATGCGAACCATGGTTTCGTGCCAGATCTCTGCCGGCAAGCCCCCACCCGTTACACCACGCAAAGGTGTATTATCGTCATACCCCATCCAAACACCTGCCACATAATCAGCTGTAAATCCGATAAACCAGGCATCCCTGGCCGCTTGGGTCGTTCCTGTCTTTCCGGCAACTTCCCAACCGGAAATTTGCGCACGTTGGCCGGACCCTTCGGTGACGACCTTGTTCATCATATAGATCAGGTTCTCTGCAGCTTGTTTGCGAATGACGCGCTCGCCGATGCCACCCGCACTTCCCATCAAAGGGGCATCATCCCCCAAAAGACGCAATTCGACCAAACCATATGGCGTGACCGATGATCCACCATTCAAAATACCAGCATAGGCACCAACCATTTCGATTAACGTCGCTTCGGATACCCCCAAAGCAATGGCTGGTCCTTGCGCAAGATCCGACGATATTCCAAAATCGCCCGCAACTTTGCGCACATTTTCACGGCCCACGGCTTCGGATATTTTAACGGCAGGAATATTTAGAGAATGGGTCAGTGCCTCGGTCAGGGTCACTGTCCCGCGAAATTCCTTTGTATAATTTCTAGGGCTCCATGGTCCCGACCCAGGAATATTCAGAGTGTAAGGCGCATCCTCAACGGTATCCATCGGTGAATACCCCAGTTCAAGCGCAGTTGCGTAAACAAACGGCTTGAAACTGGATCCCGTCTGGCGCAGCGCTTGCGTGGCGCGGTTAAACGCACCAGAGACTTTGCTTTTGCGTCCGCCAACCATTGCACGGACCGCACCATCTGCGGACATCACAACGATTGCGGCTTGGGCTGCGGATCCTTCTTTGACTTTTTCGTCAAAAATGAATTGCAATGCCTCTTCTGCCGATTTCTGAATCCGTTGATCCAAGGTCGTCTGGATAATGACGTCCTCTGTCGTATTCTTAGTAAAATATTCGGGCCCAGATTGCATAACCCAATCAGCAAAATACCCTCCTGCTTTTGCTTCTGCCGCCTCGGACAACTCGGCGGGATTATCACGGGCAAGCTGTGCTGTTGTCGCGCTCAGGTATCCTTGAGCCTCCATTAAGCCAATGATGACATTGGCACGTTCTTGCGATCGCGATAGGTTATTGGTCGGCGCATAGCGTGTAGGCGCGACCAAGAGACCTGCCAACATCGCAGCCTTTGGCGGGGTAACCTCTGCGGCGGAATGGCCGAAATATCGCTGTGCTGCGGCCTCAAAACCACGCGCGCCAGCGCCTAAAAAGGCACGATTTAGATAAATCGTCAGGATTTCATCCTTGGTATATTTCGCCTCCATCGCCATGGCATATGTGGCTTCTTTTACCTTGCGCCACAAAGAACCTTGACGACAATCTGCTTCATAAGCTGCTTCACTCTTCCATTGTCTGGGATCATACGGCGTCCCTAAACACAAAAGCTTTGCTGTTTGTTGGGTAATCGTTGACCCGCCATGCCCAGAGAGTGCGCCGCGCCCTTCGCGAAGGTTGATGCGTATCGCGCTGGCAACGCCGCGCGGACTGATGCCAAAATGGCTATAGAACCTTTTGTCCTCGGTCGCGATGATCGCATTCTTGAGATGTGGAGAAACCGTATCAGCAGTGATGATCCCACCGAATTGATCGCCCCGCCATGCAAAGACCTGACCCTGATGATCCATGAGCGTGACCGAGCCGCGGGCCCGACCATCCAACATATCTTCCATTTTGGGCATCGTATTGACGAGGTAGGCAATCGCACCCGCCAAGATCAAACCAAGCACCAATCCGCCACGCCACGTTATGCCCCAAATGACGCGAAAGATCGCACCAAACACGCCATAAAAAACGCGGGCAACAAGACCACGTTTGGGTTTTGCTTTACGTGATTTTGGCTTTGGCACAGGTTTTTTTCTCACCTGCGTTTGCGCTTTTGGTCGCCGCTTATCCGCAACGAGTCGTGGGGTTTTTCTATTCTCTGCCATTGGTCCTGCCCGACCTTTTCCACCAAATCTATCGTGATTTTCAAAACTTGTTTAGCCCTAAATACCAAAAGCAAGCGCCAACAAATCGATTAATTTTTAATCTTTCGTATTTAGTTGCGCAAATTTTATGCACAATATTGCGAACACACTCATAATTTTACCCGAAACTTATTCCCTGCCTGCATATTTCATCTTTTCCTGATTGCACAGCCTGAACAGCAGTTTTCGAAAGGAAAGCAAATGAAGTTGATCATAGCGACAATTAAGCCATTCAAGCTTGAGGATGTCAGACAAGCCCTCACGGACATTGGCATCAAAGGAATGATGGTGACTGAAATCAAAGGATTTGGATCGCAATCGGGGCATACCGAGATTTATCGCGGCGCAGAATACGCTGTCAATTTTGTGCCTAAGGTCAAATTAGAACTGGTCGTTGACAGCGCGATGGCCGAGCAGGTCGTCGAAACAATCACACAAACCGCCAAAACTGGAAAAATCGGAGATGGCAAAATCTTTGTGCTGGACGTGGAACAAACCATTCGCGTGCGCACAGGCGAAACTGGTGCAGATGCAATCTAAAGGAATGAGTGAAATGTATAAAAGTTTTCTTAAATCGGCACTTGTCTTAGGCCTTGGCCTTGGCGTGCCATCTATGGTCTTTGCCGAACAAGAGGCCCATAAATTGGTCGCCACGGATACTGTGTTCATCCTAAATTCACTTTTGTTTTTGGTGGGTGGCTTTCTTGTATTTTGGATGGCAGCTGGTTTTGCAATGTTGGAAGCAGGCCTTGTGCGTTCAAAGAATGTGACCATGCAGCTGACAAAAAACGTGGCTTTGTTTAGCCTAGCTTGCGTTTTCTATTACTTAATCGGGTATAATCTTATGTACCCAGGCGACACATGGTCAATTGATGGTACTTTATCCGGAGTCTTTGCCACAACGGTCCTAGAACCTGTCGGGGTGAGTGCAGAGGCGGTTGCTGACTATAGCTATGCGTCCGTTGGGTCAGACTTTTTCTTCCAACTTATGTTCTGTGCTGCGACTGCATCTATCGTTTCGGGTACTTTGGCAGAGCGGATCAAACTATGGCCATTCCTGATCTTCACTGTCGTGCTGACAGCTGTGATCTATCCAATCCAAGCTTCTTGGAAATGGGGCGGCGGCTTTTTGGATGGCATGGGCTTTTTGGATTTCGCGGGTTCCACTGTTGTTCACTCGGTCGGGGGATGGGCTGCCTTGGCTGGTGCAATTGTCCTTGGCCCTCGGATTGGAAAATATTCAAAAGAAGGTCGTGTTGTACCGATCCCTGGTTCAAACCTGACCCTTGCCACATTGGGCACCTTTATTCTGTGGATGGGTTGGTTCGGCTTTAACGGTGGGTCGCAATTGGCAATGGGGTCTGTGGGCGATGTCGCTGACATTTCGCGCATCTTCTCAAACACCAATGCTGCCGCTGCGGGCGGGGCCATTGCAACGCTGATCCTGACCCAAGTGATGTACAAAAAACCTGATCTTACCATGATATTAAATGGTGCTTTGGCCGGGTTGGTTTCGATCACTGCTGAACCCCTAACACCCTCTTTGGGCGCTGCAACCTTGATCGGGGCCGTTGGCGGTGTCATCGTAGTCTTTGCAGTTCCAATGTTGGACCGTATGAAAATCGATGATGTCGTCGGTGCAATCCCTGTGCACCTTTTGTCCGGCATCTGGGGCACCATTGCGGTTGTCTTTACGAATGCGGATGCATCTTTGGCTGTGCAAATCCAATCTATCATAATTGTTGGGGCATTTGTTGTGATCACGTCGTCAGTGATGTGGTTTTTGTTAAAAGCGACACTTGGTATCCGCGTCGAAGAAGAAGACGAGATCAACGGATTGGATATGGCGGAATTGGGTATGGAAGCCTATCCAGAATTCTCGCGCCGCTAATCAAATAGGAACGCAAACAATACGCTGAAGGGGTCGCAGGTCGGCCCCTTTTGCAATTATATACCGAGAATGCAAGATGTTAACGGTGCCTTGGTATGCGAAAGATCAGATCAAATTTAAACGGAATCGACGAAGGCAGCTTCACACTTTTTTCTCATTACGACACAGGCGGAAAAATGTGGAACGGCAGCGGGCCTCGCGAAGTTAAGCGGTTGATTACATTTTCCGAAACGTTCGCATCCCCACCATCTGTGCATGTGGCCATTACGCTGTGGGACGTCGATCATTCACGCAATAAACGGGTGGACTATCGCACCGACGCAATTACAACAACCGATTTCAGCGTTATTTTTCGCACTTGGAGCGACACAAAAATCGCCCGCGTACGGATGTCGTGGCGGGCGATCGGCGAGGTTCCGGATCCAGATAATATCTGGATATTAAGCGATTAAAGCAAACCGTCGTAAATCGGTTCCAAAGTTTCTGTGTCAAACAAAGATGATACTGATGTGCCGTTCCAGATATTTAATATCGCTTGGGCAAACATCGGCGCAGTCGGCACGATGCGGATATTTGGGGCATCCAAGACGGCTTGGGTTGGTTCGATTGAATCGGACAGCACCAGAGATTTCATCACAGAATTTGTGACACGCTCTACCGCAGGACCAGACATTACGCCATGGGTGATATAGGAATGCACTTCGGCGGCGCCATTCTCCATCAGGACCTCTGCCGCTTTGCACAGGGTGCCGGCGGTATCACAAATGTCGTCAACGATAATACATTTTTTGCCTTTAACGTTACCGATGACTGTCATTTCCGCAATTTCACCAGGCTTTTCACGGCGTTTATCGACGATTGCAAGCGGTGCGTTGATGCGTTTTGCCAATTCACGTGCGCGGGCAACGCCACCAACGTCAGGCGATACAACCATGACATCCGCAAGGCCATCTTTGAACTGACTGATGATATCTAACGCAAAGATCGGTGACGCGTAGAGGTTATCAACGGGAATGTCAAAAAAGCCTTGGATCTGTGCCGCGTGTAAATCCATCGTCAGAACACGTTCAACGCCTGCTTCTACCAGCATGTTCGCCACCAGCTTGGCCGAAATCGGTGTCCGCGCCTTGGCGCGGCGATCTTGGCGGGCATAGCCAAAATATGGGATGACAGCGGTGATGCGCCCTGCCGACGACCGACGCAGCGCATCCGTCATGATCAACAGCTCCATCAAATTGTCATTGGCTGGGTTCGATGTCGACTGGATAATAAACATATCCTCGCCACGAACGTTTTCATAGACTTCTACAAAGATCTCTTGGTCGTTAAAGCGTTCAACACGCGCGTCAACCAAACCAACACTCAAACCACGATGCAGCGACATGCGGCGTGAAATTGCTTTGGCTAGGGTGCGGTTCGCATTCCCCGATATCATCTTTGGTTCGTTGGCAGCCATTGTTCGGTGTTCCTAAGTTCAAATTAGCAGAATCGACAAGATAACCCCGCTTAGCATGACAAGGATGCTTGGCAAAGCGTTGCGATGGGCCAAGTCGTCGCAATCGTCAAAATATTTGCAGTGTTAAGCGCCTCTGAGATTAACATTCCACAAAGATGCACGTTTTCCGTGTCTAATTTCCAACGCGACCTAAGGGCACAGTGTTTACTTTTCTATGGCATGCCCATGACAGAGCCCCTAGAAGGTGCACGATAGCGGCAGGATAATTAGACCCATGACCATTCAAAAGCGCACAGGACTAGACATAAACGAAATCAGCGTTGGGCATGGTCCCGAACATGGGTTTCTGCTTCATTGTACGCTGGGCAATGCTGGTTCATTGACCCGTTTTGGCAACGGCTTTTCAGATAAAATGACAATGACTGGATTTGACCTGCCGGGCCATGGCAAAAGCCAGGATTGGACATTTGAAGAGGACTATCAAAACCGCATTTTGGCCATCACAGAAAGCTTTATCACCGTACCCACCCATTTGATCGGCCATTCCTTTGGCGCGACGGTTGCCCTACGCTTTGCGCATAAACATCCGCAACTGGTCAAGTCTATGGTGCTGTTTGAACCTGTATTTTTCCAAGCCGCGTTGAACGCACAACCGGACTTGGGCGATAGATATTTCCCACTGCATACGCCGTTCGTCGACGCATTGGCCGCCAAGGACCATATTACATCGGCGCGATTATTTTTGTCTGATTGGGGCGACGGAACCCCATGGGAAGATTTACCCGAGGCATTTCGTGCCGCAGCAATCGAGCGTATGCCATTGGTCGGTGCTGGCGCAACATCAGTACACCAAGATTTGGGCGGTTTGCTAGAACCGAATGGCCTGTCTCGCGTGAATGCTCCAACCCTTTTTATGCGCGGTCAAAAGACGCATTTCATGATACCGCACATTCACAAAGCTTTGTGTGACATGATGCCTAACGCCCTTGATATTGAAATTCCAGGCGCTGGCCACATGGTCCCAATCACTCATGCAAAACATTGCATTGAGGTCGCAGCACACTTTTACGAAAACATATCTTAGATACTTAGCGATCCCAAAGAACGTCGCCGAGAAAAATATACCCCGCACCGTAAATGGTTTTGATCAACGTCGGGTTTTTGGGATCCTCTTTGAGTTTGGTGCGCAAGCGTGAAATGCGAACGTCCATTGCGCGATCAAAGCTTTCGCCCGCGGCACCGCCTAAGCTTTCTTGCATAAAGGACCGGCTGATTAAACGCTTTGGGCTTTCTAAAAATAGCCGAAGCACTTCGCCTTCGGCATGCGAAAACGTGGTTTCATCTCCCGCCTCATCCGAAAGAACGTAGCGATCGAAATCTGCGATCCATCCTTCAAAGCGCGCTAAATTGCCTGGCGCGGGCTGGGTACGTTCTTTTCGCATGCGTGCACGTACTCGGGCGACGACCTCTGCGGGTTCAAAGGGTTTGATGATATAATCATCTGCGCCTAGCTCTAATCCTGTAACACGATCCTGAACCTGAGCGCGGCCCGAAATAATGATCACAATCGCCCCCTGCTCCAATGCGAGGCGATGAACCAAGGTAAGACCGTCACGATCCGGCAGACCCAAGTCCACCAAACAGACATCCGGTGTGGTCGTCTTTAGGGACGCTTCGAATTCAGTGGCGCGTGAAAACGCTTTGGTGCGAAATCCAGCCTCTTCGAGTGCGTCAGACAGAATAGCGCGAATTGCTGGTTCATCGTCCAAAATCGTGACCAAAGGTGTGTTCATAATTCATTCACCATATTGCATAACTTGGCGCAGATCCTGAACATCAAAGGGTTTTGATAGAACAGGCGAAATGCGCGCTGCAGCCTCAACCAAAGCATGGCGCGAAGGCAGCGATGACATAAAGATTACTTTGGGCTTGCTTGTGCCAAGCGACGCTACAAAGTCAACACCCGTTTCTTCGCCCTCTAACTGAAGATCGCTAAGAACCAAGGTAATTTCAGGTAATCCATCAATCAATGCGCGCGCTTCGTTCGCGGATTGTGCTTCGACAACAGAAAATCCAAGATGCGTCAGCATTGGGCGGATCGCATCTCTCAGTTCAGAGCGGTCCTCGAGCAGCAGGGCCAATCCTGGCTTTAGTTGATCAACAGCCATGCGCGCAGGAAACCTAAGTGTAACGCGCGCACCACCGTATGCGTTGCGCAAGCTCAATTCACCACCAGACATTTTTGCTATGTCATACACCATGGTTAGGCCGAGCCCTGTACCTTTGTCACCTTTAGTGGTGAAAAACGGATCCAATGCATGCTCGATCGACTTTTGCGAAAATCCAGGGCCAGTGTCAGACACTGTAAATTCTATCCACGTGTTTTTTATAACTCTGGCCGCAATCGTGATTTTGCCCGTTGTCCCGCAAGCGTCGCGCGCATTCAGCACGAGGTTCAAAAGCGCATCTTGTATATTGCCTTGATCCAATAACCACTTGCGATCATCTGTTTTGTCTTGAATGGACAACTCAATCCCTGCTGGCAATGCAGATCGCCCCAGTGTCGCAAATGAATTCAGCCAATTACCAATATGTGTTGCCATTGGTTTTGGAACGCGAGTCCCGGTCATATCGGCAATTGTATTCAACATTGCACCGCCGCGGCTTGCGGCATCGTGGGTTGCACGGATCAGATCTTTGGCATCTTGAGGCAAATCCATTTTCAACAACCGGCTTTGCGCGCCCAGAATGATCGTCAACAGATTAGAAAAATCATGCGCTAGGCCGCTGGTCAATTGTGCAGCCATCTCGCGTTTGCTTTGCTGTTGTAAAGTGGAACGGGCCTGCGTTTCTTCGGTCACGTCCATGGACAAAATATAGACACCGTTGATGGCCTGAGACTCTCCGCTGCGATCAGGCGTAAAGGCGACGCGAATACGCCGCGAACTTAATGCATCGTTAAATTCAAAAACGCTTTCGATCCCTTCAAGCGCCATATTCAGGTTATGTTCAATTTGTGAATAAGCCTGAGCGCCAAGTGCCTCTGCGATATGTCTGCCTAGGATATCCGACGGGCGCTCTGGCATAATCGCATTAAGGCGCCGATTTGAATAAGTGTAGCGCCGGTCTAACCCGACGTGCGCAATATGCGCCGGCATCATTTCCGTGGTAAGGCGGGTGCGCGCCTCAATTTCGGTCAATTCTTGTTTTGCTTGTTCAAGCGCCGCAATGGTTGATGCCAATTTTCGGTTTGTGCTGCCCAATTCCTGAGAATAGACATTCAATTGACCGCTTAATTCCTGAGATCGCTCGCGCAGCATGTCTTCTTGTCGTTTAATCTGGGTGATGTCGGTATATACCGTGACCCACCCACCTTGGGGCAACGGGGCGCCCTCGACGGAAATGACCTGACCATTTGCACGGGTGCGCTCCATATAATGCGGTTCAAAATCGCGGGCCATCTGGACACGTTCAAGAACAAAGTCATCTATATCGTCCAGCTCACCATATTCACCCAATAAGGCCAAATGACGAATTGTATCGGCAAAGGATGCCCCCACCGTTGTTAGATGGTTGGGCAAGTCAAACATTTCTTGAAAACGGCGATTGCAAAGCACAAGGCACAGTCTTTGATCATAAATTGTCAACGCCTGTTGGATTAGATTCAAACCAGCGCGTGTCATTGACTCTGTCGTGCGTCTATCCATTCGCCCCTCCATGTGCAGGGTTATCCCAATTTTTTGCTCAGCCTGTCAAATATGTTTAATATCCACTTTTAGTGTGACTACATGTCATCCAAAAAATGCGCGCCGCTGGGGCTTTCTATTTCGATGACCCATAGATCTGCGTCTCGATTACGTTGGCGCGCAATCCATTCGTCCGCCTGCGGTTCTAAAGATGTCAGCACAGCATTCCACAGACGGCGATCGGCCAATATGTCGTATGCTTGTTCAAACAAGGCGACGTGACCGTCTAAACAGTTTACCTTAATCAAAATAGACCCGGCCGTATCGTCGCCGCGATGCAAAACATAAGCGGCAATATTCTCAAGCGAAAGGCGTTTGATATACGCCTTAACCCAGAACTCGGCCGCCAATCGCGTCATGCGTTGCCGTCTTTGAAATCAAGTCCCATCTCAGAATATCGCTCGGCCTCATCCAACCATTTTTCGCGAACTTTGATTTGGCAAAAAAGATGTACTTTACGGCCAAGGAATTCTTCTAATTCTTCGCGCGACGCTTTGGAAATGGCTTTAATGGTTTCGCCCTTATTACCCAAGATGATGCCCTTGTGACCGTCACGTGCGACATAGATCACTTGATCAATGCGGGCACTGCCGTCTTTGCGTTCTTCCCAATTTTCCGTTTCAACGGTTAACTGATACGGCAATTCCTGATGCAAGCGCAGTGTGAGCTTTTCCCGCGTCATTTCGGCAGCGATCATTCGCATCGGCAAATCGGCGATTTGATCCTCGGGATAAAGCCATGGGCTTTCGGGCAATTCATCGGCAAGCCATTTGCGTAAATCATCCACCCCAAAGCCGCGCTCGGCCGAAATCATAAAGGTTTTTTCAAAGGCAAATGCATCGTTCATGCGCTGTGTCAGCGCCAACAAAACATCCGATTTCACCCGATCAATCTTGTTGATGGCAAGAGCGACGCGATGTCCTTTTGCGACCTCAGCCAAATTTTCTAGGATGCGCTCGACCCCTTCGGTTTTACCGCGATGCGCCTCGATTAACAGCACGATCACATCCGCATCCGCCGCCCCACCCCACGCAGCAGCCACCATCGCGCGATCTAGGCGACGTCGTGGCTTGAACAGACCGGGCGTATCAACAAAAACGATCTGGCTATCGCCTTCCATCGCGACACCACGGATGCGGGCCCGAGTTGTTTGTACTTTATGCGTAACAATCGAAACC
>Ga0182093_1120662_pt1 | contig 22880 bp, 26 predicted proteins | sample 041ome_21_FD_127776 | JGI IMG/M metagenome (GOLD analysis project Ga0182093, IMG submission 127776) | Metatranscriptome of coastal salt marsh microbial communities from the Groves Creek Marsh, Georgia, USA - 041411BS metaT (Metagenome... | ecosystem: Environmental > Aquatic > Marine > Intertidal...
ACTGATTGGTAAAAAAGGAAAAAATCAAGGAAATATGCGGGATGTTCCAATTGAACAGCAAACGGAATACGCTGTGGAAGATGCCGATGTGACCTTGCAATTGAAAGAGTACTTTCAAGAAGAAATGACGACCGCCAACACCTTGTCTTTATATCAAAAAGTAGAACTTCCTTTGGTGAGTGTTCTCACCGATATGGAATGCGAAGGAATCAATTTGGATGTCGCCTATTTGCAAGAACTTTCTAAAATCCTTACCACGGATATTCTTCAATTGGAAACCGCCATTTTTGAAGCTGCGGGGGAAACGTTCAATCTGGCTTCGCCCAAACAATTGGGCCCAATCCTTTTTGATAAACTCAAATTGGTCGATAAACCAAAGAAAACCAAAACGGGTCAATATTCAACCGCCGAAGATGTGCTTTCCTATTTGGCCAAAGAGCATCCTATTGTTTCCGATATCTTGGATTGGCGTTCTCTACAAAAGTTACAAAACACCTATGTGGATGCCCTCCCCAAAGAAATCAACCCCAAAACCGGTCGTGTACACACCATCTACAATCAGGCGGTGGCTGCCACCGGTCGATTGAGCAGCAACAACCCCAACCTTCAAAATATTCCAATTCGAACGGAGCGGGGGCAGCAAGTACGCAAGGCTTTTATTCCCCGTGATGAAAACCATGTACTCATGGCGGCGGATTATTCGCAAATCGAACTGCGCATCATTGCAGCATTGAGTAAAGATGAAGGAATGCTGAGTGCCTTTCAAAACAACGAGGACATTCACAGTGCCACGGCTGCAAAAGTGTTTAATGTTCCCTTGGAAGCAGTAACAAGAGCACAGCGCAGCAATGCAAAAACGGTAAACTTTGGAATTGTCTATGGGGTGTCCGCCTTTGGCTTGAGTCAACAAACCGACCTCAACCGAACAGAAGCCAAAGAATTGATTGAAACCTATTATGCTACCTATCCGAAATTAAGGGCCTATATACAAGAACAAGTTGATTTTGCAAGAGACCACGGTTATGTAGCCACCGTTTTGGGTAGAAGAAGATATTTAAAGGATATCAATTCTCAAAATGCGGTGGTGCGGGGTGCCGCCGAACGCAATGCCGTCAATGCCCCCATCCAAGGGAGTGCTGCCGATATCATCAAATTGGCAATGATTGCGATTCAAAAACGTTTAAGAAACGAACATTGGAAGGCAAAAATGCTCCTTCAAGTCCATGATGAATTGGTGTTTGATGTACCCAAAGATGAAGTTGAAGAATTGCAAGTATTGGTAAAATCAGAAATGGAAAACGCTTTTGAACTGGGTGTTCCCTTGGTGGTAGATATTGGGTTGGGCAACAATTGGTTGGAAGCACATTAGCCGTGGAAACCCAAAAAAACAGCTTTTTTTTAAGTCAAAAATTTCATTCCATTGAAAGATGTGCATAGCGCATTGAAATTAGCTTAAAATTTTTTTTTCAAAGTCATTATTAATTGTACATTTGCAGCCCGTTAGACTATTTCTAGGGGCTAAAATTATTTATTGTGAATACACTGAGTTATAAAACAATTTCTGCCAACGCCAACACGGTCAACAAAGAATGGATCGTTGTGGACGTAAAAGACCTACCCTTAGGTCGCGTGGCTGCAATTATTGCAAACTTTTTAAGAGGAAAGTACAAAACGAATTATACCCCTCATACCGACTGTGGTGACAATGTGGTTGTAATCAATGCCGGGAAAGTGACCCTCAGTGGGAACAAATGGGAGCAAAAAGAATATATTCGCCACACGGGCTATCCCGGCGGGCAACGTAGTCTGAATGCTACACAAATGCACAACAAAGACCAACGTCGTTTAGTGGAACACGCTGTAAAAGGCATGCTTCCCAAAAATAAATTAGGCGCAGACTTGTTCCGCAATCTTCGTGTTTATGCTGAAGATACGCACCAACAAGACGCACAAAATCCAAAGTCAATTAATATAAACGAATATTTATAATGGAAATCGTTCATACCATTGGTCGTCGTAAAACTTCTATCGCTCGTATCTTTATGAGTGAAGGAAAAGGAAATATCTCCGTAAACAAAAAAGATTACGCTGTTTATTTCCCGACTTCTACCTTACAATACAAAATCAATCAACCCTTTTTATTGACCAGTACAGAAGGGAATTACGATTTAAAAATCACTGTTAAAGGAGGCGGCGTGAATGGCCAAGCAGAAGCTGTTCGTATGGCCATTTCTAGAGCCCTTTGTAAAATCAACGAAGAGCACCGCACCCAATTGAAACCCGAAGGTTTGTTAACTCGGGATCCAAGAATGGTGGAACGCAAAAAATTTGGTCAGAAAAAAGCGAGAAAAAAATACCAATTCTCCAAACGATAATAGTAATTGGTGCTACCTATGGAGCACCCCGTTCATTCATTTATTAATAATACCCTTGCTCAAACCGTTACGACGGATATTAGTTTAGCATCTAAACAAATGAAATCATTTGTTGCTATTCACAAGGAAAGTAAACTAAGTTACAATGGCAAACACTCAAGTAAATGACCTGCTCAACGCAGGCGTCCATTTTGGACACCTTACCCGTAAATGGAATCCCAATATGGCTCCCTATATCTATATGGAGCGCAACGGGATTCACATCATCAACCTGTACAAAACTGCAGCCAAAATTGATGAAGCAAATGCAGCCCTGAAAAAAATGGCAGCATCCGGACGAAAAATCCTTTTCGTTGCAACCAAAAAGCAAGCAAAAGATATCGTTGCTGAAAAAGCAAAAGCCATCAATATGCCGTACATCACTGAAAGATGGCCCGGTGGAATGCTTACCAATTTTGTAACCATCCGTAAGGCGGTTAAAAAAATGGCTTCTATTGATCGTATGAAAAAAGACGGAACTTTTGAAACGCTTTCAAAAAAGGAACGTCTTCAAGTGGATCGTCTTCGTGCAAAATTGGAAAAGAACTTAGGTTCTATTACCGATATGACCCGTCTTCCTGGAGCTTTATTCATAGTGGATACCACACGAGAACACATTGCTGTTAAAGAAGCCATGAAGCTTAAAATTCCAATTTTTGCGATGGTGGACACCAACTCTGACCCAAGAGAAGTGGATTTTGTAATTCCTTCAAATGATGATGCTTCAAAATCCATCGACAAGATTTTGAGTCTTGTCACTGCAGCCATAGGTGATGGTCTTAAAGAACGTCAAAACGAAAAAGACGCTGTTGAAGACGACGACGCCACTAAAATGAAAGCTGCTGCTACTGCAGAGGTTAAAGAAAATGAGGAAGCTGCTGCAGCCCCTGTAAAAGAAGCTGCCGCTGAAGAAAGCAAGGCCGACGAAACCGAAAAATAAACTTAAAATAGTTACTCGTGAAAATTACTGCATCAGAAGTAAATAAATTACGTCAATCCACCGGAGCGGGGATGATGGACTGTAAAAAAGCCCTCGTAGAAGCTGAGGGAGATTTTGAGAAGGCGGTTGAAAACCTTCGTAAAAAAGGACAAAAAGTGGCTGCCAACAGAGCGGATAGAGATTCTTCTGAAGGAGCTGTACTCGCAAAAGTAAATGCAGATCAAACCGCCGGAGTGATTGTTTCGCTAAATTGTGAGACAGACTTTGTGGCAAAAAACGACAGCTATTTGGCTTTGGCCACTGCTTTGACGGATCTTGCCATGGAGCACGAAACTTTAGAGTCTTTTTTAGCTGCTGAATTTCAAGGATTGACCGTTGCCGAAAAATTGACTGAACAAACCGGAATTATCGGTGAAAAAATCGAAATTGGTGGTTTCAAACGTTTGTCGGCTCCTTTTGTTGGTTCATACATCCATGCGGGCAACAAAATTGCTACGTTGGTAGGACTTTCAGAAGCCGTTGACAATGCTGGCGAAGTAGCTAAAAATGTTGCTATGCAGGCTGCTGCTATGAACCCTATCGCTTTAGACGAAGCCGGTGTAGACGCCTCTATCATTGAAAAAGAAATTGAAATTGCCAAAGACCAATTACGTCAAGAAGGGAAACCAGAAGCCATGTTGGACAATATTGCCAAAGGAAAACTCAACCGTTTTTTCAAAGACAACACTTTGGTAAACCAAGATTATATTAAAGACTCCAAAATGTCTGTAGCTGCTTATGTGAAATCAGAAGGCGCACAGCTGACCGTAACTGGTTTTGCTCGTGTAGCACTCGTATAATCAGGCTTTCATTTTAAATGTTAAAAGCACTCCTATCCGAGTGCTTTTTTTTTATTTTTATTTTATGAAAGAAGTGCAACGCTGTTCTTGGTGCGAGGGAGATGCATTATACACTGCCTATCACGATACGGAATGGGGGGTTCCCCTTTTCGACGATGAAGCCCTTTTTGAATTTCTACTTTTGGAAACCTTTCAGGCGGGTTTGAGTTGGATTACCATTTTGCGTAAACGCCAGCATTTTCATGCGGCCTTTGATGCCTTTGACTATCGAAAAATTGCTGCATATACTGACCGCAAAGTCGCGGCTTTAATGGAAAATCCGGGAATCATTCGAAACCGACAAAAAATCCAAGCAGCATTGAGTAATGCACAAGCTTTTCAGGAACTCCAAGCGCAATATGGAAGTTTCTCCAACTACTTTTGGGGGTTTACAGATGGAAAACCGATTCAAAATGAATTTAAAACCTTGAGTGAAATTCCTCCTTTTACTCCATTGGCAACCACTCTCAGCAAAGACCTTAAACAAAAGGGATTTAAGTTTGTGGGGCCCACTGTTATCTATGCCCATATGCAAGCCACCGGGTTGGTAAACGACCACCTAGTCAGTTGTTTTCGACATCAAGAAGTTCAAGGGTTAAAAACGTAATGCTGTTTTCTTCAGAGCATTAAACCTACTAAAAACACCATACCCCCCACAGCCATAATAATTAATGAATAAGGAAGCAACTCTTTGGCTTTAAGTTTCGTAATCGCCAGCAATGGCAATGCCCAAAAAGGTTGAAGCATATTGGTAATTTGATCGCCGTAGGCAAAAGCCATAATGGTTTTGGGTAAAGAAACACCCAACTGTTGCGCTGATTCAATAATTATGGGCCCCTGTATCGCCCATTGCCCCCCTCCACTGGGTACAAATAGGTTTAAAATTCCGGCGCTAAAAAAGGTAATGATGGGGAGTGTGTCGGGTGTCGCAAAACCCACTAAAGCAGCAGCTATTTGCTGCCCAAGTCCCGAACTGGAAAGCAATCCCATAATTCCAAAGTACAAGGGAAATTGAATCAATATTCCGCCAACCCCTTTGACCGCTTCTTTAACCGCCAACAAAAAGTGGTGGATGTTTTTATGCAATAAAAAACAACACCCTAACATGCTGAAATTTAGAAAGTTGGGGCTTAGGCTTCCTTGCTCCAATGCTGTGGCATATTGCACCACTACGGCTGTAAAGAAAAGTAGGGCAATCCCTTTGGAAAACCAAAAACTATAGGTCAGCCGCTCCATCCCGCTGGGGGTGGAATGCTCCACTTGAAGCTTGATGGGGACGGGAAGGGTTGATACATCCGAGGGAGTGGTCTTTCGCATAAGATATAAAACCAAGGGAAGTAGCAATACCAATAGTCCATAAAGCACCAAATTGTTCGTGCTGAACGTGGTTAAAGTAGTGGGAATAAAATCCGGTAAGGCTGGGGAGAAAGAAGCTCCCATTAGCCCCTTCAAATGCCCCGATTCTGCAACTTTTAAGGGAGCAGAACCGCTGATTCCCCCATGAAAAACCATCATGCCCACATAGGCTGCAGCTCCGACCAATGGATAATTTAAAGGAATGTTTTCTCGGGCTGCTTTTTCTCCCATGGCACGTGCCAAAAGTGAGCCGAAAACCAATCCTAGTCCCCAATTTAAAAAAGTGATGAGCAGCGTGCTTACACTCACCAATACAACTGCTGCTCCCGTAGAATTTGCCCATCGACACAATTGGTTAATGAGTTGTTGTGCAAGGTTGCTGAGTGCCAGTACGTGACCCAAGACAAGGATCAGCATCATTTGATAGGCAAAAACCAACAGCTTGGTATTCCAAATACCGGCTTCCCAAAAACGCAATAAATGAAAAACGCGCGTTAAACCTTCAGCTTCAAAAGGAGCAAAAAGGAAGGCAAGCAAAAAACTGAGCAACGTCAGTAAAATAGCAATGGTAAAAGGTGTTGGCAGAACTTTTTGAAAAAACAAAGTTATCCAACGGCTCATGACAATCGCTTAAAAAGGCAGATCGTCTTCCACCTGATTGGCGTCACCAGAAGCGGGCTCAAAAGCCGATGGTGGAGGTATGGGAGGCATTTCTTGAGCAGCTGTACTTCCCGCCTCTATACGCCATCCCTGAAGGGAATTAAAATACTTGGTTTCACCTTGGGGATTTACCCATTCTCTTCCGCGGAGATTGATCCCAATCTTTACGTCTTGACCCACTTGATAGGCATTTAACAAATCGCATTTATCCTGAACAAATTCAATTAAAATATGTTGTGGGTATTGTTCCTCCGTGGTCACAACGACTTCTCTTTTTCTAAACCCATTGGATCCAAAGGTTCGTACCTCGTCTATCCATTTAATTTTTCCTGAAACTTCCATTTTTAATGCTTTTGATATCACACAAAAATAGAAAAAAGATTGGGCTTAGGAGAATCGACTTGGGCATTTAAAAATAATTTTATTAACGAAAAGGGCATAAAAACAACTTTTCGTTAGTAAAGGTGTCGCGGCTTAATATTGAAAAGCACTAAAAAAATGGCGTATCTTCGTGGGGAACTCTAGGTTATGAGGATCTTAAAAGCGCTTCGATATCAACTAAAATACAGCGGATTTTTGTTTGCCTTTGGAATCGTGGCGATCATCTTGTGGAATACCAATGTACTCTTCCAAAATCTAAGTCGGGAAGAACGCAACAAAATGGAACTTTGGGCAATGGCTCAAGAAGCCTATATCGAAAATCAAAACATCAGTAATTTGACCTTTGAGGTGCTCCAACGTTCCGGTATCAATCCGATGATCTTGGTGGATGAAAACGATCGTATTATAGACCTGCGCAATATAGCTTGGGATGGCGAAAAACAAGATTCCCTCAAATTGTACAAAACCCTTGCCTCCATAAAAAAAGAGAATGACCCTATTCTTATTCAGTTTAAAGACGAAAATGAACGCTTGATTGTCAATCAAAAACTGTATTACGGAAATTCATTAATCCTTAAAAAATTACAATACTATCCCTTAGCACTGCTGTTGATTATTTTCTTATTTGCTGCCGTGCTCTACTACGTTTTTAAAACAGCTCGTATTTCGGAGCAAAATCGCCTTTGGGCAGCCATGGCCAAAGAAACCGCGCATCAAATTGGAACGCCCCTCACCTCTATGATGGGTTGGATTACTTTATTGCAAGAAAATGGAAAGGATCCCGCAGCTTTGGATGAGATTGAAAAAGATATCGAACGATTGAAAGTGATTACCAATCGATTTTCAAAAGTGGGCTCCATCCCCGAATTGATGTCCGAAGACATCGTAGCAACCACCCATCAAACCATTCTTTATCTTCAACAACGCAGCTCCAATCAAGTACATTTTGATATAGCCCTACCACAAAAAGCCATTTTCATCCCCATCAACGCGGACTTGATGAGTTGGACTTTGGAAAACATAATCAAAAACGGCATAGACGCCATGAAAGGCAAAGGAACGCTGGGCATCCAGATGAACGAAACCGATCAACAAGTAGAATTGTTGATTTCGGACAATGGAAGTGGTATCAAAAAAGAACACTTAAAAAATATTTTCAATCCCGGCTTTACAACCAAAAGTAGGGGTTGGGGATTGGGATTATCGCTCGCCAAAAGAATCGTAGTGGATTTTCATGGAGGAAAAATAAGTGTTAAAAAAACCGTACTTGGAAAAGGGACTGTCTTTCAAATTCTGTTGCCCAAAAAAGGGAAATAAGCTTTATTCTTGAGAAATAAAACGGCGAATAGCCGCCGCAATTTTTTCCATTTCAGTTGAATCCACAGTCACTTTTTTTTGAAACGTGGCCTCCGCTATTGAATTCAAGGGAATCAAATGGACATGTACATGGGGCACTTCCAATCCAATCACCGTGAGCCCTACCCGCTCACACGGAATCGCTTTTTCGATGGCCAAACCCACTTTGCGCGAAAAATTCATCAAATGGGTGTATTCTGTCTCGGATAAATCCAACAAGCGATCAACTTCCCGCTTACTCACACACAGCGTATGTCCCTTACTGTTGGGATTAATGTCTAAAAAAGCATAACAAAATTCATCTTCCGCAATTTTATAACTGGGAATCTCCCCTGCGATAATTTTAGAAAAAATACTAGGCATTGGACGTTCGAGAAATACTGATTATTTCTAATTCAATACTTCCATTGGGTACCGTGATTGTGGTCGTTTCTCCCACCTTTTTGCCCAACAAGCCTTGGCCAATAGGAGATTCTACCGAAATTTTTCCGGTTTTAAGATCCGCCTCTGTTTGTGCCACCAAGGTGTATTTCATGCTTGCGCCATTGGCTTTGTTTTTCACCTCTACAGTACTCAACACCAATACTTTGGAGTTGTCCAATTCGGATTCATTGATGATGCGCGCATTGGCCAAAACATTTTCCATTTTAGCAATATGCATTTCCAACAACCCTTGTGCTTCTTTGGCGGCATCGTATTCCGCATTTTCGCTCAAATCACCTTTATCTCGGGCTTCGGCTATGGCTTGTGACGCTTTGGGGCGTTCCACATCCTTGAGTTGATTTAGTTCATCTCGTAGTTTTTTTAAGCCTTCTTCAGTGTAATAAGATACTTTACTCATAATTCCTACGTTTTAATAAAATAAAAAATCCTCCTAAATAAGGTGGATGTCTAACAAATATAAGGAATTGAAACTACTGGGTGAAATATTTTCTCGAAAGCTATTACTAATATTTTGTGGCCTTTTTGGTGTTTTTAGTTGTGGAAAAAATGAGATACAACGCAATCCCTATCTATTGGAACCTAAAATTCAATACGAACTCAATTTGAGTTTACCTCTGTACAATGCATTGACATTTGTTGGGGGGAGCTATAAGGTGCAGGGAATCGGGCTGAATGGCGTGATTCTCTTCAATTTGAACGGCTCTACTTATCTCGCATGGGAGGCAAGCTGCCCCAATCACGATCTGAAAAGCTGTTCTGAACTGGAAATTGAAGGGGTGTTGGCCGTCTGTTCTTGCGAAGCATTTCAATACAGCCTCGCCACCGGACAAATCCTAAATCCCACCGAGGATCTTCAACCCCCGCAAGGGATGCTTTTTTATCAAGTGACCCGTTATAATAATACCCTTCAAATCGTCAATTAATTTCTGTCATGAAACGACTATTATTCTTTATTTTTTTTAGTTGTACTTTTTTTGCAAATGCGCAACTTCTTGAGGTGGATTACAGCATTGCTCCACGAGAAGAAAACAGTGTCCGTTTGCATCTAATTCGCCAAGGAATTATTGGTCTAAACACGCTTCAGCATCTAAATTCCACCTTGGAAGTTGCTAAAGTTCGTGTACAAACTAAAAATAAGGTTGAGCTCGACTTTGCTCTTTTCGGCACTCGAACCTTTTGGTCGGGCAATAAGAACGACCAACTCAACTCGCTTTCCTATGTAACCAACCCCATTGGAGGCGACATTAATGCAAGTCTGTTTCTGGCCTTACTCCTGCATCGCCAACCCGATCGTTTGTCCAAAATAGGACTGCATCTGGCAAAAAAATGGATTCAGGCACAAGCCCTAACGTTTCAAGACCGCCCTTGGTTTCAAGATAATTTTGGTCGCTTGGGTTGGGTTTATCAAAAACGAATCGCAGAAGACCCATTGGCAAACACTTCGCTTTATTGGATCGCCTATCCCTATGCCTTGGCCCATTACACCGTTGCAGAAAAACAGCAACAATTTTTTGGAACGGCTTTAGAACCTTTCAGCTATGGCTACGGCTTTGAGACTGGAATTAATTACAATAACAAAATAAAATTATTGCTTTTGGGGCATCAACTTCTCAATGCCCATCCAGAGGGAGCGCTGGGAAAATTTGTAGTAAGTCTTTCCATCGGCTATCAATTTTAAAAAACAATCGTCACCCCTGTAAGAAAATGGAATCCTGCTTGGGGATAATATCCCGCTTCTTCTATGGTTTTTATTTGATTGGGATTCGACCATGTATCATCATAGGTATAAAAAGAGCCGTTAGAAACATAGGCTACATTGAAAAGATTGTTCAACAATAAAGACCATTCAACGGATTGAATCCAGCCCTTGGGCTGCCAACGATAGACGGCATTGAGGTCTGAAATATTATAGGCCTCCAAAACCGAGCTTTCCGCATCAATATTTCCCATATACTGCTTGCCTACGTATTTAGTCAGCAGTGCCACTTGAAAACGGGTAGAAGGAGCAAAAATGATAGCGTTTCCGGCGACAATACCCGGAGAATAAGCCAAGTTTGTTCTTCCCAAATTTTGAAGTTGTCCATCCCTTTGAAAATAAAAATCCAAATTTTCATTCCGACTGAAGGCAATATTCGGTTGCCATAGCCAGTGGGCTGCCCACTGCACTTTCCCTTCGATTTCCAGTCCGATACGACGACTGTTTCCCACATTTTGTCGAATGGGAGCTCCCACATCGTCCAAAGCTCCGGTCAGCACGAGTTGATCCTTATAGGCCATCCAATAGACATTGGCTTGCCATTGAATTTTTGGACTTCGCCCTCGCCAACCCAATTCAAAATCGTTTAAAGATTCTGGTTTTGGACTGCCATTTTCATAATCGGTACGATTGGGTTCCCGATGGGCTCTTGCATAGGAAAAATAGAGTTTTTGAGTCGAATTTAGGGTGAAGGTCAATCCGGCTTTAGGATTAAAAAACAAAAAGTCATCGTTAATTTGTATGGGCTCGGGACCTGCCAAGAGTCCATCCACTTCATACTGCAAAGTGCGCAATTGCAAGTCCAAAAATCCTTGCCAGTTTGCTGCCCATTGATACTGTCCTTTGGCAAAAATACTCAACTCACTTTTAATCCCTTGATTTTCATAAAAACGCTTTCTGGGTAAAACATCCCCGGCTTGTTGTGCCCAAAGTAAGGTTCCAAAATGATCCCCCACATAACGACTCCACAAAGTTCCAATGTTTAAAGTCGTACCAGGGGTCACATAATTGAGCGCCATATTGGCCACATAATAGTCGTTGTCCAACCATTTACGCGTAACATTTTCTGTAGTAGTTATGGTTGTTTCGCCCAACGTATAGAAGGGTAATTGCAAATACTCAAAGCTGATGTCATTATCAAAACTCACGTTTTGCTGATACCACAAATCATTATACTCCTCATAAAAACCATACCCATGGGTGTAATTCAATCCAACTGAAAAGTCCCAGTTTTTGTTCAACTGCTGATTCCAATGGAATTGAAAATGATTTTGGGTATAATCGTCCACTTGATTGTCATAGAATCCCATGGCCGTTCCATTGGCATCAAAAATTGCACCGGCAGGATTGAAGGTTCTGTCTTTTTCCAGAGTGGTTTTGTCAACCCCATACCATGCCTGATCTGTAATTTCGTGTCCCCCAAACGCCAGAGCACGCAGCAGCGTATTTCCTGCTCGAAATGATCCTTCAAAAAAATAGGCATTCAAATCGGCAGAGGCGCGATCGATATAGCCCTCGGAGATAATGCGTGAAAGTCTGCCCGAAAAATTCCAAACCTCGTTCAATGGACCGGTGGAAAATTGGAGGGTGTTTTTTAAGGTGTTAAAACTCCCTACACTTGCGGCAATGGTCGCAAAAGCCTCTTTATGAGTTGTCGTTTGCAAGTTCAAACTGGCCCCAAAAGCACCACTTCCATTGGTGGAAGTTCCTACTCCCCTTTGCAATTGAAATTGAGCAACGGAGGAGGAAAAATCGGGGAGGTCGACCCAAAAGGTGCCTTGAGATTCGGCATCGTTGTAGGGGATCCCATTGATGGTTACATTGACACGGGTGGCGTCACTTCCACGCACCCGAATTCCGGTGTAACCAATTCCGCCACCGGCATCACTGGTGGTAACTACTGCTGGGAGAAAATTTAGCAGAATGGGAATGTCTTGTCCCAAATTTCGCGCTGCAATTTCTTCCTGAGTCACATTGGTGAATGTGACGGGCGTATCGTCCTTGGCTCGTATACCGTTGAGCAATACTTCCTCCAAATTAATGGTGGATAAGGTGTCCGCTGGAAACGGGTTTTGAATTTGTGCTTGAAGTGGTAAGAGGGTCAAGCTCCCTAAGGCGAATAGTAGTGTTTTCATTCGAATCATTTTAATTCGAATAAAAGGGGTCATTATTCTTGGTTACTATTAATTGGTTATTATTTCCCTTGGCAGCATTACCTGCCCAGGTTCTATGGGTATAATCTCAGCCTTTTCAGGCACCCCTTTGAGATGGGTCAAAGATAACTAAAAATTGTTATCGCAAAAGATCAATATAGGATTTTACTGGAGCAAAGGTTTGCGAAGGCATTTCCAAAAAAACGGTGTTCCAGTGCGCCATTCCGCCGTTCCACAATCCGGGCCACTCCAATATTTTTATTTTTTGAGCCCCTACATTTTTTTGAGCAATCATATATCTTTTTTCGTCTCTAAAGTCAAGAAGATTGTACTTTTCGCCCTTCCGATTGGACATAGAACAGCAGATCATTACTGGGTTGAAGTGCGTTGTGGCTGCCAGTAGGTCTTTGCTTTTGGAGAGCTCCATATCCAACTCTACCGCTTCTACAATTTGTAAGGTTTTTCCTCGCATTGACATTCCCCAAAAAGGGCCACCCCCCGCAGCTCCTTTATTTTTAATCATCCCACAAACGCGCAAAGGGCGATTCAAATAATCTTTAAGTAGAACGTGAAGAGTTTTCGTTCCTTCTTTGGGATCGAAGCTTGGATTGAACTGATTTTGAATAAAATGGATCATCTCCTCAGTAGCGGCATGGGAATTGTTTTTATCCAAATCTTCTAGAAACTCAAAGATTTGCGCTTTCAGCGAAATCAGCGTTCCGGCCAATATTTCTTGCCAGCGCGCTGCCACTTCATTGGCAACTCCCCATTGAATATTATCGATGTTTTTTAACCAAAGTGCGTCACAACTCAATCGATTGAGGTTGTCCAAAAGTGCACCATGCCCCCCCTTTCTGAATAAAAGTGCCCCTTGGGCATCTCTTACAAATTCATTTTTGTGATTGACCACTGGAGTATCAGTCAAAGGGTGCTGATAGGAATAATGGATGCTGAGACGTTTGGCAATATGTTTGGGTAATTGATTTCTAAAGGCAGCTTCCTGTTCCTTAAATGCGTTTTGAAATTCTTTAGAAATGGTAAAATGAACTTCTATGGGTAACGTCTCGGGACTGATGGCGATGGCTTCCTCTAATTGCGCTTCAAAAGCAGTGTATTCCCTACCTTTTTCATCGGTAAAAAAAGGAATCAAAGCTTTGGGAAGTTTTCCAAAACCCAAATGATTTTCGTCCAACAACACATGAATAAAGGTGTCAAAATAGTTGCTTTCTGTCCACGCTAAAGTCTTTTGATGGGTGTGCATATATCCATGAACTCTGGAAAAAAAAGGGAAGCGTTTTAGGTTTGCTTGTAAGGTTTTGATGGCGTTTCCGCTTGGTGTATTAAAAAATTTGGCTGAGTCAAAATCCGTATTTTTTTTAGCCTCCAAATATTCATAAAGTGCTGCAAACATTCTACTGGCAGCTCCCGAGGCAGGAATAAATTTGATCCATTTATTCGATTTTTCCTGCTGTCTAAATAGTTTTATGGCCAGCGTTTGTTCCGCTGAGCTTAGTTGTTTAATGCCATTTCCAAGGGTTGCCACCGCCAGCTGATTCATCTTGGATTTGGGTTGCGAAAGGAGTTCCAGTTGCCGTTCCACCAATTCGAGCGATCGCCCCTGAGCGGTGATGTGCTTGTAGTCCATTTCAGATATCATACTTGCTCAATTTGGAGTTTGTCTAATTGTAGAATCGCAGTTTTCATCCGCTCTTCATGACTCCCTTTTAAGTAGGAATAAGGAAGCTTATTTGCTTGTAATAATTGTTCAAAATGTGTCAACATTTCTGTTCTGTGCTGCGGACGATCTCTTAAATCATCGGCTTCCCAAGGAACGTCTATATGGGTGAGAAAATAAAAATCGTAGTGGGTGTTGTCAACATATTCCAACAGCTCTGGGGCACAATAGCCCTCAAAATGGGTTTCCGACCATGCACGAGTCACCAAGCAATTAGTGTCGCAAAACAAAAATTGTTGCGCTGCTTTCAATGCTGTATTTTCCCATTTCAGTTGCCCTTGGACGATGGCAATCAAATCCTCCTGGTTACAAACTTGTTGTTCCTGATCCCATTTTTGTTGTAAATAGGTACGTGCATATTCAGGAACCCATTGGGTGTTATAATGGGCTGCTAAAGCTTTGGCCATAGTAGTCTTTCCTGTAGATTCAGGGCCGTACAAAACGATTCTTAGACAATCGCTTGCGGGGAGTTGCAATACTTTTTCCATGATCGGTAGCCAAAGATAGCAATAAGTGTAAAAATCAAATACTGAAAACTTGTTAAAGCCAAGCCTTTGTATAAATAGAGTGGAATGGATATAAGATCTCCAACTATCCAAAAAATCCAGTGTTCTATTTTTCTACGTGCCATCAGCCACATTCCCACAAAGAAAATGGCGGTGGTGACCGTGTCCACATAAGCCGTCCAATGGTTCAATCGCTCGTAAAAATGATATACGCCACTGACAAAAATCAACGTGGCAAAAAAGATAAATACGCTCCATTTCTGCTCTATAACAGTGGTCCACCCAATGGGGTGTTGCGGAACATCCTCCCTCGAACGCGTCCAAAAATACCAACCATAAACACTCATGATAAAATAATAGGCATTGATCATCATATCCCCCAATAAGCCTGCTTTGAGCAACAGATATACAAAAATGGCGGTGGAAAGCATCCCCGTGGGATAGACGGCAATTTTATTTTTTTTGGCGTACCATACACTCAACAGTCCAAAGAAAACAGCCACCACTTCCAAAAAAATAGCTGTGGATGTGTAGCCTTCATAAGGAGCGAGAAGAACTTTAAAAATCTGGTTGATATCCACTTCGATTTCCTTTAACCAATTTTAGCTGAAGCATTACCGCTTCTTCCTTTTCAAACACCTGTTTGATTTCGGGGGTTAAAAAAGCCATTACTGCATCATAATCGCCATAAATCTGTGTGCTTAATGGATTTTCCAATACCGTGAAACCGGAATTTCTCAGCTCTTTAATAAACTTTTTGATGGTTGGAATAAAATCATCTTTAAGGGGCATCAATGTTAATTCTACTGAAAGTTGCATAGTTCTAATAGGGTTGGGCTAAAGTCAAACAATAATTTTCAAAATAACGAAAAAATAAATGATAGTCATGCTGTTGGTCGGCGATAAAAACGCTCCCCTTTCCTTTGGGTTCTCGAATGGCAAAGGGGTGAATAAGTAATTGCTGAGAAAAGTGAACGCCCTTTTGCCCAAACACTTTGTACAAGGCTTCTTTGGCAGTCCAAATTTGAGTTAAATAATCAACTTGATCCTGCTGATGCGTCCTTGAGGCTTCTTCGGCATGCAAAAATCGGGGAGCAATTTTTTTTATTTTTTCTTGATAATATTCAACATCAATTCCAACGGGAGAAGGGGAAAGCACTACTGCGGCTAAATCTTTGGTGTGTGTAATGGAGACATATCTCCCATCGGTGAGGTAGGGTGCGCCGAACGCATTGTATTGATGGATGAATGGAGCAATACCTAGACCCAACAACAATTGTCTGATGGCCAAATAATGTTTTCTGTGGAGTTCGCTTTTTCGGCGATTTAAATTTGTTTTTGCCAAATCAGAAAGTGTGAGTCCCTCCAGCAAGTCTGCTTCGGTTTCGGTGAGGGTCCAAAGCCTGATTTGAGTAGAATTTGAAAGGGTTTCACTAAACGTTAACGGCATTGTATATTGTATGGAAAGGTTGTACTTTTGCGGTCAAATTGTAAAGATACAACTATGGAATCGAAAACGATCACACAGCCACTTCCTTATAAAGTAAAGGATATTAGTTTGGCAGAATGGGGACGAAAAGAAATCCTTTTGGCAGAAAAAGAAATGCCGGGACTAATGGCCTTGAGAGCAGAATATGGAGCCGCACAACCGCTTCGAGGAGCTCGGATTGCGGGCTGTTTGCACATGACAATACAAACCGCTGTTTTAATTGAAACTTTGGTGGCTTTAGGCGCAGAAGTGACGTGGAGTTCTTGTAATATTTTTTCCACACAAGATCACGCTGCGGCAGCCATTGCAGCAGTTGGAATTCCTGTTTTTGCTTGGAAAGGCATGAATGAAGAAGAGTTTGATTGGTGTATTGAGCAGACACTGTATTTTGGTGAAGATCGTCAGCCTTTGAATATGATTTTGGACGATGGAGGAGATTTAACCAATATGGTTTTAGACCGTTTTCCTACACTTGTGAAAGACATTAAAGGACTTTCTGAGGAAACTACTACGGGCGTACATCGCTTGTATGAGCGCATGAAAAAAGGAACACTTCCTATGCCCGCCATCAACGTAAATGATTCTGTAACCAAGTCTAAATTCGACAATAAATACGGCTGTAGAGAAAGTGCCGTGGATGCAGTACGCCGTGCAACGGATGTGATGTTGGCAGGAAAAAGAGTCTTGGTTTGTGGTTATGGAGATGTAGGAAAAGGAACAGCCGCTTCTTTTAGAGGTGCCGGAGCCATTGTTACCGTAACAGAAATTGACCCCATTTGTGCACTTCAAGCGGCGATGGACGGTTATGAAGTTAAAAAAATTGAAACGGTCATTGGAACGACGGATATCGTTTGTACAGCAACCGGAAATAAAGACATCCTTAAAGGAAAACACTTCCTTGCCTTGAAAGACAAAGCCATAGTCTGTAATATTGGTCATTTTGACAATGAAATTGATATGGCATGGTTGAATAAAAATTACGGCAGCACAAAGTCAGAGATTAAACCTCAAGTAGATTTATATACCCTTGAAGACGATAAACAACTGATTGTTTTAGCAGAAGGTCGTTTGGTAAACTTGGGCTGTGCAACGGGTCACCCCAGCTTTGTGATGAGTAATTCCTTCACCAATCAAACCTTGGCACAAATTGAATTGTGGAACCACAGCGATCGTTATGAAAACAAAGTGTATATGCTCCCCAAGCATTTGGATGAAAAAGTAGCGCTATTGCACCTTGATCATCTGGGTGTAGAACTTGAGTCACTTTCTGAAGAACAAGCGGAATATATTGGGGTGAGTGTAACAGGTCCTTTTAAACCCGAATACTATCGCTATTAAGCTCCTTTTTTCCTTTAACATAACAAGCCGGTTTTTTGCCGGCTTTTTTTATTGTATTTTTAATAACTATAAATTTATATTGACGCGTTTTATGAAATCCTATTTCTCCCTTTTTTATCTGAGTTTTTTCTTCATTGCCATCAATGCTTGTAAGACTCAACCCCCAAAGGCGACGGTTACTTTCGATTCTGAGCAATTGGCGGAATACGAGCGTTCCATTGAAAAAGAAATTGCCGAGGGAAAATTACCCGGAGGCGAAGTTTTAATTGCTAAAAATGATTCCGTGATCTTTCACGTTGTTAAAGGAATCAAAGATGTGACCACGCAAGCCCCTTTACAAAAAAACAGCATCTACTTTATCCAATCCATGACCAAACCCATTATCAGCGTGGGGATGATGCAGTTGGTTGAAAAAGGTTTGGTTGAATTGGATGATCCCGTTTCCAAATATATCCCGGAAGCTTCCGAACTTGAAGTGAGTCGGGACTTCGACGATTTGGATCGTCCGAAAGCAGCGCTCAAAAATGAAATGACCATTCGACAGTTGCTTTCGCATACGGCAGGTCTGACGCACGGATTGGGGAATCATCCTCTAGATCAAGAAGTTTTTAAGTCGCTCTATGGGCAACCCATGCGCCACGACGTGTTTCCCACACTTGAAGCACGAGTACAAAAAATAATGACCTTGCCTTTGATTGGCCAACCTGGGGAGCAATGGAACTATAGTACCGGCCCCGATTTGGTGGGATTGATTATTGAGCGGGTTTCCCAACAAAACCTTTCGGACTATCTTCAAGAACATATTTTTATTCCCTTGGGAATGAAGGATACCGGCTACAATATTCCGGCTGCTGAAGTAGATCGTTTTATGGCTTTTCATCTATTTGATGAGAACGGTGCTATCGTGAAAAGCGAGATTCAAGTACCCCCAACAGGCAATACGCTTTTTGGTGGAACGCACGGGCTTTTTTCCACTGCTATAGATTATCTACAATTTTGCCAAATGATTGTTCACGGAGGGACGTGGAATAACCACCAGATTTTAAAACCCGAAACCCTAGCTCAAATGGGGCAGAATCAAGTGGGAGATTTATACAAAAAACCAGAAAAAACCTTTGGTTTGGGATTTGAAGTAAATATTGATACCACTGCAACAGAAAGTTTTGACAGCAAAGGACAATGGTCATGGAGTGGTTATTTTAGAACGCATTTCTTTGTCAATCCCGAACAACAGCTCGTGGGAATTTGGATGACTCAGATGCATCCCTACAATGATGACTCCGGAGATCTTTTGAAAGAAAATGCCTACAAAGCCACTCAGCAATAGGCATAAAAAAAACCCACAGTCTTCACTATGGGTTAATAATTTACAGTGTTTTTATTGATTATGCCTGAAAAGGCTCAATAGAAACGTAAGATTTGTTGTCTTTCTTTTTGGTAAATTTAACCAAACCATCCACGCGTGCGTGAAGGGTGTGATCTTTTCCAAGATAAACATTCTCACCGGGATGGTGTGCGGTTCCACGTTGACGGATGATGATATTCCCTGCACGTGCAGCTTGACCTCCAAAAATCTTAACGCCTAAACGTTTCGATTCTGATTCTCTTCCGTTTTTCGAACTACCTACTCCTTTTTTATGTGCCATTTTGGTATATTTTAAAGGTTATTATTTCGATAAAGCAGCAATTAAGTCTGCTTTTTTCATGGATGAAATTCCTTCCACCCCTTGTTTTTTAGCTTCTTCTTTAAGCTCCGCTACGGTCATTTTACTGTAGTCCACGGCTGCTGCCTTGGGAGCTGCTTTTTGTGCGGGTGCTTTAGCCGCTGCGGGTTGTGCTGCTTTTGCAGGCGCTGCTTTGGCGGTTGCTGCTTTTGGTTTTGCTCCAGAAGCAAGGATGTTTTCAATCACTAACTCGGTTAACGATTGGCGATGTCCGTTTTTAACACGGTATCCTTTTCTACGTTTTTTCTTGAAAACGATTACTTTGTCTCCTTTTAGGTGACTTACTACTTTGGCTTCTACAGAAGCTCCGGTGATAGCCGGGGCGCCAACAATTACTTCTTTTCCATCATCTAGCAGATAGACTTTGTCGAAAGAAACTTTTGCTCCTTCTTTGTCTGCTAGGCGATGTACGAAAAGCTTTTGGTCTTGTGCAACTTTAAATTGCTGCCCTGCTATTTCTACGATTGCGTACATTTTAGTCTGTTTTTAGGACGGCAAATATAACGCTTTTCGTATGAATTACAAGCGATGCCAAAGATTATTTAATACCCCGAATCCGCTTAACTTTTGTCAATCGCATATTTGCCTCCTCCGGTAAAATAAAGACTGATAAATACAATTAAAAAAAGTAATGCTTTTTCTTTACTACTAAACGAGTCACTGCTGTGCGCTACAAAAAATGCAACCAAAAAATTGATGATCGGAAACAGGCTCAACAGCCTAACTTTCCAGCCGATAATAATAAGTATCGGCACGATAAATTCGGCTAACATGGAAAGGATGAGCGAAAGTGTGGCTCCAATGCCAATGGGATCCATAAAGCCAAAATCGCCTTGGATTACTTTTAAAAATTTGTCATAACCGTGGGTTAATAAAGCTGCGCAGACGGCAACTCTTAAAATAAGGAGACCTAAATGTACTGAGTGTTTCATGATTTGAGGGTTAAAAAATACAATCTAAGATACAAAAATTACAAATACGATTGCACGGTTTTCTCTATACCTTGGGCAAAAGAAGTAGTCGGTTCCCAACCCAATTCATTTTTAATTTTGGTGGCATCAATTGCATATCGAAAGTCATGTCCTAGACGGTCTGTAACGTAAGTAATCCATTTTAAAGAACTTCCTTCGGGACGTCCCAATAAACGATCTGTTACGGCAATAAGTGTATGTACTAAATCTATGTTTTTAATCTCGTTATTTCCCCCAATCGTGTAGGTTTCGCCCAATTTTCCTTTTCGAAAAACAAGATCAATGGCCGCTGCGTGATCTTCCACATACAACCAATCGCGGATGTTTTCTCCTTTTCCATACACCGGAAGTGCTTGCTCGTTGACAATATTTTTCACGAATAAGGGAATCAGCTTTTCTGGATATTGTGCCGGTCCGTAATTGTTGGAACAATTGGACAAGACCACGGGTAAGCCATAGGTATGAAAATAGGCGCGAACAAAATGGTCTGAAGCGGCTTTTGAAGCGGAATAGGGGGATCTTGGGTCGTAAGGGGTGGTTTCTGAAAAACTTCCCGAAAAACCCAGACTACCGAAAACCTCATCTGTGGATATATGATAAAAACGTTTGTTAGAAAACGATCCCCCCCATAAAGTTCGCGCAGCTTCTAAGAGGACTAAAGTTCCCATTACATTGGTTTGGGCAAAACCCAAAGGATTTTTAATGGAATTGTCCACATGCGGCTCTGCAGCCAAATGAATGATGCCGTCGAATTGGTATTGCTGAAATAAGGATTGAACCAAAACACTGTCTGCTATATCTCCTTGTACAAAGCTGTAATTGCTTGCCACGGAAACATCTTTAATATTATTTAAATTTCCTGCATAGGTGAGTGCATCCAAATTCACAAAATGCGTTTGGGGATATTGTCCTACCATCCTTCGTAATACATGAGACCCAATAAATCCAGCACCTCCAGTGATCAAAATGGATTTAAAATTCTTCATTATTTTTTATGCTTTTTATACAATCTAGAAGGGCGTCTTCCCAATTTCTGCTATTCAAAGATAAGTTCTTTTCCATTCTTTGAGTATCCAGCACCGAATTCATCGGCCGTTTGGCTAATGCAGGATATGCTGAACTTAGAATGGGCTTAACCTCACAATCATTACCGCTTATTTCGACAATCTTTTGGGCAAAACCAAACCAATTTGTTTCTGGACCTTGGGCAAAATGATACGTATTGTGTTTGAATAAGCCAGGATGATTAAGGTTGGCTAATATTGCTTTGGCCAAATCAATCCCATAGGTGGGTTTTCCATATTGATCGTCCACTACATTTATTTCTTTTTTTGTTTGAGATAATTTAAGGATCGTTTTTACAAAATTCTTTCCGAAGGGACTAAACAACCAAGAAACTCGAAAACATACGTTTTGGCATTTGGATTTGGCAAGAACTGCCTCACCCACTAATTTACTTTTACCATAAACGCTTAATGGATTTGTAGCGTCTTCCTCAAAATAGGAGCCCATTTTATTTCCATCAAAAACAAAATCTGTTGAAAAATGAATAAGAGTTAAGCTTTTTTTTTCTGCAAAATCAATCAAATTTTGAACTCCTTCTACATTAATTTTATTGGCTTCTGAAGTTTCTTTTTCGGCTTGATCTACTTGAGTATAACCCGCGCAATTGATGATGCCATCAAAGGGTTGGTTTTCAAAATAACTCTTTAAGGTTTGGGGTTGGGTAATGTCTACTTCAAAACGAGAGGCAAAAAAAAGAGTGCATTCAGGAAATTCGTTAGCAACTGACTTAAAACATTGTCCTAATTGGCCTCCTGCACCTGTAACCAAATAACTAGGCATATAAGTTATCTTTATAATCAAATAATGGTGCTTCAGCTAAAAACGGATGCTTGGTGTCTTTTTCAGACTGAATCCATTCTTCTTGCGGAAGTTGCCAATCTATGGCTAAAGTAGGATCATTTGGCGCAATGCTTCCTTCACTTTCAGGATGGTAATACTGGTCAACTTTATAGGTAAAAAGAGAAGTTTTAGTCAGTGTAATATAGCCATGCGCAAAGCCTTTAGGAATAAATAATTGCAGTTGATTTTCTGCACTAAGCTCCTGGGTAAAATGTTGACCAAAGGTGGGTGATCCTTTCCGAATATCTACCACAACATCCAAGACCTTGCCTTGAAGAACGCCAACTAGTTTTGACTGACTGAATGGTGGTAATTGATAGTGTAATCCTCTTAAAACTCCTTTTTTAGAAAAGGTTTGGTTATCTTGACAAAACTGAATTTGCTTGCCAGTAGCATCCTCAAAATTGTTTTGATTAAAACTTTCCATAAAACTCCCTCTAAGGTCTGTATGTTGAATAGGCTTTAAAAGCCATACTTCTTTAAAAAGAGTAGGAATTGCGGTCATTGACTAAGTTCAATTTACTCTAATTAACTAGAGAATGAATTCGGTAAAAATAGCTAAATTTTTTGTGGAAAAGAATCCCCCTAAAGTTTAGAGGGTTTTGGACTGAATTATCCGTATCTGGCAATAAGGTAATCCCCATATGAGGAACCTTGAAGGTTTTGAGCATTTTCTAACAATTGGGCTTTGGTGATATAGCCTTTCTCATAGGCAACTTCTTCCAGACAGCCTATCTTTAATCCTTGGCGCTTTTCAATAGTCTCTATAAATTGGCCTGCTTCCAATAGTGATTCATGTGTCCCCGTATCCAACCAAGCAAAACCGCGATCCAGGGTCTCCACTTGGAGCTTTCCTTCTTTAAGAAAATGTTGG
>Ga0182093_1009617_pt1 | contig 22201 bp, 24 predicted proteins | sample 041ome_21_FD_127776 | JGI IMG/M metagenome (GOLD analysis project Ga0182093, IMG submission 127776) | Metatranscriptome of coastal salt marsh microbial communities from the Groves Creek Marsh, Georgia, USA - 041411BS metaT (Metagenome... | ecosystem: Environmental > Aquatic > Marine > Intertidal...
AGAAAGAGAGAGTGTGAGAGAGAGAGAGCACATCTGAACCCGCGGCGAGAAAAAGCACGAGAAAATATGAGCGCAGAAGAAGAAGAAGAATCAGACGATGACTTTGAATTCGAGGACATCAAAGCGCACGACAAAGCGTTAGAGGAAGACGGCGGGGGGATGTTTGATGTCAACGCTCCCGCCGATGGCGACGTTGGAGAAGGCGAGGAAGGAGCGGGAGGAGAGGAAGAAGCGGAACAACAACAACAGCAGCAGCATCAGGGCGGATCGGGCAATTCTCCAGCGAGCGCGGAGGATTTGATGCAGCAACAAATGGCTTCCATGCGAGGGCTGCTGTCCAAATCGAAACGATTGAACGTGCATTCGTTGGGGAATTACACGTTTGGCGTCAAGGCGGTTTTGAAGAAGGAAGAAAAAAGCAACGCGAAGGAGGCGAGATTGCGGAGGATTCGAGAGCAGTACGAGAAGAGCGGAGGAATCGCGAGACGGTCGGTGGCGGGCGTGTGCGTGGTGAATCAGCACGGGTGTCCGCACGTGTTGTTGTTGCAAGAGTCGATGTTACCTCCGGGCGCGCAGCAAACGACGGCGGACGGGAAGGCGGCGTCGCAGTGGGACCGACCCGGGCAACACTTTTCGGCGAGCACGAGCACGTTTCGGTTACCCGGAGGAAGATTACGAACCGGGGAAGGGATCACGGAGGGGTTAAAGAGGAAGTTAGCGAATAAACTAGCGGCGCCGAACGAATCGAACGAGACGAATTTAAGAGCGTCGTTTGAGGTTTTAGATCAGCTGTCCACGTGGTACAGGTTAGGATTCGAGCCGCAGATGTATCCGTATTTGCCACCGCACGTGACAAAACCGAAAGAAACGTTGGAGGTGTTTTTAGTGGAGTTACCGGAGAAGTGCTACTTTGCGGTACCAAAAACGAGTAAGTTGGTGGCGGTGCCGATTTTCGAGTTGTACGACAACGCCGAGAAGTTTGGGGCCGTGGCGAGTAGTATTCCGCACTTACTTTCTAGAATCGATATTAACTTAGAGACGACGATAAGTTGAAAGAATATTTAATACAGTACTGTGTGTATACGCGTGTGTTATTATCTATCTAAAATTATAAAATTTATTCCTCTACGATTAGCCTCGCGCACAGACGCCATCTTGAATTTGTCTTTTGCGCTGGTCCTAGCCCTCTCTCAAACACCCAATGATCTACCACCTTCAAATTCGCGCCGACGTCCTCGGGATCCCCGGCGACTAACTTGCCGTTGTCGTCGTACGCGCCAAACTCTTGCCTACTCTCAAACCTCACCGTAAACTGCGCGAACACGTTCGCCAAGTCTTGACTAGTCGCCACCATCCTTCCTTGTACCACGGAAACGTTCTCCACCCCTTTCTCGCTCAAACTCCATCGAATCCTCGACCACCCGTTCTTCATCCTCCTTTTCTGCTCTTGCTTCAACTCTTGCATGACTTTATGGCTCACGTCGCCGCGGCAACTCGATAAATTGTTATTCGCGATAGCCCGCGATATCTCTTCGTACAATATCGCCATGTCCCTCTTAAACTCGTTCAAATCGAACCCTTTAATCGCCGAGGTCACTTTCGACGTGCAGTATATGTCCTTCGCTTTGTTCAATCCGATTTCGTATAAATATCGAGGCAGTAAAGTCACCGAGCTCGGCATCTTCCTCCTCCCTCGATACGGCTCTGCGATTTGATTCGAGCTCGCTTGAAACGGATTAAAGTTCATTTGGTTCAGAGAAGCTCGCGCGGCCATCGCGGCGGGTGGCGTGAACCCTTTCGGCGCGGACTGACCCCGACCTTTCGTCGCGTACGCGCGTCGTCGGTGAGTGTTGTTATTGCATCGCGCGGCAGCAGCAGTAGCAGCGCTAGGGGTCGTGGAGGAAACGATGTCGGAGTTTCCCCAAAACCGCCGCTTTTCGGTGGCGGAGGAGGTGGCAGCTGCTGCGCGGAGGTTTTGCCTCAGAAAAGAAGCGTACGAAGAAGAAATGCACGTCGTCGACGTCGGTCCTCGCGCGGATGCGCACGCGCGCTCGACGATCGCTCTTCTCATGCGCGTTATTATGAAGTTTTGTCTCTCGCGAATGTCTCGAATGTGTCGCACACAAATAAGAAAAAAAACTCAAAAATACGAGCATAGAATAGGAAAAAAAGACGAACTTTTGATCTCGATAACGACAACATTTGAACGCGCGCGCGCGGTGACTACTAGGGGCAATCTTTCCATATATTGGGGATGACGATCGACGACGCGAGTGAAAAGAAAGAGGAGACGCCAGAAATCGTCGTCGAGAGCGACGAGGACGACAAAGAAGAAGAAGAAGAAGAGAAGGAGAAGGAAGAGGAGGAAGAGGAAGAGGAAGAGTCTTCTTGGGACGTGCTGGAAAAGTCGGAAGCGAGCGGCGAGGACGAGAACGAGCGAACGATGCGAGAGGAGAGGAGCGACAGAGAGGCGGTGGTGGCGGAGAAGAAAAGAGTGTCGCTTTCGCCGCCGGCTTCGCTGGATGTTGGTGTCGACACCGGGAAGAAGAGCGGTGAAGAAAACGAAGGAAAAGGAGAAGAAGAAGAAGAAGAAGAAGAAGAAGAAGAGGAAAACTCCTCGGAGAAAACAACGAGAAAAGGAGAAGAGGGAACGGAGGAAGATTCGGATGAGATTTCGGATTTAGGAGAAGAGTCGAAGAGCTCCGATGATGATGAAGCAGCAGCAGCAGAAGAAGAAGAAAAGAAAACCGCGCTGGATTCGCTGAAAACAGAAGTGCGCGCGTTCTTTCACAACGCGCGTAAAAACGCATCGCGAGCGCCGACGGCGGTAACGAACGCGTGGCGAAGACTCGCGAGAGACGCGCGAAGACGTTTCCGAGACTTGTTGAAGAGGGTGAAAGCGTTTAAAGACGGTTTATCCGAGGATGATAAAAACCTCTTGAAAGCAGCCGGAGTCCTCGTTGGGGCGATTGTTGCCGTGAACGTCTCAAAGGCAATCATCGGCGGTCGATCGAGCGCGCCTTTTACGTGAGGAAAATTGAGCGCGCGCTAACATGCTTTCGGCGAAAGAAGAGTTGATAAACACACGCACACCAAACCAATCTTGTTTATACGTGCGTCAGTTTCACTCGCCGCGTAAAAGAGAGAGAGAGACGCGAGAAGAGAGAGAGAGAGAGAACTTGTACAACATTTGGAAAGGAAAAACTCAATACCATAACAAACTATAAAAAAGCATCCCCTAACTACAATACTACAAAACTATCAATCAAGTCTATCCGCGCGCTACCGTCTCTCCTCGTACGCCAGCGTCTTTAACAAAGGCACTCGCTCTTCTCCCTCCTCTTCTTCCTCCACCTGCTCTTCTCCCCTCTCCCCTCCTCTCTTCCTCATCGCATCATCCGCGTTCCCTAAATGAAACACGCTCGCGGCCCTCTCTTTCCTCTCTCGAATCATCTTCGAATCAAACGCGACGACGTTCCTCCACGAGCCGGAAAAAAGCTGCGAGGTGAACGCGAAATCCTCTATGGACTCTTTATTGTTGTTGTTATTCTTTTTCGTCGTGAAACTAAATCGCGCGAACGTGAACGCGACGAAGAGGAACGAGAGGACGAGGAAGGTTCGGGAAAGTCTAGGCATACGTAGAGGTGTGCTTTGAAGAAAAACTGTTCGAAAAATTCTTCAAAAAGCAGGCGATGACGTACAAAAAAAAGTAAAATCGATCCGAATGACAGTAGCCGCGTGATTACACGTAAGAGCACTCATACACTGAGCCTATCTCTGGAGCGAAGCGCAACTTCTCTCTCTCTCACGCGCGCGCGCGCGCTTTCGCGGTTTTCTAGAAACAAAACTCTTTTCTTTCTCTCGGGAAGCGCGTATTTTTTATTTTGTATCTAGATACAAAACCACTCTCTCTCGTTTTTTTTTGCTCTCTGCTCGTATCGACCGCGCGCGCGGGTGCGCGCGGTGTGTCAGAATCGGCGATGATATAAAAACTCATTATCATGAAGTACTCCTCGCGGAAGTCCTTTGATTACTAAAAAAACCATGACCTCTCCTCTGTCATGTATTGAGCCGAGAGATATTGCTCTTGTTGGCGATGATGATAAACACTTTTTGTTGGAAGGTCATTCTGAATTTATCGCGCGCGCAAGCGCTCGTGAGCTTTGATAAACAAAAGAGAAAACCGAAGATCTGAGCCAAAAGCGAAAAAAAAAACGCTCCTCTCTCTCCTCTCTTTTTTTTTCCTTCTCCTCTCTTCCTTGCCTCCCTCGGCCTGGACGATAACACACCGCGACAGATTAATCATGCTCGTGAAAGCGATCGACTGGTTCGAATCGTCGTTCATTCCAAAGAGCGACGCGATGGAACGAGACTGTTCTTTATCCGAAACCGAGGAATGTTCGGAAAAACGGAAACGACTGAAAACGCTCGCGTGCGTGCCTTTGCTTTGTACTTTGTATTTCGTCTGCGTCATGAGTTTGAGACGGAAGGTAGAGTTTATGGGCAACGCGGTGTTGTGCGTGTTGCACGCGATTTTGCTAAGACAAACCGCGAATCAAGTGAGAGAACAAACGATAGATAATTCCAATCACGCGGAGCAGGTGTGTACACTCTTTGCTATTTTATTTTGGTCGAAAGCGTACGCGAGTTTATATTCTTTCGGCGGAGAGGCGTTTGAGAAATCAAAAGCAGAAGCCATTGCGGACTCAATCGCGCTAGTTTTAGAAGCGTACACGTTGTACGTATCGGGTTTGGCATTTCGTCGATTGAGTTGTATATATGCTTTGCATCTCGTTCAGTTTGGGAAGAACGACAAGAATAGCACCGCGCGCGCGTTTGAAGTCGACAAGCACGGTAACTGGCATCTTGGCATCGGCAAGGAAAAATCAGAAAAATCAGTCGACGTCGAAGAACAAGGCATAAAAGAAAAAAGGTAATGCAACGCGAGTAGAGTAACAACAACACACCATATCGTTCACAATGCACATGCCGCCGCCGCAAATAATAATAAAGTCAATATTAAAATCTAAGCATCTTAAAAATCAATCTCAATCTTCTTCCAAAGATACGTCGCACATCTCCGGATTGTTCTTCGATTGATCGATGTCAAACAACCCGCCCTCACACACCGCTTTCCTCGAATCGTCCCCTAAACTCCACACCTCGTAATCCGCTTTCAACTGTTTCAAAAATCTCGGAACAACCTGACCAACGACTTGATTTACGACAAACCTCCCGGTCCTCTCCGTGCTCTTCACCGTGAACGGAAACCACCTCGGCACGATCAAATACACGCTCACCGTCGTTTCCGATTGAATCGTTTTCTGGTTCGGAAACTCCTCCGTCGCGGAATCAAACCACGACACGTCGTTCACAGAGCTCAACTGAAACTGTTCGTTCGCATCTTCCACAATCTTACTCCCCGAAATCGTCGCCTCTTCGACTGAAATCATCGGCCCGACGCCGTTCGGTCTCACGTCCACCTTCGCCGTCACCGTCGGCGTAATCTTAAACCCAAGAAACGACAGCGTTCCCAGCGTGCACGCGAACGTCCGATCGTCTACTCGTTTTACCGTTTCCCCATCCAACGTGGAGTACGACGTCGCCGGTAAACTCATGTATTCTCGTAAACTGCGCGCGGGATCTTTGGTGTTTTCGAGCACGTCCACGGTGCCGGATTTTTTCGCCGAAAACGAAGCGTGCCGTCCTGGTCGCAACTTGAATCGTTTCACCGCTTCCGTTTCTTCCGAAACGACGAGCAGACTTCTTCCTTCACCTCCGGAAGACGTCGACGTCTCGCCGCTGTTTCGTTCCATCGTAATCACGCCGTCGTTTACCACCGCGTCATCTCTCGCGGAAGAAGAAGAAGAAGAAAAAGAAGAAGAAGAGGCGCGCGATGAAGAAGCGAATCCATCACCGTCGGATGAAGAGGAAGAGGAAAAGAAGACGCTCTTCTTTCTCCCGTCAAAACGCCGCGTCGCTTTGCGCGCGAACGAACTCGTCGTCGATGCGGTCGCAGCAACACCAACGCTCGTCATTCTTCTTCACGTGACTAGTCTATGTTCGCGCTCTCAATATCGGATGCGTGTGTGTGTGTATTATGTGTGTGCGTCTCTCTCTCTCTCTCGTGAATACTGGACTCTGTCGCTACTGGTGCACGGAAACTCACTCTTGCGGCATTCATTATTACTTCTTTTTTGGGTGCGAGGGGAAGAGATTCACGAATCCATATCATCGAGCAACTTTCGCCCGCGTAAAAAAGATCTCTCTGCGTCTGCACTCTTCACGAAACCAAAAAATATCTCGATTTTTTTTCTTCTCGAGTTCAGATAAAACATCCATCCTCGTCGTCGTCAAAACCTGTCTCTCTCATCTCGTCCTCATTCTTTTCTTCGTGTGTTTCTTTTTTTATACACACACAGCACGACAGAAAGAGAAACACACAAAAAAAGAGAGAGATGCCCGCGCGGTCCGCAATCGCCATGGGCGGCGCGGACGTGATGACGTTCGTGCGAAGCACCCGCCCGGGGTTCCCGAAAGGTCTAAAGGTTCGCGATTGATGATTGAAATTGTTTTTTCTTTTTTTGTGTAAGGCTCCTCCCCCGCGGGGGACCGGAGGAATTTTGTTTTGTGTTAAAAAATTCAATTCTAAACGACCCGATTTACGCGCAGGTGATGCTCGCGACCGAAGACGAAACGACGTTTTCGGAGAGTAAAGAAGTGTTGGAATCCTTGTGTTACGAAGGTACGGTTTTGGTTTCGTCGCGCGCGGTCGCCGCGAGCGCGTTTTCGATTTTACTTTTTTTTTTTCGAAAGATTAGAGTTGGTTAAACTACTTTTCTCTCTTTTGTCCCTTTTGGAGAGGGAAAATAAGGGAAAAGGGACTCTTTTACTTTTGTCGAGCTCATCTCTTTCCGGCGCCGGGGGATGTTCTGGAGAAGGTTCAGAGACCATCAAACGCGCGAAAAAAGACTTCCCGCGATGTCTTTTTCCGTTTTCGAGCGGTGTTTGGATGAGAATTGCACTCAAACCTCTCAAAAGATTGGATGTTTTGCGCGCTCTGGATGGGATCGCGGCAGGGGCGATCTTTTCCATTTCTCGGTTTTGGATATGGACGAAGATATTCTTTTTTTGTGGGCGTGACGAGGATCAGAGGAAAAGGAATCTCTCGCTTCTTCTTCTCGCGCGACGCACGCTGACACATCTTCTCTCTCATTTACTTTACACACACACACACGGTTTGGTGGAAAATTTATATAATCAATAGTCACGCGATCGTCATCGCTCGAACAGTGCGTGGAAGAAGCCTCGAAGGAAACCTTTGATGTCGCTTTACTGGACGGGCAGATGATGCGGCTGGCGCTGAGGGAGGAGCCGGACGGGAACGCGGACGTGAAGAAGGAGGAAAAGAAAGTTTTGAACGGTAACGAAGAAGCGAACGAGGACGACGAGGGAAGTGATAAGAGTCCTCCGCGGTCCGATAACAGCGGCGGTGGGAGCACGACGAACATCGAGAAGAAGAAAGCAAAAATCAAGACGACTTTGAGGAAATTGTGTGCGAAAGTCCCGGTAGTGCTCATGCAAAGAGACGAAGAAGCGGACGAGGCGGAAAAAGAAGCGAAAGCGATAGCTGCAAAGGAGGAAGGAAACGCCGTGGTTCGTTTGGAAGCGATTCATTTGACGTCGACGTCCTCTCCTGCAGCGAAGGTGGCGGAGGATGGGGATAACAGTAATAATACTAATAACGCCGGTTCGCAATCCGATAACGACAACAACAACGACAACAACAACAACACCGAAATAACTACCGCCAACGTCGCCGCCAACGTCACCGCCACCACCAACGACGAAAATGAAAACAGTAGCAACGATAACAACAATAGTGAAGACTCTGCGACGAAGCAACAGGAAGAAGACGTTGTTATTCGCGCCATCCGTGAGGGCGTGTGCGACGTGATTCGTATTCCTTTAGCTCGACAAAACTCGGCGAATTTGTGGCAACACTGCGTGCGAAACATGTTGAAAGAATCCGGAAACGTGAAAATGGCAGAAGTTCTCAAGCGATCGGGAATCATGCCGTGTAACAAGAGGATTTTAGGACCAACGACGATGAGGGCAGAACCGAACAGACACAACGGTTCCGATGACTCGAGCGAAGATACCATGATGCCGCTGAAGGCATCGGGGAGTGAAGAGGCCATCAACAAAGCCGATGGTGCCGGTAACAACATTAGCACTGAATTTAGCGGAGCGGTTGTTAAGGTGCCGTCAAAGACGAAAGGTAAACGATCGCAACGAAAGTTTGGGAACAGAGGATGGAGCGTGGCAGCGTCGAACGCCCAACTTAGCACGTCTTTCGATCATCTCCATCGAATTGATCAGTTAGTTCCGCTGCAACCGCAGCAGCTGCAACAACAACAACAACAACAACAACAACAACAACAACAACAACCGCAGCATCTGTATCAGCATCAGCAACACCATCATCATCATCAGCATCAACAATCGATGCAGCCACAGTACCAGCAGCAACCGCAACAGCAGCAGCAGCAGCAGCAGCAGCAACCGCAGCACCATGTTCAGTACCAACAGCCACAGCAGTACCATCAACAGCCGCAGCAGCAGCAACAGCCGCAGCAGCAACAACAACACGTCCAGTATCAACAGCCGCAACAGCAGCTGCAGCCACAACAACCACAACCACAACAAGCTCAACAACCTCAACAACAGCAGCAACCGACGCAGCCGGACAATCCAATGGCTCGCATGCCCTCTTTACAACAACACGTGGGTATCTTGCCGAAAGCGCAACGCTCGAAAATGTCGAAGTCAAAGGTACAGCAGCGACCTCTGGCCGTTAAACCGACACACATCCTCCCAGCACCGGGATCGGGTGATCATCATCATCATCATCAGTATTATTATCATCAACATCATCAACAACCACAACCACAACACGGATCTTATATTGATCAAACCGGACGCGTCGTGTATTACCAACACCCTCCTCAGCAACAGCAGCAGCACGTTCAGTATCAGCAGCAACATCAACAACAGCAATACCACCACGTGCCTCCTCACATGCAGCAGTATCAGCAGTATCCGCAACAGCATCAGCAGCAAGGTCAACTCCATCGCGTTGAGTCGATGCCGCAGTTTCCAACGACGACTGGATTAAACGGGTCCCCGGTACACAGAGCGCATCCATATCATCCGCATCAACAACAGCAGCATCACGGTTCGCATTTACACTACCAAAATCCAAACGGAAGTGGAAGTTCGCCTGCATTGTATCAGCAAGGTGGACAACAAAACTTTGCCGCCGGAGGTGGCCCGGCGCCACAGTTGCCGCTCGGTTTGAAACTCACGAAATCAAATTCGCTCAAGGATTTACTGCGCGCGCACGAGATCGAGAAGATTAACAGGGCAATTGCAGCTGATTCAGCGAATGCGAATGGTGGATCCAGTAACGATTCTCCGACAACGGTTGCGAACGAGCATCCTCTGTTTAACGCGGACACTTTTGGTGACGACGACGAGGAAATTTTGTCTCTCACCAATTTGCCGGATAACGTGGATTTGAATGATTTGAGCGTGGAGCTCGACGACTCCTACCTCGTATTTTGAGCGAGCGAGCTAATAAACTAATAACTACCTACACTAGAAAATACTACCATAATTAAGATCTATGTAATGTAAAACAATGTATGTAAACTCCATTTTATTGATTAGAACTATCACAAGGACAACTTTTATTACTTCTTCTCGGCGGCGCCGTGCGGCGCCATGCGCTTCGCCTCTTCGGAAGGCGACTGAGTCTCTCCTTCTTTCTTCTCATCGCTCTCGTCCACAAAAATCTTGAGACGCGCGTTGCGATCTCTTGAAGTCTTCTGGGACTCCCAAGTTGCATACATCACAAGCACGTCGTCGTCGCTAGTGAGAGGGACGACGGAGCGATCGCCCTCGGAATACTTCAATGTTTGCATGCCATCTTCGGAGCTCCCGAGCGCTTTCGAGAGCAAAACGCGAAGCTCTTCGAGTGAGTTCGCCTTATTCAAACGCGCGAGCGTTTCCTTATTTTCTCCCAGAACAATCGTCGAGCTTATCTTACCATCGATATTTAACACGCGTGCGGAAATTCGAAAGAGTGTTTGGCCGGCGAGAAAGCTCGTAAAAAAGAGACCAATACCCTTATCGAATCGGAGAGAACCGTCAAATACGGCTGCAGAAAAATTGACATACATCGGACCTGGGCACAACGCGGCGAGACCCCAACCCAGCCCAAAGATCGAAGCACCCACTAAAATTCTCCAATTGAAGGGATCGTTTGGTTTATCCGGCTGCGCGAGCTCGTCTCCGAAGAACGAGCGCTTCATGCTCAAGCCTGCGTCTTGGTACTTATTCTCCGAGCTATTCCATGTTTTCCAACCTTTTACGTAGGCAAAAATTGGTATAGCGAAAGCCAACGCGACGAAAAGAAAGATGGCTAAGCTCGGGTCGAACGTTTTTTTGTTCACCGAAAGAAATGCGGATACTTTCGCGGGATCAACCATTCCAGCAACGCAGAGCGCAAGTCCGAACAATGATCCCGAAACCGCGTTTGCGAGTGATTTCGTCCATGCGCGAAGTCTTTTATTTTTCCCGCGAATGCCTACGAATGTAACGATGGCATAAAACGCTAAACTAGAGAGCCAAATCAAGAGTAGCTTAGACGTGTGGAAGGCACTTTCAGCTTCTGCGGCCGCAATTGAAAAGAACCCGCACGCGAGAGTGCACAAAATAAAAGCCCCACGTGATATGACATCAGAAACAGGAGTTGGTTCTTCTCCTTCTTTCTCTTGATAGTACGTATCGTAAATGCGTTGTTGCTTCTCTTTTGGCGTTTCTGTCTCTCTTATCGTCTTTAAGCGTTGAAAACTTTCCTCCCACGAATCATCGCCACTGATATATCTGTAATACGTGTAAATGCCGACGATGATCGATGCAACTGGAAACGCGATGAAAACGAACTTCAACGCCGACTTGACCGTAACGAATACGGCGTGACTCACCGTCGCAACCCAGGGAACGATAATATCCGCGTTGTAAAACATTCTCTCAAAGAAAAGATCCAAAGTCCACGTCCTTTCTCCAGAGTGCATCAGCATCACACTCATCGCGCCCGCGGTATCGAAAACGCTCGCGGTAACTGCGCCGACGATCAAGAAAATACTCGCGGCGACCAAACTTCTCTTCGAGAGTCGCGCGATCCCCGATAACGCGTGCCCGGATGTGCATCCACCAGCGCACGCAGATCCTACGCCAACGAACAATCCAGCCATAGCCAAACGCACTGGATTATTTGCCGATTCAAACCCTCCGTCTGGTAGCAAATAAGTCAACTCTAACGCGTTCAAGAGCGCGTGCGTCCCGACTAACAAACCGAGCAAAAATGCCGGTCGTCTCAAATGTCTGTGCAAACCAGAGACCCCGATGGCCTCCCCGGTGGTGAGATATTTCGTCGCTAAACTCGTCGCCAGGAAAACGCCTCCAACTACAGCCGTTCCCGGCGTATACTCCGACGGGTAATGCGGAGGGAGACGACGAGGAAAAGGAGGAGACGCGATCGTCGTCGTCGTCGTCGCTTTTCCAGATCTGAGTTTTTCAATCCCAACGCCAGTCGCGACGTCCAGCTCGGCTGTTTTCTTCGCGCAAACAAAACGCGCTTTAAAGCTGCTCTTATCGTCGTCGTTCTTTCTTCTTCTCGTCGTCGTCGACACCATCGCGCGACGATGATGGCGGCAACGCGGCGAGTGATTTTGGAAGACGTTCGCGGTCGTCGTCGTCGTCGTCGTCATGATGATCCCCTCGCCGCCGCGCGCGCAGTTTTTGGCGACTTGTTTTCGCGCGAGTATTTTTTGTATCTAAAAGATACGAATTTTCCCCACAAACTTTATCTCGAAACAACAATGCGCGCGCATCGACAACATCTGCTCCTCCTCTTCCAGCTCTCGTTCCTCTTCTTCTTCTTCAACCCTCGACCGCTCGAGGCGAAACTGTACGGATCGTACTCCAGAACGAGCGGTTCGAAAAGACCGTCTGGGGTTCGGTTTTCGAGCCGCTTGGCGTACAACGCGTACGGTCGTCGAAAACTTCTCCAAGAAGAAGAAGAAGACTCAGACTCCGATCGGAGTCTTCGAGAGGCGCGACAAAACTTGATCGAATCGATCGGGTCGTCTTCGTGCGAGAAAAACGACACGATGTTTGACGTGCTGCAGTCGACGCCGGAATTGTCGAGGTTTTTTAACGTCAGTTTGCGGTATCCGAAAGTCGTGAACGCGCTGAAGCAGTATTCGAGATACGACACGGTTTTTGCACCGAGCGATGAAGCTATTCAAGATCTGGTGGAGTGAGCGAGTCTCTCGATTTTTTTGTTTCTCTTTCTCTCTCTTTGCGTCGCGCGAACGTCGGCGGTGATGTTAAAACTATCAGTCCATTTTCCGGAACTGAGGTAATTCACGTGCTTCTGAAGATCACCATATACTGAGCCGACTCGATCTGTTCTTCCGCGCGTTTTTCTTCCGTCTCGTTTTCTCCTCTCGCGGCGAGCGTTTTAGTACACTGAGCCGTTCCTCTCTCATTTCATTGAAGATGGTCCGGATACGACCAATTTGAAGAGTTCGTCTCGAAACTATGGGGCGAAGACGAGTACGAGGCGCGCTTGATCGCGCACCACGCGGTTCCCGAGTCGAACTTGACGGAAGCAGAGTTGAGAGCGTTGGAAGGGCCGTATCGATTCTTGAGAGACGCTCTCGGTGAGGTCATGCCTTTGAAAATCGAGGCGTACCCGGAAAATACCACCGTTCGAGCGCTCGGTTCGGAAGGTACCATAATCAAACCGGATTTGATCGCTTGTAACGGCATAATCCACGTCATCGACACGGTGCTCTTACCGTTCGACGGCGACGGCGTCTTGGACGACGCGCAAAAAGACGCCTTGCGAGACGCGATTCGAGCGCTCTTCGAGATCGATGGGCCGGGGACGATCGCGGACGACGTCATCAGGAAAAATCTCGCTTCCATTCTCCTCGGGTACGATCCGATAGAGAACTTAGACGTTGCCTTGGGCCTCGCGCCGGCGCCGTCGTCCTCCGTCGTCGAAGGAGAAGAAAAAGAAGACGGACGATAAAGATAACAACAAAAAATACGCGGGATGTTGCGTGCGCGCGCACGAAGAAAGAGGGATCGGCGATGATGTTAAAAAAAGTCTTTCTTCATATCATTCTGAACTGACTATGATTACAGAAAAATCTGTAGGCTGAGCCGATTTACCTCATCTCTTTCTTTCTCGCGTGCGCTCTCTAAAGTAACAAATACGCGCACAGATTTAGAAAAAACGTCCAAAACAACAACATTTTGTGAATAAATTTTTTTTTGTACGAGAGTCCCCCTCGTAAAAACCTGAAGCGAGGGTCTCATCTCTCCAATCGGTCGCGAGGTGGATGCATGTGACTCGATCAGGCGCTGTTTACGTACGTACGCACTTTTTTTTCCTCGACTCTTTCTTTCCTCATATTTCCTCATATATCTATCCCAAACGTAAAAGTACTTTTGTGTACACATATAGATAAACAAAAGAACTTGCATGACGCCGAACGCTGCGGTCGTTATAAACAACAGAGCGGAAGGCATCATCGTTGGTTCTTCTTCTTCTTCTTCTTCTTCGCGACGAGGCGTTCGAACGATGCGGAAGGCGATGAGTAGCACGCGCGGCGCGTTTTTTTCGCGAATCGGTGCGGCGACGACGACAAAAAGCGCATCTTCGTCGTCATCGAATTATCTTCGTCGACAAAATGATAACAACGCGGCGACGATAACGACGACGACGCGAGCGACTCCCCGGAGCTTCATCGCTCGCGCCGGTTCTTCGATGCACCGAAGAGCGCTGACGACCACCGCTTCCGCGGTGTCGCCGGGAAAGAAACACGGCGATTTGCCGAAGAATTTCGAGCACACGGACGTGGAAGAACCTTTATACAAAAGATGGGAACAATCCGGCGCGTTTAAGCCGAAACCGAACGATGACAAAGAACCGTTTACGATTCCGATGCCGCCCCCGAACGTGACTGGTGCGCTGCACATGGGCCACGCGATGTTTGTGACTATTCAAGACGTGATGAGTCGATCGATGCGGATGCGAGGACATCCGACGTTGTGGTTGCCGGGCACGGACCACGCGGGGATCGCGACGCAGTTGGTCGTGGAAAGGCAATTGGAAAGCGAAGGCCTGTCGAGAATTGGCGTTGGGAGAGAAGAGTTCGAGAAGAGAACGTGGAAATGGAAGAAAGAGTACGGGGATAGGATTCAAAATCAGATTAAACGATTAGGGGCGAGTTGCGATTGGAGTCGCGAGCGATTCACATTGGACGAAAACTTGAGCGAAGGCGTTTTAGAGGCATTCAGTAGATTACACGAACAAGGATTAATTTACAGAGGATCGTACATGGTGAACTGGGCGCCAAAGTTACAAACGGCGGTGTCAGATTTAGAGGTGGAGTATAGCGATGAGCCTGGGTTCTTGTTTCACTTCAAGTACCCGTTGGAAGGATACGAGGAGGATAACACAAAGTTTTTACCGGTGGCCACGACGAGACCGGAAACGATCGTCGGGGATACCGCCGTCGCCGTGCACCCGGAGGATCCGAGATATAAGGATTTTGTTGGCAAATTTTGCGTCGTTCCTGGAACGAACGGCAGGAAAATTCCTGTCATCGCGGACGAATACGTCGACATGGAATTCGGTACGGGCGCTTTGAAAATCACGCCGGCGCACGACCCGAACGATTACGAAATGGGTAAAAAGCGCGATTTGGAATTTATAAACATCATGAATAAAGACGGGACGATGAACGCGAACGCGCAAGCTTACGCTGGTTTAGACCGCGCCGAATGTCGCACTAAAATCTGGGAAGATTTAGAAAAAGACGGCTTGGCGATCAAAAAGGAAGATTACGAAACGAGAGTGCCGCGATCGCAAAGAGGCGGCGAGGTCATCGAACCCATGGTCTCCGAGCAGTGGTTTTGTAAGATGGAAACCATGTCTACGCCAGCGTTGAACGCGTTGAAAACGGGCGAATTGACGATTGTCCCGAAACGTTTCGAGAAAGTTTACGAGACCTGGTTGAGCGATTGCAAGGATTGGTGCATCTCCAGACAGTTGTGGTGGGGCCATCGCATTCCGGTGTGGTACGTTCACGATAGCATAGAAGATTTACAAAATGCAAAGAAAGGCGAAGGTAAAGGCGCGTCGAAGAAGTACGTCGTGGCAAAGAACGACAAAGACGCGCGAGCTAAAGCCGAGGCGAAATACGGCGAGGAAATTATTTTGTACCGAGATGAAGACGTGTTGGACACGTGGTTTTCGAGCGGTCTGTGGCCGTTTTCAACCATGGGTTGGCCAGATGAAAACGCTCCAGATTTCAGAAAGTATTTTCCTGGGTCCGTGTTGGAAACCGGCCACGATATTCTGTTCTTTTGGGTGGCGAGAATGATCATGATGTCCTACGGCATGACTGGTAAGTTGCCGTTTCACACGGTGTATTTACACGGTTTAGTTCGAGACGAGCAAGGAAGAAAGATGTCGAAATCGTTAGGGAACGTCGTCGATCCGTTGGGTGTCATCGGCGATGTCGGATGCGACGCTTTGCGTTTCACTTTGGCCACTGGTACGAGTCCCGGACAAGACTTGAACTTAAGTTTGGAACGATTGAAGAGCAACAGAAATTTCACGAACAAAGTTTGGAACGCCGGTAAATTCGTCCTCTTCGCCATGGAAGATTTGAGCGACGACGAGCGCGTAGAGATTCAAAAGATGTCCGAAACGATTGTCTCGTCAGATACTTCGTCCTTATCGCTTTCCGAGCGATGGATAATCTCCAAATTGCACCAAACCGTCGATCAAGTTACGAAATCTTTGGATAAGTATGATTTCGGTATTGCCGGACGAAGCGCCTACGGGTTCTTCTACGACGATTTCGCGGATTGGTTCATCGAGTCTATTAAAACTAAATTCAACGACAAAGAAGATCCAGAAGGGAAGAAGCGCGCGTTGGCGGTAACTTTATACGCGTGCGACAGCATTTTGAGACTGTTACATCCGTTCGTGCCGTACGTCACTGAAGAGATTTGGCAGGCGCTGCCGCATTCGGGTGATTTGTTGATTTCGCAATCGTGGCCGGAAACCGAACAGAAGAAGGACGACGCCGCAGAGCAATCTTACGAAACGTTAAGAAGTGTCGTCACGAAAATTCGAAACGCTCGAGCGGAATATAACGTCGAACCGGCGAAGAAAATAGAAAATTGCACGATTGTCATTAAGGATTCCTCGGCGTTGCTATCCGATTTGCAAAGCGAAGTGGCCGTTTTATGCTCGTTGGCGCGGTTAGACCCGGCGTCGACTACGGTTGCATCCTCGGCACCGGCCGATTGCGAACAAAACCCGTCCGATTACGTCAACGCCATCGTCGCCGATGGTGTGGAAGTGTTCTTATCCTTAGCCGGCTTAGCCGATCCAGCGAAGGAATCCAAACGGTTAAAAAAGCAAGCCGAAAAGTTGGAGAAAGATTTGAACGGTTTGAATGGACGTTTGAGCTCGGAGGCGTTCTTGAGCAAAGCGCGTCCAGATGTGGTGGAAAAAGCGCAAGCGGAAGCGAAGGAGTTGAGCGAACAGTTAGCCGCCGTTCAGGCTCGATTAAAAGTTATGACGGGCTTATTAGCAACATCTAAATAAATAATAACAATATACAAATACAAAATCGAATTCCGCAAGAATAATACAAGCAAACGTCAAGTTACGCTTCGTTCAACCGACTCTGTCTCGGACTGTTCCCAACGCTCCCCGCTCGAATCTCTTGCGCTTCCAACAACAGCAAAGACGAGAAACTTCTCGATCGATTGCGTCCTCCCGCCAACCCGACGTTCCCGGCGTCCTCGTCCATTTCTCTTGTGTGCACCACGATAACCGGCGAACTAGGTTGTCCACCAACACTAGTGCCATGCGGCGACCCGCACATTGTTCCAACCTCTAAATTCTCAAACGACCGCGAAATAGGAATCGCGTTCGTCTCGGCGTACACGTGCACTTGCGGTATCGTTCGAGCGCCTACCGAAGTGCTCTGATGATTCTCAACGCTCGTCCCGAAGCCCCCTCCACTATTCTGCCTTCTAAAATAACTATTATAATCTCTACTCATCGCTTTCGCCGCGCTCGGTGACCCCATCGCTTCGATATCGTTCACGTCCGCGAACTTTTCGATGTAGTTGAAACTTCCGTGCTGCCTCCCTATGCTCTTCCCGTTTTCGTCGTCGTCGAAATATTCTCGTCCGTGTCTGCCTCGAGCGGAATCGCCGTAATTGTTCGTCCGCCTGTGAATCGGAATGCCTCCTCCACCCATCGTTTCGTTCTCTCCTCCTCCTCCTCCTCCCCGTCGTCGTTGTTGTTGTTGTTGACGCGCATCGGTGGCACCCGCAACGCCAAAATCGCTCTTCTCTTCGCCCTGCGCGTTCGTCGTCGTCGCCGAAGAAGACGGCGGCGGCGCCTTCAAAGATGCCGTCAACGCGGACGACAACGCGCCCTGTTTCTTCTTAATCGAGCCTGGCTCTTGTTCTTGTCGTTCCATCGTCGCGCCTCGCATATATATACCTCTTCTCTCTTTTTGTTGTTTGTGCGGGGAAATAATGGGGAAAATTGAAAAACCTCAGACGTGGCTGCTTTTTGGGGGTCGACGGATTTTGAAATCAAAATCGAACAGAAATCCAAAAAAAGTACACATGGAAAGAGTACGTATAAGTATATATACCGCGAGCGCTTTACAACAAAAAAAGTGGTTTCGTTCTCTTCTATATAATTCTTATTATTCGGCGAACGCGACGCGTTTCTTGCGCTTACTTTTCACGCCCAATAAGACGGAGCGCAGCGATTCGGATTTACCTCGCTTGGCCAAGGAGGCGAGGAGCGCGATCGCGTCGACCCAAGCGTCTCGCTCGGCTTCGGTTTCGCAGGCGAAGCGGTAGTGGCGGATTTTTTCTTCTTCGGCGGGTGAAGATGTTGTTGTTGTTGTTGTTGGAGTCGCGGACGACGCGTCGTTTTCTTTCTCTTGTGTCGAGTCTTCTTCGCGGACGGAGAGGAGGAAAGCGAAACAGTTTGGCGGACGAGAAATGTCCGAGATTGGTTGGCACGACTCCACCGAGAGCATCGGGAGATTGACGTTGAAGAAATGATTCGGAGGAGATTCAGCGGACGATGCACTATTCCCCCACGCGTCGTTTCGTGATGGTACGTAATCTCCGGATTCACTCTTGATGCGAAAGGTTTGCGCGGAATCGACCGTTTTGAAAGCAGAGACGCACACGGCGAAGCGCCGTCGCGCCCAATCGAAATCGGTTATCGTCGTTCGTCTCTCCTTGCCTTTTCCCACGCCACCGGCAAACCATACGTTGCCGGCGAAGAGCGAATCGTCGCCGCATTGCGTGTCCGGCAACGCGGTTTCTACCAATTGCGCGCTTTGCGAGTATACCGTTTTTGCATTTTTCGTTTCCGACGAAGACGGCAACGAAGAAGTCACCATCGCCAACGCCGAGAAAACGTACACCGCGGCGTATTCGCTCTTACCGCGAGCAAACTCAACCGTACCTAAATTATACGCCGCTCGATGAAAATCTGGCGAAATGCGAATTGCTCTTCGAAACTTAAGAATCGCTTCGCTCAAAAATCTCGTTTTGCTCTCGTCGCTACTACTCGTGGACTCCTCCGTCTCCGCCGCTAACATCGCTCTCTGTCGCAACGCCAACCCGTGATTATTCAGCGCTCTCGATATGCTCATCGGTGTCACTCTCTCGCTCAATCTATCTCCTTCTTTTTCTATCGTTTCTCCTCCTCTCCCACTTCCTATATACGAACGCGCCATCCCAACCTCCACCGCTTTCTCGTACTTCTCGCACGCCTCTCGCCACAGCGCCGCCGCTTCCTCCGGCCGTCTCGGTTCCAACAAGCGCGCGCGGTCGCCGATCGCAATCGCCCAGTTATAGTACACGGTATCTGTTACGATGCGTTTTCGTTATAAACACACACACACACACATGGATAGAAAAAGAGAGAGAGAGAAAAGTCAGTCAGAGAAACCAATCGTGGACGCTCAAAAATCGCGAAACAGAACGCGACAGAACACACGCACATTCCTCCTTCCATTTCGAGGCAAACTCGTACGCTTTGCACGCTTTCACGTGCAACCCTTCGCAAATGTTCCTATTCTCCTCCTCTTCCTCGCTATTACTATTGAGTGCGTTGCTATACTGTTCCGCTTGCTCTTGCAACGTCAGCGCGGTCTCCGTGAGCGTTTCCACGACGAACTTTCCGTCCTCTTCGTTTTCTTCCCGACGGAGTTTGAGCAACAGCGCGTCCAATTTCGATTGCAACTTTCTCTGCGAGTTATCCTTCGGAAGAGGCGAAGATTGCTGCACGTGCTGCGAGAGGTAGGTGGCTATCTTTTTGCGGGTTCGCTCGTGGTCGCCGTCGTTGTTTTCGGTAGTTTTGGCGCGAGTCATCGGTTCGAGTTCATATCGCGTGTTGTTATATTTTTTGTATCTTAAAAAGCTGCTTTTCTGTGGGGAAAAATCTGAGACAATTTTCTTTCCTCATTGCAACATATGCACGCACCGACGAGCCGACGAAACGCGGCGAGAGCCGTCGTTTTATCCCTGATGGCCGCAGTCGCGGCGCTGAGTTTATTTTACGACGACGGAAGAAGTTTCTTCGGTCTCGGCGGCGAACCACGCGGTGACGATGCTGTTGTTTCCGATGTTGTTGTTGGAAACAATGCTCCTCTCGAAGAAGAAGAAGCGAATGGATTAGGAGTAACGGAATCAGAACGGCCGCGAAGAAAAGCGCGCGTGAAAGCGAGAGATCGATATTACGACCCAGAATTGGCGAGAGAATACGCACCGGAAACGGTTTCGAACCCGGACGAGTATTTCATTCGCTGCAATCGCTCTGGTTCTTCTTCGTCTTCTTCTCTTCTTTACGCGGAGAAAAGTTTTTCATCGGGATTTAAAGATTCTTCCTCTCTGGTGTATCAATTCGACCCGAAGAAGGACGCGAAGCACATCGTAGACGCCATACACGAATCGAGCTTAAACCGAGACCCGTTTAAGTCGGCGTATTTTTGTAACATTTTGCCGCAGGATTTATACGATGATATCAACGCTTATTTTCCCCCGGCGTACGCGTTGATGAAAGACCAGCGAGCAAACGCGGGACAAGTCGGTAGGAGAGACGCGGATAAGCGGTACAAGTGTTCCGCGTTTGACATTTTGAAACTGAGAGACGAAAAGAAATGGAGTAAGGTTTTGCGAGCGAAGAAGGTGTGGGAGAGAGCGACGAAGGCGTTGTACTCGCCGAGCGTGAAATTGGCGCTGTTCATGAAGTTTAAGATTAGTAAGAAACCGGTTTCGCGAGATTTTCGGGTGCAAAGTGACGCCGGAGGTTTCAGCATAGGAACGCATCCGGATAACAGGAAGAAGATATTGACGTTTCAGTTGTATTTGCCGCAAGATGCGAACGAGGAAAGTTCGGTGTATACGTACGGGACGTGTTTGCACACGCCGGAGCAACACAGGAGGAGAGATAAAATCGACGGATCGGCGCCGTGCGAAAAAAAAATGGCGTTTCTCGCGAATAGCGCGTACGCGTTTCCAGTGACGCGATCCTCGTTCCATTCCGTGGAAAAAGTCGTGGGTAAATCAAAGGGTGCACGGAAAACAATCATGTTGAATTGGTACACGCACGCTATGGAGGGCGCGCAGAGCATGGGCGGTGGTTTGCTTTCGTTACTCGCCGGTTAAGAAAGAAATTTAGAATGTAGATGTAGGAACGAGATTCAAATCAAACCAACAAATGATGTATGATATAAATATGTATTAAAGTTGTTCATCTAAAACCAACTGCTTCCTTTAGGTTTTGGCAACTCGTAAATAACTTCCCCGGCTCCGATTTTGAACAATTGCCTCGGAGTCGGCGGGTCGATGCCCATGATATCCATCGTGTGTTTAATCCCGTCTTTGACAATGTACATGCTCGTCGGCGCGATAAACTCCAAGTGCGGATGCCATACCTTTGAATTCGCGACTCTCGTTGAGTGAATTTGAATGCCTGTAATGACGGCGTAATCCGCCTTCTCCACGTCGACGGTCTTTTCGATTAAATCCGCCATGTCGCTTTGAATAACTTTATTCGCCAACTTTGTCACGTCGACGAGACCCAAACCTTTATCCGGAATATCCTCTTTATCTATAGCCTTCATCATTCTATTCATCAAGATAGAAAACTCAGGATCTAACGGGTCGTGCCAGCACGTCTCTTCGCTCTCTCTTTTCAACGTCCCATCTTTATACTGCTTAAACATCGGCTGCATTTTGATCAAAGCTCCGCAGGCGCACGACTGCTGCGCCCGACCGCTACGGATGACCGATCCAATCTTCCCTTCCGCATCAATCGCGATGTGCGGCAACGCGAATAAAACGTACCTCTCTCTCCCGGTAGCAAAATCAATCGGAGCGTGCGAAAAGCCCGCTCCCAACCCGGTCGTACCGGCGGTAATTACCCCGCCCAAACCGTCCACGTCCAGCGAGTACCCAAAAATGTCGTGAATAGCCGTCTTGAGCGGAAACGTGATTTCGTCTCTACACAACGACGTCAAAGCGATGCTATTATCCGCGGTAAACCCGAATCTTCTCAGCATGACTTCCGAGCGAAACAAGAAATCATCCATCCCGATCGCGTTCGGAAAATGTTTCGTCACCACTTCGATGCGTTCGTTTATGTACGCCTTGCGATTGTGTTGCAACTCTGGGTCGATGTCAAACCCACCGTACTCGTAAAAGCGAGGTCCGTGCGGGGTGATCGGATCTTTAATCGCCGTGGACAACGTGTGCGGATACGCCCCGTTATCCGCGCGAGGGACGATTGAGATTGACCCTCGCTGGTTGTTGTTGCCGTTGTCCTCATTCTTTCGCAGTCCCGTGCCTCTCCAAGAGGCGATATCTCTTCGCGATGATAAAGCCGCTTTTCCTCCAAGAAAAGGAGAAAGTTGTTGTTGCCGCTGAATCGTCTTCTCGGACGTCGAGCACGGCGTTTTCACAAAGTTCACCGCGTACGTGCGCATTCTTC
>Ga0182093_1815270_pt1 | contig 22057 bp, 17 predicted proteins | sample 041ome_21_FD_127776 | JGI IMG/M metagenome (GOLD analysis project Ga0182093, IMG submission 127776) | Metatranscriptome of coastal salt marsh microbial communities from the Groves Creek Marsh, Georgia, USA - 041411BS metaT (Metagenome... | ecosystem: Environmental > Aquatic > Marine > Intertidal...
GGGGCTTGAGGCCTGCCTCACGCTCCTCGAAGAAGTCGCTGCGTTTGAGCCTCCGACGTTTGAGGCAACCTACGAATGCGTGTCGTTGCGGCATGACCATGACTACCCGATGAACCATGGGCGGGTTGTGTCCAGCGGCGGCACACAGAGCAGTCCATTGTCGATAGAGGTGGAAGACTTCAACCAGCACTTCCGTGAGCGGCAGGTTCCGCAGAGCACTGCCTTGCACAGCCTGCGGCTCCCTGGGGAAACTCCCTATCTCACCGGACCGATGGCCCGCATGAATCTCTGCCGGGATCAGCTGCCGTCCAGGGCCCGTGCCGCGGCGGACGACTGCGGACTCGAGATGCCCCTTCGCAATCCATACCGTTCGATCGTGGCGAGGGTGGTGGAGATGGCGGCGGCCTGTGAGATCGCCTCCGACATTGCCCGTGAGGCCACTGCGGATGTCAACTGCTGCCGAAGTGTCTACAAGCCACGGGCGGGTGTTGGCTGTCATGCCACAGAGGCACCCCGCGGACTGCTCTACCACCGGTATCGTCTCGATGACCGTGGGCGTGTTGCAGAGGCAGAGATCATCCCTCCCACCTCACAGAACCAGGCGCAGGTCGAAGGCGATCTGAGGGGCCTCCTGCCCGGGGTGCTCGCGCTGGATGACGCAGAGGCAACACGTCGCTGCGAGATGCTGATCCGTAGCTACGACCCGTGCATCAGTTGCGCAACCCACTTCTTGACGTTGTCGGTCGATCGCGAAGGGCAGGGGTGAACCACGAAAAATCCGCGGTGACCCGAAGGCCACCGCGGACTCGCGGAATCGAACGGCTCTTTCAAATGCGACGGAGTAGGTCGCTGCGAGAATGATACGGGGCAGGTCGTGCTGTGCACGGCCATGCATGGCCCCGGATCAACGCGGTATGTCTGGCTCCTCCGACGGACTGAGTCGAGCATTCGTTTTTCGGACAGGGAGATCATTCGACATTCCACTGCCTGCGGCTGTTGGAAATTCTTCTCCACCGCGCATCCGTTAACGCCGGCCCGACTTCTCGCGATGCTCGGGCAGCGTGCTAGCTGTGCATCCGGGGGAGCGGGTCGCCTTCCGCCACGATTGCCGCCTCAGCGGCGGCCAGCTCCCCCAGGCGGGCCTGTACGACCTCATCGCTGGCAAAGTCCTTGGCCAGACGGACATAGGTGGAGTGGTGGCGAGCCTCCGACTCAAACAGGCTTTCGTAGAAATCCGCCAGCTCTGCGTCAGCTTGTCCGTCACCCACAGACCTCCGCATATGCTTGCGGAGCAGGTCAAACCGCTCGCAGGATCGAGCCTCGATCAGCCCGGCGACCAGCAGCCGATCCACTGCTCGATGTGGCTCCTGCCGTCTGACAAGATCGTTGAGCTTCCGTCCGTATGTCGACGGAGCGAGCCGTCGAAACCGGATGCCCCGCCGCGTGAGTAGGTCGATCACGAGATGGAAATGCTCAAGCTCCTCCTCGACAATTTCAGTCATTGCCCGGCAGAGCTCGATGTTGTCGACGTAGGCAAACAGCAGATTCATTGCTGTGCCGGCCGCCTTCTTTTCGCAGTGGGCATGGTCGATCAGGATCTCTTCAAGACCCGTATCGACCTGCCCAAGCCAGCGATCAGAGGTTTTTGACTCAAGGCTCAGCAACGGCTTTCTCCCTGAGCGAATGCCCCTGTGGCCCTACGAGCAGCCCATGCTATTGCCACAGTTGTGACAGAGGTAGCAGTTGCCGTTGCGGACCGTGATGGATCCGCAGTTGTCACAGGCTGGGGCGTCGATCTGGAAGTTGGCGAACTGGTTTTCCCGGTCTGAGGGGCTGGAGTCCGCCGAGACCTGCATCTTCAGTCCGGCACGCTCGAGCAAGGCTGCTGTCGTGTCGGAGGAGGAAGAGGTCTGCTTCCCTGAGGTGTTCTTCCAGGTTTGGCTCTGTGCTTTTGAAGAACTTGGTGCTTTTGAAAAACTCTGCGGTTTCAAGCCGTTGGTTTTTGAAGCACTGCCGTTGGAAGATTTTCCACTGGGGTACTTGTTGGGGGCAGTTCCTTGCCCATCAGCCAGCCCGCTCGCCGTCGTGGCGGCGGGCTTACGCTTTGTTTCCTCATCTCCCTCACCACCGCCTTCGCTGCTGGAGGACTGTGGCACACCCTTGCTCGCCTCACGATAGCCAGGCAGGAACTCCATTCCGAGCCAACGGAAGATGTAGTCGACCAGGCTCTTGGCGACTGGAATGTCGGGATTCTTTGTGTATCCCCATGGCTCGAAGCGGGTGTGGGAGAACTTCTTGACGTAGACCTCAAGCGGCACGCCGTACTGGAGGCTCATCGAGATCGCCGTCCCGAAGGCGTCCATCAGACCACCGATGGTGCTGCCTTCCTTGGCCATCGTGATAAACAGCTCGCCAGGACGGCCGTCGTCGAAGAGGCCGACGGTGATGTAGCCCTCGTGGCCGCCGACATTGAACTTGTGGGTCACACTGCGACGGGTGTCAGGCAGGCGATCGCGTCGCGGTGCAGCCTTGGCGGCAGCGTTTTCGTTCGCCTTATCGCCCTCGGTGCTCGTGTTGAGAGGCTGGCTCTCCTTCGAACCATCGCGGTAGATGGCCAACGCCTTGAGGCCCATTCGCCAGCCCTCGCTATAGGCTCCGGCAATGTCATCGGGCGTGGTCTCGCGCGGCATGTTGACCGTCTTGGAAATGGCACCAGAGAGGAACGGCTGAGCGGCTGCCATCATCTTCACGTGCGCCATCCACGGAATCGATCGCTTGCCGAGCCGTGCCTGGAAGGCACAGTCGAAGACAGGCAGGTGCTTCTCTTCGAGGCCCGCAGCCCCTTCGATCGTGTCCTTCTCGTCGATGTAGGCGAGGATCGATTCCACTGCCCGCTCGTCGTAGCCAAGTGTTCGTAGAGCGAGTGGCACCGTCTGGTTGACGATCTTGAGCATGCCACCGCCAGCGAGCTGTTTGTATTTCACCAAGGCGATATCGGGCTCGATGCCGGTGGTGTCGCAGTCCATCAGGAAGCTGATGGTTCCGGTCGGGGCGAGCACGGTGGCCTGGGCGTTGCGATAGCCATGCTGCTGACCACCCGCGAGAACCTCATCCCAGACCTGACGGGCCGCATCACGGAGATACTGCGGGCAGGCGACATCGATCTGGTCGACCGCCTTGCGGTGCATCTGCATGACCTTGAGCATTGGCTCCCGGTTGGCAGCAAATCCCTCAAACGGTCCAACGGCACCGGCGAGTTCAGCACTCGTACGGTTGGCGGCACCGTGCAGGATGGCGGTGATCGCCCCACATACGCCCCGGCCGGCGTCACTGTCGTAGGCCAGGCCGTCAGCCATCAGCAGGCTGCCGAGGTTGGAGTAGCCAAGGCCGAGCGGACGGTAGAGATGGCTGTTCTTCGCGATCCTGGCAGTTGGGTAGCTGGCGTGGTCTACCAGGATTTCCTGAGCCACAAAGAAGATGCGGCAGGCTGCCGCAAACCGCTCGACATCGAAGTGGCCGTCGGGCTTGCGGAACTTCATCAGGTTGATGCTGGCGAGGTTGCAGGCGGTGTCGTCGAGGAACATGTACTCGCTGCACGGATTGCTCGCGTTGATCCGTCCGGAGTTTGGACAGGTGTGCCAGCGGTTGATCGTGGTGTCGTACTGCACACCAGGGTCTCCGCACTGCCAGGCACACTCGGCCATCTTGCCGAGCACGTCTTTCGCCTTGAAAGTTGGCCCAGCCTTGGAGCCATCAGTGACCCAGTGCGTGGTCCAGGAGTCGTCTCGCTCAACCGCCTGCATGAACTCGTCGCTGACCCGCACGGAGAGGTTGGCGTTTTGGAACAGGATCGAGGCATAGGCCTCACCGTTGAAGTTGGCGTCGTAGCCACCCTTTTCGATGAGCACGCGGGCTTTCTTCTCCTCCCGCGACTTGCACTCGATGAACTCCATGATGTCGGGGTGGTGCACCTTCAGCGACTGCATCTTGGCAGCTCGCCGCGTCTTGCCACCGCTCTTTACCACTGCGGCGACCTGGTCGTAGACCCGCATGAAGGAGAGGGGGCCAGAGGGCTTTCCGCCGCCGGCGAGCTTCTCCCGCTGGCTGCGGAGGGTGGAGAGGTCGGTGCCGGTGCCTGAGCCAAACTTGAAGAGCATCGCCTCACTGCGGGCGAGGTCCATGATGTCTTCCATGTTGTCCTGCACGCTCTGGATGAAGCAGGCAGAACCTTGAGGGTATTCGTAGGGGTTCTCAGGCTGCACGACCTCGCGGGTGGCTTCGTCCCATCGCCAGTTGCAGGGGGCGCCGGAGACGCCGTATTCGTTGTAGAGGCCAACGTTGAACCAGACGGGAGAGTTGAACGCCCCATGCTGGTGCACGCAGAGCCAAGAGAGATCGCGGTAGAACCGCTCGCCATCTTCGGCAGACTTGAAGTAGCCGTCCTTGATGCCCCAGTCGGCGATCGTGCGGGCAACGCGGTGCACGAGCTGCTTGACGGAGTGTTCACGCTCCGGCGTGTGGATCTCGCCGTAGAAGTACTTGCTGACGACGACGTTGGTGGCCAGCTGGCTCCAGGCCGCGGGGATCTCGCAGGCGGGCTGCTCAAAGAGCACCTTGCCGTCTTCGCCCTTAATGGCAGCGGTCCTCAGCTCCCACTCGGTGGTGTCGAACGGGCTTTCGACGTCTGTGGGACAGAAGGTGGTCTCAATGGCCAGTGGTTCTCGTGAGCTTGTGGACGCCGCGTGCTCCGCCTGCGATGCAGAAACTGGACTGGCAGGGGCGGATGCAAAATCGTGCGTCATAACGGGCTCCTAAGAACGATGAAAAAGGTGGCGATGAGTTGTTGCAGCGGACGCAGACCAGTCGTCACAAGTATACTTTCGTATAGCACGCAAACAAGCCGTGCTGATCGGCCAGGGCGGTGATGGTGTGGGCTGCAAGCTGCGGCGAACGCACCTCGAGAAAACACCATAGTCGTGCCATGCTGCGGCACGAGACCCCCGAGGACGAAAAGGCAGCTCCTTCTGCGTGTATCGCAAGATCCTTCTGCGTGTATCGCAAGATGTTGTGGCGATTTGTTTGCTGACCACTTCATATGGCCGGGGCGTGATCGTAACGAGCCTGAGCAGTGCGTCAAGCGTTTTTTGTGAGCGGATTGTTTTGACCGAAAAACGCTGTGGCGAGCCGCCCGCGGAGGGCGTCTGAGAGGTGGCTGTCGATGACGTGGTGCCCGAGGTGAGAACTCCTCGGAAGAGGGGTTTAACGCGGTGGATGTGCCATTTTCGGCTGAAAGCGTGCTCGGCCAGCCGCTTGCGGGCGTTGCAAGAACGAGAAACCGTGATCGAGTAGAATGCTTGGATGTCCCATCTGCCGAAACCACGAACGCCTGCACTACGAGCATCGCTCCGCGAACGCGTGCGGTCTGCGGGACTGCGGTGCACCGCGGCCCGGCTGACGGTGCTTGAGCATCTCGTCGAGCATCGTGGTCCGCAGACGCATGCGGAAGTGGCAGATGCCCTCGACCACCGTGGGTTTGACCGGGCGACGATCTACCGCAATCTGATCGAACTGAGCGAGGCCGGCATCCTTGCCCGAGTGGAGTTGGGCGATCATGTCTGGCGGTTTGAGTTCCTTGAGCGGGATTCCGCTGGACGGCACGAGGAGAGCCACCCCCATTTTCTCTGCACGAGCTGTGGGGAAGTGTCGTGCCTTGCGGATGTGACAGTGGTGATCACGCCGAAGGGAGCCACTCCCCTGTCGGCTGGAGCTCTGGGTGGCAGGGAGCCCGATGCTGGGAATCCCGAGATCAGGGCTACTGCCGTGCAGGCAGGGCGAACGAGTGTGACCGACATCCCCAGGGTGACAGAGGTGCTCTTGAAGGGCCGCTGTCGCAACTGTGTCGAGCCGCATGCGGTGCCCGAGCCAAGCAGGTCACAGCAGGTCACCGCAGAGCCGGGCCGCCCCTCCTGAGCCGTTACGCACACCGAGGAGAAGATACCTGTGTCGCTATCTGTTGCTGACGTGGCCGCCCAACTTGATCACGCGGTCTTGAAGCCGCAGGCGACCGATGACGACCTGGCGGCGGCGGCGGCGATGTGTCGCGAGCGTGGTGTCGGCTGCCTGTGTGTGCGGCCGGCAGACGTTGTGCAGGCAGCCGGGCTGCTCGATGGGAGTCGAGTGGTGCTGGCGAGTGTGGTCGGCTTTCCGCATGGCAGTCACCGCGGCGATGTGAAGGCGATGGAGGCCGCCAGAGCGATCGCCGACGGGGCGCGTGAGCTCGACATGGTGATGAACGTGGGTGCCTTTCTGTCGGGCCATACAGGGCTCGTGCGAGCCGATATTGCTGCCGTGGTGGCTGAGGCCGGGGCCGCCGAGCAGCCGGTGCTCGTGAAGGTGATTCTGGAGACCTGTCTGCTCTCACTCGACCAGGTTGCCACGGCCTGTCTGCTCGCGGAGGAGGCAGGGGCAGACTACGTGAAGACGTCGACGGGTTTTGCGGAGCATGGCGCGACACGCTCCGCCGTAGCGACCATGCTCGAGACAGTCGGCGGCAGGCTGGGGGTCAAGGCCTCGGGCGGGATCCGCAGCTGGGAAGACGCTGTCGGGTATCTCGAGATTGGCTGCAGGCGGCTGGGCGTGGGAGATGCCGCACGGATCCTCGATGGTTCTGGGGAGCAGCCCCGCCAACAGGATCAGGGGCCAGCGAAAGCCTACTGAGCCGATCAGCGTGAGGGGCTCGTCGTCGCTGCAGTGGTGGCGGTCTCGATCAAGAAGTCGACAAGCTGCTGGCAGTGGAAGAAGCCTTCCCAGAAGCTGTGACCCTGATTCTCCGCCACGATCAGCTCCACGAGGCCGCCCTTGCCGGCGGCTTCATACCGTCGCTTGAGCCTGGCTGAGTTGGGCTCCAGCGGCACCACCGTGTCGTCATCACCGTGAATAATGCAGACGGGAATATTCGCCTCTGCGAGCACGCCGATCCGTTCGATCGGACAGAGCCTGTCTGCCTGCCCGGCAAGCTGCTCAGGGGAGAGGCCATAGGCTGCGGCGGCCTTCGCCAGACCAGGATAGGTTCGCCAGTCATAGACCGGATAGATGCCACCGAGGCCGGCGGTCTGTTCGGGATGCGCGATTGCCCAGGCGGCAGCCCACAGGCCGCCACGACTTCGGCCGAGCAAGGCTGGCTTCTCCGCGTAGCCTCGACGCACCATCTCCGTGTGCAACGCTTCAGCGGCAGTAACGCCTGCGGGACTGCCGTAGGATTCACCTGTGTCCACACCGGCCACCGCGACACCCGCAGCCGTGAATGCCTCGTGCATCCACCGCTCCGCTTCGTCTGGATACGCAGGAAGCGTGGGGCCATACAGGATCCAGGGACGACCGTTGGCGGCAGGCTGGCTTTCAGCGGCAGTGAACACGAATGCGGTTCTTCCAGCGACCTCAAACACCTCGCCAGGCAGAATCAGGTTCTTCACAGGCTCTCTGTCCTGAGCACAGGCGGGCCGCGCTGCTGGGAGGAGCACTGCAGGTGTAAGCACTGCAGGGATAAGACCTATCAGCATCAGTGGCAAGGCAGCGATCGTTGCCGACAAAGAACGAACTACGGCGAAGCACATGACAGCTTTCCTTTCGCCTCTCTGAGCGGGACCTGATCAGGGATGGGGAACGGTCTGACGAGCGGCTGCGGGATGCCGAAGGTGTCGGGGACGGATGACCTGTGTGGCCCAGCCGATCCGCTCCAAGAGCAGGATCATGTAGTACGTGGCATCGATTTCCCACCACCGATGCTGAACGCTGGCGCTCGAGGGGTCATGGTGATGGTTGTTGTGCCAGCCTTCCCCCATCGCGAGGAGGCCAACGAGCCAGTTGTTGCGGCTGTCTTCACCGGTGGCGTAGTTGCGGTATCCAAACAGATGCGTCAACGAGTTGACGCTCCAGGTGATGTGCCAGACAAGCACGGTGCGGAGGAACACGCCCCAGACGAGCCAGCTGACAGCGAGCTGAACACCAGCCTGCCAGCTGCCAGCTGTCGTCGCTCCGATGACGAAGCCGACGGTCATGAAGGCAGCCGCGTGGATGCTGTAGATCCACAGGATGGCCATCGGATGTCGTTCCAGCCAGCGATAGTAGTCGTCGCTGAGGATGTCGTGCGCATACCTGTCGAAGAACGCATACGTCCGCCGATCGGGTGCCCGGCGAAACAGCCAGCCCGCATGCGACCAGCTGATCCCATCACGAGGCGAGTGGGGATCAAGCGGGGCGTCGGAGTGCGCGTGGTGCAGGCGATGGTTCGCAACCCAGCGGGCAGGTGTGTCTTCCAGAGAGCACAACGCGATCGTGGCCAGCGAATGCTCAACACGTTTAGCGAGCTTGAGGCTGCGATGTGAGAGGACGCGGTGGTAGCAGAGGTTGATGCCGAGGGTGCCGAAGACAACCGTTCCCAAGATGGCCAGCGACATTCCTGACCAGCTGAAGCACCACGGCACCAAGGCGATGCAGGCGAGGAGGTGAACGCTGAGAATCGGCAGGAGGTATTCCCAGTGCGTATGTGGGCTGGAGGCCGAAGGACTGGTGGCGGCGGGAGCGTGAGACACGTCAAGGACTTCCGAGGAGATCAGGAGGTGAACGCAAACGTGTCACCACCCCTCCGGGAAAAACACGCCAGGCATCAGCAGCCCTCACCTTAGTCCTTTTGGCGGCCTGACGGCCAGCAGCACGCCGGAAACACGCTTCTTTGAAGAAAGCCGCCAGAAGAACGCCGAGTTTCGTTACGGAATCCGGCAGGTGCCGTCGTCGCAGCTGCCGGCGATTTTCAGGCGATGACGAGCGACGAAGGCGTAGAGAGAAGACCACAGCGGTAGCGAGCCGGGCAGATGGAGCAGCACCGCTGCAGGCCAGAGCAGCGGCAGTTTCCGAGTGAGAGCGCGAACGGCGACCGCGCCACCACGCGCCTGGCCCGTGCGACTGACCAGATACATCTGCTTCAGCAGGTCTTCGTAGGGAATCTCGGGAAAGTCTCTCGCCACCGACGCGTCATGCAGGGAGGTGAACTGCAGGCGGCCCGTTATGTCACACCACCGCAGGATCGCAATCTGGCTGCGGCAGAACCGACACCGCCCATCGTAGAGCACGGTGTCGCGATCGGGATGGTGCTTGGTAGTAATCATCTTTGAATTCTAGACCGCAGACCGCCACGAGGCGGGCGGCGGTGGAGAAACAGCTGATCGGCTGTCGGAAAGAGGCGTTTTCCTGCCACGGGCCGGTTTTGGAAAACCCCCGCGGCCGACTGGTTGGGTATGCTCGAGCAGGAGGCCTGCCGAGGCGAGAAACACCGGCGGGCTGCTGACCACGAGGACTTCATGAACGCATCCGGGTTGCTGACCACTGTCGCCCTGTTTCTGGCACTGCTTGCTGACGCGGCCACGGATCCGCCGCTTCCGGAGGTCCCTGCTGGCGTGGTGCTCAAAGAAACCCGGTATCCCGACGGCAGCCTCAAGACCCGCCAAGAAACCCGCCGCAGTCGTGCTGGGGCCATGGAAGTGCTCGGACGTCGTTGGCATTACGACCCTTCCGGACGGCTGGTGACGATCTCCTCATGGAACGGCGCGTTTCGTGACGGCCCGTGGGTTGAGTATGGACGGCAGGGCACCGTCCGGCTGCAGGGCAGCTACAGCCACGGCCATCGGGATGGCACGTTCGTCAACTACGACGACGCAGGACGCAAGCAACGCGAGGTCACCTTTCGCGACGATCGCCGCGAGGGGCCGCTGCGGGAGTGGCACTCGTCGGGCACCGTGGTGCTGGAAGAAAACTATGCAGCTGGCCGGCTCGACGGGGTGCGGCGTGAGCGGCGGCCTGACGGCAGCTTGGAAATTGAGGAGTATTACCGTGACGGCCGTCGCAATGGACTCGTCACACGTTGGTTTCCCAGCGGCGTGAAGCAGCTGGAAGTCGACTATCGTGACGGCCGCCGCCACGGCCAGTCATCGGAGTGGTGGGAGAATGGCAAGCCACGGCAGCAGGTGGGCTATCTCTCCGGCAGCATGCACGGCCCATACCGGGAATGGTTTACCGATGGCGGCTTGCAGGTTGAGGGTGCCTACGACCGGGGCATGCCGAAGGGTATCTGGAAGAGCTACCATGCCGACGAGGGGCATCCCCTCGCCACCGAGCAGCTCTATGTCGATGGCAAGCTCGACGGCCCGGTGAAGGCCTACGACACCGAGGGCAACCTGCTTTCAGAGGTCCGCTGGCAGAAAGGCTTCCAGCACGGTCCGTGGGAGGAATGGTATGCCGACGGCACCGTCCGAGGCCGCGGTGGCTGGGATCGCGGCAAGCCGTCCGGCGTCTGGGAGTTCTGGTACGAGGATGGCAGCCGCTGGACCCGCACCGAGCATGCACGTGGTCAACGGCATGGCCGTCACCTGGAATGGACGGCCGATGGTGAGGTGATCACCGACGAACTCTACGAAGCAGGCGAGCTGGTGGCCCCGGCAGCTGCGCCGTAAGGCGGGGAGCTTAGGAGAGTGAAATCTTCTTTGGCAGCGTGCAGAAGTGGAGAATCGTCACTGCCCCGGCGGAGAGCAGGGTCCAGGGCGCCCAGTCGGGGGCGATGAAGGTTCGTGGTGCGGTCTTGCCGGCGTCGATCACGACCGAGTCGACGATCAGCAGTTCAATGCCCACGATGCACGAAAAGATGCCTGCTGCGAGAAAGAAGGTTTTCCACATGCTTTACTCCCACCAGCGAACTGGCGGCGTGCGAGGGATGGTGGTCACCTTTGATATGTCGGCAACGGAGGCTGGTTGGGTTCAAGGATTGCCACAGACCGCCCGGTTGTGCGGACTCTACCGTTCGCAAGGGCCAGGACGCTCGCAAGGGCCGGTAGATGACGCCGTGGCCACGGTGTTCCTCGATGTAGGCCCGTGGAGAACGTGATGGGCCAACGACGCGTGCGAACCTGGCGAGCGAAGTTTGGCGACGCGTTTCGAGGCGTTTCCCGGAGTGTCCGCAGCCAGTCGAGCTTTGCCGTCCATCTGACGGTCGCTGCGGCTGTTGTCGTGGTCGCGGCCGTGCTACGGGTGTCGTTGGTGGGCTGGTGTCTGCTCACCTTTGCGATGGGCGGCGTGTTCGCGGCCGAGGTCTTGAACACCGCGATGGAGTCGCTGGCCCGCAGCCTGGGTCCACGGCGTCACCCTCGGATTCGCGATGCCCTCGACATGGCCAGCGGCGGTGTGCTGCTGGCAGCACTCACCGCCGCGGTGATCGGCGTCCTCGTTCTCGGCGAGCGGGCAGGCAGCCTCCTCGGCTGGTGGTGACCGCCGCCGCCCTTCGTCCGCCCTTACTGCTGACGGATGTCGTAGCAGAGCAGGTGGTCGCTCTCCCGCAGGTAGAGCATGCCATCGACGATCACCGGATGCGCCCAGCTGGGACGCGACTCATCGTTGTCGCTATGAGGAATCTGGAAGTGGCCCATTTCCTCAAAGCCGGCAGGATCTGCCTTCACGAGTGACAGCACACCGTTTTGGCATCGCACGTAGAGGTGGCCATCGGCAGCCACAACGGCTGCGGAGCCACGTCCGCTGCCACGACTCTTCCAGACAATCTCACCAGTCATCAGATCGGCACAGAAGGGAATCCCCTTATCGTCAGAGTCACCGTAGAGATGGTCACCGACGAGCACGATGCCACCATGCTTGTTGGCGAGTTCTTGCTTGAGTCCGTAGACCTCTTCCATCGTGACGCCGCCACCCGCACCGGGCAGTTGTCGCAGCAGCGCTCCACCACGGCCGTAGCCTGCAGAAAAGAACACCAGGTCGTCGCGGATGATCGGCGTGGGGATCACCGCCGTCGTCTGATCGATCGGATACGACCAGAGGAAGCGGCCTGTCTCTGCATCGACAGCAAAGCAGCCGGCAGCAGTGGTCTGCACATACTGCGTACGGCCACCAACATGGCTCTTCACGATCGATGAGTGGCCGGCACCACGGTCGCCCGCCATCGGACAGGTCCAGAGTGGCTCGCCGGTCATCTTGTTGAGGGCCACCATCGTGGCCTGCTCACCACCAGGCGTGCAGACAAGCCGGTTGCCGTCGATCGTGACGGACTCGCTGTAGCCCCAGCCGTCACCCTTCTTGCCACCGAAGACCGCCTTGAGGTCGATGCGGAAGCGGTCCTGACCGTTGGCCGTGCTGCAGCAGATGAGCTGGCCATGCGGCGTGACCACATAGACGCGATCGCCGTCGACGGTCGGTGTGCTGCGGGAGCTCTGCCAGGTCGGCTGGCCTTCGTTCCAGGCAGGGCCGGTCTTGTGGATCCAGAGCTGTTCGCCCGTCGTTCGGTCAAAGCAGGAGAGGTATTCATCAGCATCAGGAGCGGTCGAGAGACCGTCACCAAGCAGATAGATTCGGTTTCCCACGATCGTGGGACTGGCATAGCCGCGTCCGCAGCCGACCGATTCCCAGACCAGCGGAGGCCCTTCCTCTGGCCACGAGGTGAGCAGATTCGTGTCAGGAGCGACTGCAGTGCGGTCGCTGCCGCGGAACGTTGGCCAGTCTGCAGCACAAACGGGCAGGGAATACGTGACAACAGCGAGGGCAGCAACGGAAAGGCACACGCGGTTCATGGACCTGGCTCACTTGTGGACGCGGGTGGATAGCAACTTCGACGGGCATACTATACGTGTCGGAGCCGTTCTTCGCGATTGAGGAATGGCGTACCGCCATCCTAGAGAGAGGAACGGCCATGCCAGGCGTACGCGTTGGCGATTCTGCCCCCGATTTCACTGCTACCACACAGGATGGCAACACGGTCAGGCTGGCCGACTATCGCGGCTCCCAGGCAGTGGTGCTGTTCTTCTATCCTGCCGATGACACACCGGTGTGCACGAAAGAAGCCTGTAGCTTTCGAGACGCCTACCAGGCGTTTCGTGACGCTGGAGCGGAGGTGATCGGTGTCAGTGGTGACTCTGCCGAAAGCCACCAGCGGTTTGCCGGCAAGCACAAGCTCTCCTATCCCCTGATCAGTGACCGAGATGGCAGCTTGCGAAAAGCGTTCGGGGTGCCGAAGCTGCTCGGGCTCTTTCCCGGTCGCACCACCTACGTGATCGACCGCGAGGGCATTGTGCGGCTGGCCTTTACCGCAGCGTTCTCCTCCGAGGGACACAAGCGTGAGGCGCTCGCGGCGGTCAAACGGCTCCCGTCACCGTAAGGCTTGGGGAGTCCGTTAGGGCAAACGGCTGGTGAAGCGGTAACTGCCAGCCCCAACGTCGAGGATCACGGCAGCCGGGCCGACCTCACGGACAGCAACACCTTCGGCGGGTCCGGCGGCCAGGGCCTGTCCCCCACAGGACACCTGCTCGAGGCTGTCGGCTGGCACATGCACTTCGGCAGTCGTGTTGGCAGGTACGACCACATCCATCACCAGTTGCGTCTGCTCACGCCGCCAGTGGCTGCTGATCAGGCCACGAGGGCTTTCGTAGTCAGCCCGCACCCAGGTCAGTGGCTCTCGCTCGGGATTGCTCTCGGCCGAAGGGATCTGCGGACGGATCCGGATGCGGCCGTAACCTGGTTCGAGACAGTCAATTCCTGCAAGGGTGCGGTAGGCCCACTCCATCACTGCACCGAAGGCGTAGTGACTGAAGCTGTTCATGGCCGCGTTGTTGCTGCCGTTGAAGCCCTCGAAGCCATGCTCCTTGGTGAAACTGTCCCAGCGTTCCCAGACGGTGTTGGCCCCTTGTTCCACCTCGTAGCCCCAGCTGGGGAAGTCGCGGCTCTGGAAGAGCCGGCAGGCGAGGTCGTGCTGGCCGTGGGCGGAGAGCACCGGCAGGATCGACTTCGTGCCCAGAAAGCCGGTAGCCATGCGGACATCGTTGGCCAGAATCCGCTCGACGAGTTGCTCGATCACGGCCACTGTGGCATCGCCGCTGATCACGCCTGTTTGCACGGCCAGCACGCAGGCGGTCTGGGTTTCGACTGCGAGGGATCCATCGTCACGCACATACTGCCGGTGAAATGAGTCAGTGATATCGGCATGACGCTGGCGATAGCTGCCCGCCGCCTGATCATGGCCGAGGGCTTCTGCCATCTCGGCCATCATCTGACTGGACCAGGCGTGGAAACAGAGATCGACGTAGGGAATCGGTGTGGTCTCGTTCACGTTGAGCCAGTCGCCCCAGGTGTTGCCCGTCTCGATCCCCACAAGCTCCGGGTCGCGTCGCAGCCTCCAGGCCATGAAGGCCTCCATCGATGTCCAGTGCTCGGCGATCAGGCGACGGTCGTTGTAGACCTGCCACATCGTCCAGGGGCAGATCACGCCGGCATCCGTCCAGGCGGTGCCAAACACCGCTCCCGGCTTGCCATGGCCATAGGGATAGGGCGCGTAGTCGGGATAGGCTCCCGCCTCTGGGCCACTGGTGACCTGGGCCTCGCGGACATCTTCAATCCACTTGGTGAAAAAGGCGGCGACGTCGGCGTTGAAGCTGGCGGTGCGGGCATAGATCTGGGCATCACCCATCCAGCCAAGCCGCTCGTCACGCTGGGGGCAGTCGGTGGGAATCTCAATGAAGTTGGCTCGCTGGGTCCACTGCGTGTTCTTCCAGAACCGGGAGAGCAGCTCATCACTGCAGGCGAAGCTGCCGACGAAGGGCGTGTGGTTGTGGAGCACACAGCCGCTGATCATCTCCAGCGGCGGAACGCTTCCCTCCGGAAGCCCAGAGACTTCGACGTACTGAAAGCCGTGGTAGGTGAAGCGGGGTGTCCAGGTCTCCAGGCCGGTCCCGGCGCAGATGTAGGTGTCGACGGCCCGGGCACGGCGGAGGTTCTCGGTCATCAGCCGCCCATCGGGATGGAGCATCTCCCCAAACCGCAGCCGGATCTCCGTGCCGGCGGGAGCCTCCACCGTGAGCCGGGGAACGCCGGCGATGTTTTGGCCGAGGTCGAAGATGAAGACGCCGGGAGCCTGCTCTCTGACGCTCTCCGCCGGCAGCAGTTCGGTGATCTGGATTGGCTCAGCGGCGTAGCCATCGATCATGGCAGGCTCCACAAACCCAAGTTCGGCTTCTCGCTCAACGCCCGCCTCATAGAAGGCCGCCGTGATGCTGCCCGTGCTCGTGGCTGGGAGAGCAGGCTGCCAGTGGGTGGCGGGCTCGTAGGCAGCGGTGTTCCAGCCGGGCATCTCGAGTCGGGCATCATGCCGCTGGCCCATCAGAAAGTCCGCCTCACGAATCGGGCCTTCGCGTGTCGCGAGCCAAGACGTGTCGCTGGCAATCCGTTTGCGTGTGCCATCGGTGTAGTCGATGTCGAGCACGCACCGCAGCGCAGGCACCACTCCGTAGATCGAGCGGCCGGTGTGGTGCGGGCCGTAGCCGACCAGCAGGCCGTAGCCGAGGTAGCCGGCATACCAGCCGTCGGCGAGCACGGCGGCCAGACAGTGTGGGCCTTGCTCTGTGATCAACGCGGTGACGTCGTAGCTGCGAGCCGGCACGCGTTGCTGGTAGTCGGCCCAGCCAGGCACAAACAGGTCGTTGCAGACAGGATGGCCGTTAAGCGAGAAGTCGACGATGCCTAAGGCAGTGCCGTGCAGCACGGCTCGACGGATCGGCTTGGTGGTGTCGAAGGTGGTGCGGAAGTGTCGTGCTGGGGGCAGATGCAGTGTGGCTCGATCGGTGTGCAGGGGCGGCTCGCCAGCGGCAATGATCCACTCACCAGCCCAGTCGTCGGCGGTCAGCAGGCCGATGGTGAACCTGGCCACGTCGCTCCAGCGGCTTGGCTGTCCGGCATCGTCACAGACCTGCACCCGCCAGAAGGCCTGCTGGCCAGACGACAGTGGCGTGCCAGCATAGGCCACGTCGAGGGTCTCGGATGAAGCGACATCTCCAGAGTCCCAGAGGTCGGCTCGTCCCGGCTCCAGCAACGCCGGATCGCTCGCCACGAGTAGCCGGTAGGCCGACTGACGTTGGCTCCGCTGCTGCGAGCTCACTTTCCAGGAGAGCCGCGGTGTGGTCGTCATCACGCCCAGCGGGTTGGCCAGCCATTCACACCGCAGCTGCGTCACAGCAAGCCCCTGCAGCGGCCCGGTGCTCGTTGCTGCGGCCACTGGCACAGCACCGACAAGTTCGACACTGATAGCGCCGGGGGCCATCACTTCTGAGGTGATCGAGCCGTCAGGCTGTCGCTCATGCCGCACATGCACCGGGCCGTGGGGCGTGGGGTAGCTACCCTCGGCCCACGCAAGGTCGCCAAGCTCCGGAGCGATTCGCACGCGGGCAAAGCCAGGCTCCAGCGGAGTGATCCCGAGTACATGCCGGCTCATCCATGAGGTCGGTCCGCTGGCCCAGCCGTGGCAGAGGCTGTGGCGGAAGCCTTCATAGCAGTAGTCACCAAAGTCACCGTGGATGTCGGCCTTTCCTTTGGGAACAAGCTCGTCGATGCCAGCTGCGTTGTCCGTCCAGGCGAGGTTGAAGTCTTCCCAGAAGGTGGTGGCGCCCAGGTCGAGCATGCCGCCCCAGTATTGCCGAATCAGGTTCAAGGCCGCCTCGGTCTCGCCCGCTTCGGCCAGGGCTTCCAAGACATAGAGTCCATAGAACGTGGAGACGCCCTCAGCCCCGCCAGGCAAGAGCACCTCGCGGGCGGTGTCAGCGGGATCCCGCATGCCGGCCAAGACCTGCAGGCTGGCCCCCGACTTGGAACCGTTGTCGTCGGGGAGCACCACAGCAGCACGTGCAGCCGTCTCTCGGCAGAGGGTGGCTACTCGCTGGTCACCGAGCACGTCCATCAGCCGGCTGCCGCTCTCGAGCGTCATCACCAGCAGCCCCTGCAGGCCGGCAGTGACGCCCTCCTGATTCGGCGAGCTCGGCCAGTCGAGAAACCGCATGCCGTCGATGCGTTCCTTGCCATCTGGTCCCACCAGGGCCGCGAGCCGTTCAAGCAGCTGCCCAAGGTATGGCTGCTGGGCGGCAAGGTAGTCACGGTTGCCATGGTGCATCCAAAGGTCTTCATGAATCAGCACCCACCACATCGAGTAGCTGGAGATGCCGTTCATCCATTGCTCAACCGGTGTGACATCGCGGGTCAGGTCGAGCGACCGGGTGACGACGTCGTTGAATCCGAAGACGGCATGGATCGTGGAGACTTCCGGATGCATGTCGCCGATCCAGACCAGTCGATCCCTCTTGATGCCATCCCAGAGGTAGTCCTGCATGCACAAATGAACGGTGTCGGCACCCACCTCCCAGATCCGGTTCAGCCGTTCGTCACTGCAGCGAAAGCTGCCGAGCTTGGGAATATCGCGGATGCCGAGCACTGCCCGCACCTCAGCAAGCTGCACGGGATGCTCCGGGTCGATCGCGTCGATTCGCACAAAGCGAAAACCACTCGGGCCGATCGTCTTGGCGCCGAGCCACGGTAGCCTGACAACCTGGTCACGAATCGCATGATCGTTCTGGGCGTTCTGCTCACCGCCGAGATCCGCCATCGCTTCACTGGCAGACTCACCAAAGCGAATCCGCACCGGCACCGGCTCCTGGGACGGCGTCATCGGCGTGAAGAGTTCGACATGCCCCTGCAGTTCTCGGCCGAAGTCGATCAGGATGCCGGCGGCACCCCCTTCACTGGCCGTGAGCGTGCAGGGGGGCAGCGGATCGGAGAGCACAACCTGGCCTGGCTTGGGGGCGAGCAGGGAGACTGCGTTGGCCACCCCCTCGTCGCTCTGCCAGAGGATCCGCGTGGGGGCCACGCGAAACTGGGTGATCGGTGAGATACTCGCATCACCAGGTAGCCCAGCCACAGGGGTGCCGCCGGGTGGTCCGGCAAGGGCTGGCAGGCCCATGAAGACCGCTGTCAGTAGAACGAGCAGGGAGCGGATGAGGGTCATGGGGCCTCCTGTGTGGTTGCCAGTGGTGGAAGTGAAGGATGGTGCTCGGTGGGCCGCAGAGGACGCGGTCACTCCGCCTTCATCCACACCGGTGCTGTCACAAACCAGGCCACTGCCGAGACGAGCATCACTATCTGCATCGTGGTGTGCGGCATTTGTTTCATCATGAACAGGGCCGGTGGCACGATCGTGCCGGCCAAGGCAGCCAGGCCGATGAGCATTGCGAGCTTTTTCATGAAAGGTCTCCGTGTTGGGTTGTGGGAGAGAGCATCAGCCCACAGCGAGGCGGCGGTCGGCCGCCCGTGACTGCATCTTGGAGAGCACCGCGTAGAGCACCCCGCAGGCGATCGCCGAAGGCAACGGCAGGTAGCTGGCAAACACATCGAGGCCGAAGTGCAGGCCCATTGCCACGCCCACCGGGAGCAGCCAGGAAAGCACCACCACGCCGTTGAAGTTCATCCCCAGGCTTGCCGCGGGTGCGCGACGGATACCGAGTCGTTCAGCAAAGAAGTGGTCGACGATGATGATCGCGCCGACAGGGGCGAGCACCGTGCCGTAGATCCCCACAAAGCCGAGCAGGTTCATCGCAAAGGCTGGAAACACGCCCGCAGCGATGCAGACGCTTCCGGCCAGCAGCGTGGCCACGTTTCTGGGCATGCTCGGCACCATGCCCTGGAAGGCGAGGCCGGCTCGATAGATCGTGGGGTTGGCGGTGGTCCAGCCGGCGATCACCACACAGGCCAGGCCCGCCCAGCCGACCGCGTCGTTCACCATCGTGCCGGGGTCTTTACCGACTGCTGGATCCACACCCTTCTCGCGAACCCAGTAGACCAGCAACAGTGCCGCGCAGATCCAGGCCACGTAGTGCCCCAGAAACATGCCGGCGGCGCTTGCCCAGCCAGCGGAGGGCTTCTTCGCGAATCGCAGCACCGAGAGGTCGGCCATCCCTAAGTGCATCGCGGCGTTGCAGAACCAGGAGAAGCAGACCACGCCTAAGAAGCTGATCTTCTTTCCGTCAGCGGGCTCCACGGTCGGCGTGAGCAGGCCCCAGATGTCGGTGGTCTCCAGCCGCCCCAGTGTCACGAGGGCACAGGCCACAAACACGAGAAACATCCAGGGGGCTGCCAGATGGCCCACCTTGGCCACCACGCTGTAGCCCCGCATCGCGACGACAGTCATCGCCCCGCCGATCGCCACACAGGCGATCACCCAGGCGACACCTGTCGGCATCGTCGACTCAAAGGTCGGCATCTTCACCGTGCCTTCGGGAAAGAACTGCCCGACGGCGGTGGCACTGACGGTGATCATCGCGCCGGCCAAGAAGCAAAACAGCAGGCCGTTGGCGAGGTTGTAGAGCGTGACGAGGTGCCGGCCCGCAATACGCTCCATGGTGAAGTAGAGGGTCAGCCGTTCGCTGCAGGCGATGCTTGCGGTGAGATACCGCCAGGTGAGCACGGCGAGTAGGTTGCCGATCAAGAGGCCGAAGATCAGGCTGGCGGCATCCGCACCCCAGGCCACAAACAGCGGCCCGATCATGAACTCGGTGCCAGCGGTGTGTTCGCCGGCATACATACCCCAGAAGGCGGCCGGCCCCTTGAGAGCCTTCTCAGGCACCCGCTCCCGCTCGTACTCCGAGCTGGTGCTCGTGGTATCAGCGTTGCCTGCCGTCGCCTCTGCTGTGGTCATCTGCAGCCCTCCCCTTCAAAGTCCGTTGCCGCCTGCTCGGCTCATGCCTGATGGCGGTGTTTCCCAACTGGCAGCCGAGGTCATCCCTGGGTGTTCGCCGTGACGCTACCGTTTGCTGGTCACATCCCGCTCGTAGCCACGCACGACCTCAAGCCAGTCACTCCCCACCGGCACACCCAAGCGAAGACAATACTGATCCCAAACGCTGCCGAAGGGAAGGCTTTTCGCCTCCTCCTGGAGGGCCAGCCGGGCAGTGGTGTCGCCGCCGGCTTCGGCTGCGCGAATCGCCGGCGGCTCGAGCAGCCCCAGGAGCACGCCCTTGAGCAGGTTGCGGGTGCCAATGACCCAGGCAGCGACGCGATTGATGCTGGCATCAAAGAAGTCGAGACCGATGTGCACCCGGGAGATGTCGCCTGTGGCCACAATCTCGCGGGTGATCGCCAGCAGGTCGTCATTGAGGGTGACGACATGGTCGCTGTCCCAGCGGACACCACGGCTGACATGCAGCAGGATTTCCGGCAGATAGAGCAGGGCGCTTGAGATCTTGTCGCTGATGGTCTCGGTGGGATGGAAGTGGCCCGCGTCGAGGCAGAGCAGTGTCTCCCGGGTGATCGCATAGCCGAGATAGAACTCATGGGAGCCGACGGTGCAGCTCTCGGCGCCAATCCCAAAGAGCTTTGACTCCACCGCGTCGAGCAGGTGCTCTCGCGGCAGCGGCTCGGCAAACACTTCGTCCAGCGACTCCGCGAGTCGGGCACGGGCACCCATGCGGTCGGCGGGTGTGTCCTTGAAGCCGTCGGGCACCCAGACGTTTGTCACGCAGGGCGTGCCGAGGGCCTCACCAAAGCCTGCCCCGATCTGCCGGCAGCGGGTGCAGTGTTCAATCCAGAAGTCGCGGATGGCTTTGTCGGCATGGGCGAGCGTGAAGCCGTCGGCTGCCTTGGGGTGGGCGAAGCAGGTGGGGTTGAAGTCGAGACCAAGCTTCTGGTCGCGGGCCCAGTCGACCCAGCCGGCAAAGTGCTCAGGCTCGATCTCATTTCGGTCAACTTTTTTTCCACCAAACTCGCCGTAGCAGGCATGCAGGTTCAGCCGGTGTCGGCCGGGGATCAGCGAGAGGGCCTTTTGCAGGTCGCTCTTGAGTTCCTCGGGAGTGCGGGCTCGGCCGGGATAGGAGCCGGTGACTGCGAGGCCACCGCCGATCGCATCACCGGTCGACTCAAAGCCCTGCACGTCGTCGCCCTGCCAGCAGTGCAGCGAGACGGGCACTGTGGCGAGGGTCGTCATCGCAGCTTCGACGTCGACACCGCAGGCGGCGTAGCGTTCGTTGGCAAGCCTGCCAGCCTCTTCGATGGCTGCTGACTGTCTCGATTCTAAACCCACGGTTGTTCTCTCCCCTGGCGGCGGCCGACGTCTCATGCTGCAGACAACAGCACGCGAGAAATCGTATCGTTGCGAGCACAGCCACTCAAAACGTGGCCCGTCGCTCCGCGGCCAGAGCGAACTCTCATGGGGAGCGGAGCGGACTGCAGATCAGCTCTTCGTCACTGCGGGCGAAGATGAAGCCGTTGGCAATCGCCGGATGGGCCCAGACCACACCGTCGCCCCGGCCAAGCTGCACACGCGTGGGGTCGATCAGGTGGGCCCGCGACTGTTCGTGAAAGCCGTCGGGGGCGAGGGTAGCGAAGATCAGGTCACCGGAATCGTTGAGCATGATCTCACGAGTGCCATCGCGAATGATATGGATCGTCGCCCAGCGGTTGCGAGGCACGGCGGTGAGATCCTCCCACACGCGGTCGCCAGTCTTGAGATCCAGGCAGCGGAGTTCGCCGTAGCTATCCACCCCGTAAATGTGATCACCCTTGAGCATCGGTGTGCTGATCATGCAGTGCAGGGCGTCGGTGTTCTTCTCGTCGCGGCCGACGCGATACCAGACCTGCTCGGCAGTTGGCGTGTCTTTTGAGAAGCGGATCAGCATCGAGCCATCGTAGAACGACGAGACGAACAGCAGGTCATCCTGGATCACGGGCGTGGCCACGCCGATCGGCATGTTGCGTGACGCCATCGGCACACTCCAGAAGACCTTGCCAGTGGAGGGCTCGAGTCCTGAAATGCTCGCTCCTGTCCAGCAGACGAGCACATCCTGCCCACCCTGCTGAATCAGCACAGGTGCGCTGTAGCCGGCAGGCTCGTCGAGGGCCCGCCAGCGTTCCGTGCCGGTGGCCACATCGAGCGCGACGACACACGCACCACCCTGGCCAGCGGCCACCTGAATCACGAGATCTCCGTAGACCAGTGGTGATGCGGTGATGCCCCAGATCGGCATGGCGGCGTTGTAGTCAGCAGCGAGATCACGCTGCCAGTGAACGGCTCCGGTGGCTGCGTCGAAGCAGTGGAAGTGGCCCATCGCCCCGACCGCAAAGGCCCGGCCGTCGTGGATGGTCACCGACGCACGGGGGCCTGCCCGGTAGCCGATCGTGTAGACCGCGTCGTATTCATGCTGCCACA